>WFLX010335965.1_pt1 | contig 52066 bp, 41 predicted proteins | sample 4967041 | NCBI WGS metagenome assembly WFLX01 (sample SAMN12857096, study PRJNA449069) | gut metagenome | isolation source: stool from male and female vole | host: Microtus ochrogaster | place: USA:Florida | collected 2017
GTTCATAATGCGGTTGTTTTGGAGGAGGTTGCCAAAATGGCATACCGGGCGGAGACGATCAACCCGGATGTGACGCCTGCGCCGCGTGAGCTTCAGGATAAGCATTATTTCAGAAAGCATGGGGCAAACGCTTATTATGGACAGTAAAGATACCAAGTGCGGAAGATATATTATCGCGGATCAGAGTAAGATCATAGACTTTATTTATGAATCAACAACTGTTTCAGGATTAAACAAGATCGCTGATAAAGTCATGGAAGATCTGCATAAGATCTGTGGAAAACAGGCAAGGCGCAGAGAGCTTGCAGATGACCGCGAAAAGTGGGAACAGGAATCCGAACCTTGTGTGATATATGGCGTTCTGGGACAGAGCGCCATTCTTTCCTATTTGGAAAAGCATCAAAAGATCTGTACGGAGGAGCTGCACAGCAGACGGGAGGCGTATGGATTTTTTTTGGTGGAAGCTCCGTTTGGCAATGTCCCGTGGAGTCTTATCATAGCCGGCAGTGACAAAAGAGGGGCGATCTATGGCCTTTTTCATATCTCAGAGCTGCTTGGCGTCTCACCCTTTGTAAACTGGTCTGAAGTACAGCCGCCGAAAAGAACGGAAATCATCTTGGAGCAGGAAGCGCAGTGTATTTCAAAAGAACCATCCGTGGAATACAGAGGGTTTTTCATAAATGATGAATGGCCTGCCTTTGGCACCTGGTGTAATAAACGGTTTGGCGGTTTTAACGCGGACATGTATGACGGTCTGTTTGAGGTGCTTTTGCGGCTGAAGGGGAATTATTTTTGGCCCGCCATGTGGTCCGCATCCTTTGCGGAAGACGGACCGGGGTTAAAGAATGCGGAATTGGCGGATGAATATGGTATTGTTATGGGGTTATCCCACCACGAGCCATGTCTGCGTCACGGAGAAGAATACAGTCACCTTAGGGGAAAAGCTTCTCCTTATGGTGATGCATGGGATTTTCAGACAAACAGGGAAGGGATCCTGCGTTTTTGGAGAGACGGTCTGAAACGGAACGGGCATTTGGAAAATGTGATCACCATCGGGATGAGGGGAGAAAGGGATTCCGCCATTATGGGCAAAGAAGCCTCTCTGGAAGATAATATCCGGCTGCTTCAGGATGTTATCAGAGAGCAGCATGCCCTGATAAGGGAATGTGTCGATCCCGATCTGAAAAAGGTGCCCAGGATGCTGGCGCTTTATAAAGAGGTTGNGCCGTATTTTNATGGAGNTGANANGNCTGNGGGGCTGTTGGAGGATGATGAATTANGGGANGTGATATTGCTGCNTTGTGATGATANTCACGGATACCTGAGAAGCCGGCCATGGGGAAAGATGCGGGAGCACGAAGGCGGATACGGGATGTATTATCATTTTGATTATCATGGCGAGCCGGTATCCTATGAATGGGTCAATTCCACCTATCTTCCCTGTGTCTGGGAACAGATGACCAACGCGTATGAAACGGGTATTCGAAAACTCTGGATCGTTAATGTAGGCGATCTGGCGTTTCAGGAGTTCCCGCTGAATTATTTTATGGATCTGGCTTATGATTATGAACATTACGGGATCCGGCATCCCAATGAAACACGTAAATATACAAAAGAATGGATCGACCGGCAGTTTGCCCATGTTTTTTCTAAGCAGGATCGGGAAATGCTTGAGAAGATCATTACGGAATACAGTCACCTGAACCATAACCGCAGACCGGAGCATCTGAATGAAAAAATATATGCGGTAAATANAAACCGGGAAGCAGAGCAAATGCTGAAACGGGCGAAAACATTGATGGCGGAATGTCAGGAATTGATGGATCGCTGTACCAGGGAGCAGATGCCGGCATTTTATGAACTGGTATATTATAATGTGGCGGCATCCATGAATCTTCTGTGTATGTGGCTCTATCGGAGCTTTAACCATTATCTTGCGGGAAAGGGCGCTGTCGCNGCCAATGANTGCGGAAGGCTTATGGAGGAGTGCCTTAAAAGGGATGCCTGTCTGAAACAGGAATTTCATGCTCTGTTAAACGGTAAATGGNATNGACTTGCGGAGGCAAGACATANCNGATTTGAAAATTGGAATTCGGAGGAATCACACAATCCTGTACTGGAAACTGTATTTCCCGTTGAGGATGAACGGATCGTTGTGGGCGTATGCGGAAAGGAAGGAACAACTACCGGAGAAGAGTGGACCGGAAAGAAACTGTTTGTCAATGATTTTCTTCATCATGACATCAGGCAGGCAGCTTTTTATCTGGCTCTTGCAAGCAGCCGCGAAGTGGAGTACTCTGTAGAGTGCAGCTCTGACTGGTTACGGATCTCAAAAGACCGGGGAACGCTCAGCGGACAAAATCCTCTTGAGGTAATTACCCTTTCTTATGACACGGAGAAAATTAATCCGAAGCAATATGAATCGGAGCAGATGGCAAAAGAGAGGACGGATGGAGCCATTCATGTTGTCTATGGGAATGCGGATGTTGAGATCATTGTAAAAGCGCCGCCCTTATTGCCTAAGCCGGAATGGGACGTACCTGTCTTTGTGGAAGCGCAGGGAGCCGTATATATGGAAGCGGTTCATTACAGCGCCAAGAAGGAAGGTCAGGCAGGCAGCTTTTTGAAATTAAAGGATCTGGGAAGGAATGGAAGCGCAATGGCGGCATTTCCCATCCAAAAGGATTTTTCGGCGGAGGATGCTCTGTGGCTTGAATATGCATTTTATATATGGGAAGAGGGAGAATACGATCTGATCTTTGAGCTTGAACCGGCGAATCCGGCAAAATTCGGAGGAGATATCAGTATCTGTTATGAACTTAACCGACAGGGGATGCGGAAAAAAAGCGTTCTGGAAAACGGATATATGGCAGGTGTGTCTCTGCAATGGGCACAGGAGGTCATGAACCATGTTCGTAAGGTCAGGGTTCCTGTGACCTGCGCGAAGGGAGAAAACAGGATTCGTTTTTACGCCGCCGGTTGTGAAAATGTGCTGGAAAGGATCTGTCTGGAGAGAAAAGGCGGCAGTCCGGATACATCTTATCTGGGCGCAAAAGAAAGCTTCCGGATGGAAGCGTCAAAGAAGCGCTGATAAAATCAGCGCTTCCAAAAAACCATCAATACTTCCAAAAATCATCAGTGCAGAAACCGGAAGGATCCCAGCTCCGCCGTGCCGCCTCCGCGGTAGGTAAGATACAGGGCGTTGATTCCGTCCGGTATTGCGCAGTCAGAACGGTAAGCTTCCCAGACGGTTGAGTGGTTCATCTTAAGGGTTGCGAGAACAGGTCCGTCGATCCGGGTCTTCACCTCAAAGAAGCCGGTTGCGTAACCACGGGCGTTTATTACGATCCCGTTCACGCCATGGCAGTCAAAGTATTTAAAACCGATCGTTGCGCCGTCTGTGATATGTGCTACATATCCGGGATATTCATCACCATCCTTCCCTTCCTGGGTGATCCATGGAACATTTGCTCCGCCTACATAAATTTCGTTTTCTTCCGTAAACATATTGCAGGCGATATAAGCCGGATATTCATCCCAGTCATTCAGCGCTCCCTGATTTAAACCGCAGGAAGTGATCTCGCTTTGGGAGATGCTTCCGTCTTCATGAAAGGTCACCGGTTCGGCGCAGCCTTGTCTGGAGTACCATATGTTTAATGTCTGACGATGATAAAATATGTATCGCTGACCGTCAATTTCCACAAGGCTTCCATGATTATTGCCGGCAAATGCAGCAGGCTTATCGGCAGGCTTGTAGGAATCGATATGCAGATCTGCGTTGCTGACGATCACGCCGCCGTACCGAAAAGGACCTTTCGGGGAATCGGAAACGGCATAGCATAATTCATGCATGACCTCCGACGAATAAATGAAATAATATTTCCCGTCAAAGCAACGTATGGAGGACGCTTCAAAGAATGCGTGATTTTCGTATTCCGTACCCTGACTGTAGGAGCTTCCCGGGACAACAATTTTCGGCGCTTCCAAAACAGTGAGCATATCCTGATCCAGTACGGTAAGCATCGCCCCGCTTCTTGATTTATCTCCGATGCCACAGAAACCTGTATAAAGGTAAACTTTATTATCCACAAGGATCACGCCCGGATCAAACTGCGGTTCATCGGTTTCCTTTTCTCCAAGTCTTGTTCCGTCCTTGTAATGTACATATCCGAGAAATTCATATTTTCCGGCGGGCGTATCGCATACGGCAACGGACACGATGGANNTCCGATNAAGCACATAGTACAGANAATNTCTGCNGTNAGCGCCCTTTACCACATCCGGCGCGTAAAGACACATATCGTTGTTCTTATTTTCGGGATCATCCTGCCTTGTATAGATAACGCCTTCATACCGCCAATCAGCCAGATCGTTGACAGGGGCGGACCAGCAGACATAATCATTCAGACAGAATGCGTGGCCGCGGAACCGGTCATGGGAGCCGTAGACATATACGCGTTCGCCGAATACATAAGGCTCTCCGTCGGGAATGTATTCCCATGACGGGAGATAGGGATTGAAAGCCTGCTTCTTGCCCGTTTTGTTTTTCTTTGTGACATGGTCGATCATAAAATCGCCAAAGGCATCGTTTTGTACGGAAGCCTTAGAGCCTGATTTTGTAAAATGCATTTCATTCTTAGCGTCTTTTGTATAAGGAAGCCATTGCTCCATGGGTGAGCCGTCTGCGTCATTGCCGTTTGGATCGCCGCTTTTTATAAAATTGGAAAGATAATTGCACATCTGTCTGGCAAGATCATAATGCCTTCCGGTAAATGGTCTGTATGATCCGGCAAGCGTTTCAAAAAAGAACCAAAGATCAACGGAGTGGAATGTGCCGGGATTATCTTCCCCCGGAATATCCGGTTCAAAACAATAGTAGTAGGTATTGGCGCGTGTCCCGGAAAAACCGCTTTTTACAGAATATTCAATGGAATTGCAGCGGGCATATCCATAGGCATCTTTAGCCTTTGCCTCCTTTGTGGAAAGGAAGTATTCCGCATCCTCGCCAAAATATTGTTCCGCCTTTTTAGTCAGTTCCTCTTCGCTGTCCGCTTTGATGTAAGTCTTAAATTCATCTCCTGTATTGCCCGCCATGAGAGGAATGTGATTATGTTTCCCTTCAAGGAAGCGGCTAAACGGATCCTCCTCAATGAGATATCCGTCCAACACAGGAGCGAATCTCGGATGATTACGGACAAATTTCTGATAGGAATCTCTTAACACAAAAGCGTCGATCTGTCTGGCTTCTTCCAAGGAAGAGACACCCAGAGAAGCAAAAAACTCTCTGCCGAGTTCTTCCCCATAAGCAAGCGGCTGGGGGACGATAAAAGTATCGGGTTCATATGGTGGACGGATCATACCGCTCATAATGACTGCTTTCTGTATAAGATCCTTGGACTGTCTGCTCGTGATATGGGAAAGGACGCTGGCACCGCCTGCGGACTGCCCTGCAAGGGTAATATTGTCAGGATCCCCGCCAAATGCACCGATATTTCTTTTAACCCACTCAAGTCCCGCAAGCTGATCAAGAAGACCGAAGTTGGCAGGGGTGTCAGGGTTCTCCTTTGTTATTTCAGGGTGTGAAAGAAAGCCGAGGACCGCAAGACGGTAGTTGATGCTGACAACGACGACGCCTCTCTTGGCAATGTTTTCGCCGTTGAATTCCATTTCTGCGGTATATCCCCATTGGAATCCGCCGCCAAAGATCCATACAAGCACCGGCAGCTTGTCCTGATCGCTGTCTGCGCCTGTCCATACATTCAGATAAAGGCAGTCCTCGTTCATGTCTATGTCAGGATCCACATGCCATTCGCGGCTGTAGAGGTCTGTGCCGAGACCGGGGGTATCCTGAACGGAGATTGGCCCAAAAGAATAAGCATCCCTTATGCCGCTCCAATCCTCACATGGCTGCGGCGCCCTCCATCTGTTTTTTCCAATCGGCGGAGCGGCAAACGGTATCCCCTTAAATGCCGTGATCCGCGCGTTGTTGCCGGAAAGTCCCCGGACAAGACCGTTTTCTGTCTTAACGATTTTAAGCATATCTCTGTTATCTCCTTATAGGTTTTTCTTTTTCCAATATTTTCAGATGCCTGCAAAAACTTCACTTTTTGTTCTGTTCCATCATTTCATTTTTCAGAAGTAAATGAAACCGACAAATTATAGTAAAACACATTACAAATTATAGATAATAATTTATACCGGTTGATTTTGATTTAAGGCAATGTAATTATACTTAATATAAAAAAGTAGACATTTTTCTATGGATGATTGCGCCATAATGATGTATAATGATGGCATGGGTATCAAATAGGGACAATCAGGAGGTCATGGAATGAGCAGGTACAAGCATATCGTCAACCCGGATAAGAAGATGGGGCATATCAATCCGGAAACACAGGGGCATTTTTCCGAACATCTCGGAAGATGTATCTATGAAGGGATCTATGTTGGAGAACATTCGGATATTCCTAATAAAAATGGTATGAGAACAGATGTTGTCGAGGCATTAAAGGAAATGAAGCTTCCCGTGCTCAGATGGCCCGGCGGCTGTTTTGCGGATGAGTATCATTGGATGGATGGTATCGGCGACAAGGCTTTGAGAAAAAAGATGATCAATACAAACTGGGGCGGCGTCGTTGAGGATAACAGCTTTGGCACGCATGAGTTTATGGAGCTTTGCGAACAGCTGGGCTGCAAAACATATGTTAATGGAAATGTGGGAAGCGGAACCGTCCGTGAGATGAGCGAATGGGTAGAGTACATGACCTTTTCCGGCGTATCCCCTATGGCGGATCTTAGGAAGAAAAACGGGCGTGAAGAGCCGTGGACAGTAGATTATTTTGGCGTTGGCAATGAAAGCTGGGGCTGCGGCGGTAATATGCTGCCCGAATATTACGCAGATCTGTTCAGACACTACCAGACCTTTGTAAGAAATTATAACCCGGAAAAAAAGATCAAGAAGATTGCTGTTGGTCCGTCTGATAAGAATTATAATTGGACGGAGGTTCTTTTGAATAAGTGCTTTCAGGGAGAGGGGCAATTTCCGCAGAATTACGGATATATGAACGGACTTTCCCTTCATTATTATACGCTTCCCTATGATTGGAGCAAAAAAGGCGCNGCTACGGGNTTTAATGAAAAAGAGTGGTATATGACCCTTAATNAGACNCTTTTTATGGANGAGCTGCTTACCAAACATTCCGCGATTATGGATCGTTACGATCCGGAGGAAAGGATAGGACTTATTGTAGATGAATGGGGAACATGGTATGATGTAGAGGAGGGTACGAATCCGGGATTTTTGTATCAGCAGAATACCATGCGGGACGCGCTTGTTGCCGGCATCAATCTGAATCTCTTCAATAAACACTGCAGAAGGGTTCATATGGCTAATATCGCGCAGGTTGTAAACGTCCTTCAGGCAGTCATCCTTACGGAAGGCGAGCAGATGCTGAAAACGCCGACGTATCATGTATTTAAGATGTACAGTGCGCATCAGGATAATGAGCTGCTTGAAAGCAGCATAGATACGAAGCAGATCGGCATCGAGGAACAGTACATGGTGCCTAATCTCTCAGAGTCGGCATCGGTTGCCGGGGATGGCAGGATACATATTACGATTACGAATCTTTCCATATCTGAGGATTACGAGATAGAAAGCAGTCTTCTTGGCAGAGAGATCAAGGGAGTCAAAGCTGAGATCGTTACAGGCAGCATGGGCGATCACAATACCTTTGAGAACAAAGATTGTGTTAAGACAGTTCCCTTTGACGCGGTCAGGGCAGAGCAGGATAAGCTGACCTATGTGATCCCTGCCTGCAGTGTGCTGCATATAGAAGCAGAAGTTTGATTTTATGGATCTTATGGAACAGAAAATATGTAAAAGGTGTCTGATCCGGGAATTGGGCGAAGAAAGCTATCATAAAATGATAGGACAATATATCGAGATATTTGATAAATCGGAACGGGCATCTGACGAACTGATGGAAAACAGGTTTTCAATTTGCCGGGAATGTGATAAACTAAATGCAGGAACCTGTTTGGCCTGCGGATGTTATGTTGAGATACGGGCTGCAATCAAAAAAACGCGGTGTCCATATAAAAAATGGTAATAAAAAGATATATAAATATGGGGAGGATGGCAATATGTACTACATAGGTGTGGATTTGGGAACGTCTGCGGTAAAATTGCTGCTGATGGCTCATGACGGAAAGATCGAGAATATCGTATCAAAAGAGTATCCGCTTTACTTTCCGCAGCCGGGCTGGTCGGAGCAAAAGCCGGAGGACTGGTATCAGCAGGTCATGGCTGGCATTAAAGAACTGATTAAGGATGTCGATAAAAGTCAGGTTGCGGGGATCAGCTTTGGCGGTCAGATGCATGGACTTGTGATCCTTGATGAGAATGATGAGGTGATCCGTCCCGCGATCCTTTGGAACGATGGACGTACCACGAAGGAATGTGATTATCTGAATAATGTGATCGGAAAAGAAAAGCTTTCCGAATATACAGCAAATATTTCCTTTACCGGATTTACGGCGCCAAAGATTCTCTGGGTAAAAGATAACGAACCGGAGAATTTTGCGAGGATCCGTAAGATCATGCTTCCTAAGGATTATATTGCGTATAAGCTTTCCGGCGTTCACTGCACTGACGTGTCGGATGCGTCCGGTATGCTTATATTTGATGTAAAGAACAGATGCTGGTCAAAGGAAATGTGTGAGATCTGCGGCGTCAAAGAGAGTCAGCTGGCAAAGATCTTTGAAAGCTATGAAACTGTGGGAACAGTGCTTCCGGAGATTGCAAAGGAGCTTGGCATCCCGGAAAGCTGTAAGGTAGTGGCTGGCGCCGGCGATAATGCGGCTGCGGCAGTCGGAACCGGTACGGTAGGAGATGGCAACTGTAATATTTCTCTGGGAACAAGCGGAACGATCTTTATTTCTTCTGAGAATTTTGGCGTTGATAAATTCAATGCTTTACATGCTTNNGNNCATGCGGANGGACACTANCANCTTANGGGCTGCATGNTTTCCGCTGCAAGCTGNAATAAGNGGTGGANGGATGAGATCATCGGAACAACGGATTATGCAGAGGAACAGAAGAAGATAGAAAAACTTGGCGAAAATCATGTTTATTTTCTTCCTTATCTTATGGGTGAGCGTTCACCGATCAATGATCCGATGGCGAGGGGAACCTTTATCGGTCTTACCATGGATTCCACGAGAGCGGATATGACCCAGGCAGTCCTGGAGGGAGTCGCTTTTGCGCTTCGCGATTCTTTTGAAGTAGCGAGGGCGCTTGGGATCGAGATCAAGCGGACAAAGATCTGCGGCGGCGGAGCTAAGAGCCCCTTGTGGAAAAAGATGATCGCCAATATCTTAAATGTCAAGGTGGATGTGATCGAGTCAGAGGAAGGACCGGCGTTGGGAGGCGCTATGCTGGCGGCTGTTGCCAATGGGGAGTTTGCAAGTGTGGAAGACGCGGCGGAAAAAATTGTTAAAATTGTAGATACGATCGAGCCGGATCCGGAGCTGGTAAAGAAGTATGAGGAAAGATACGCGCAATTTAAGGAGATCTATCCTGCATGTAAAGAGCTGTTTCAAAAGATTCAATAATAAGATATCAGTATCAGTAAGAAAGGAGTAAGAGCATGACGATTTATGACGTGACAGACGAAAGATTTTCGAGGTATGGGAAGATTGTAAAGAATATTGATTTTTCCGACCTTGTAAAAGCATTGAACGAAAAGACCCCTTTGCCGGAGGGATGCGATTATGAACCGAGCGTGGATGTTTTGGAGGAGCTTCCGGTCTTTGAGGAGCTCAGCGTAAAGGCATATGGAGAAATGCCTATTCAGATCGGTTACTGCAATGGGCATAATGAGCTGTTGAACGCGCTTGAATATCACAGGGATTCGGAAATCAATGTTGCGGCGACGGATGCGGTTCTTATGCTGGGTAAGCTGGAGGATGTATCGCCGGAGTTCAAGTATGATACTGCGAAGGTTGAGGCATTTGCCGTTCCGGCAGGTACAGCTGTTGAATTGTACGCAACAACCCTTCATTATGCGCCGTGCGGAGTCGGGGGAAAAGGCTTCAAGGTGGGGATCGTTCTTCCGAAGGGGACGAATCTTCCGCTGGATAAGACGCATGACGGATGGGAAGACAGCCTGATCACGGCAAAGAATAAATGGCTGATCGGACATTCNGAGGGAGGCCTTGCGGAAGGCTCATTTATCGGATTGACCGGTAAGAATCTGAATATCAATGAGTAAATTCAATGTAATAAAAAATTAAATAAAAAATAAAGATGCGGTAGTCCCGCAAGAAGGAGGAAGTAAAAATGAGTAATGCTCCAAAAGTTAAGATTGGTATCGTAGCGGTATCCCGTGACTGTTTCCCGGAGAGCCTTTCCGTAAACAGAAGAAAAGCATTGGTGGATGCTTACAAAGCTAAGTATGATGCTGACGATATCTACGAGTGCCCTGTTTGTATCGTGGAAAGTGAGATCCATATGGTTCAGGCTCTTGAGGATGTTAAGAAGGCAGGCTGTAACGCGCTGTGCATTTATCTTGGCAATTTCGGTCCGGAGATCTCTGAAACATTGCTGGCAAAGCATTTTGAAGGCCCGAAGATGTTTGTGGCGGCAGCAGAAGAATCCCAGGCAGATCTTTTGGACGGACGCGGCGATGCATACTGTGGTATGTTAAATGCGAGCTACAATTTAAAGCTTCGTAATATAAAGGCTTATATTCCGGAATATCCGGTAGGCACTGCTGCTGAATGTGCGGATATGATACATGAATTTGTTCCCATCGCACGCGCTGTAGATGCTCTTGCAAACCTTAAGATTATCAGCTTTGGACCAAGANNTCTTAACTTCCTTGCCTGCAACGCTCCTATCAAGCANCNTTATAATCTTGGCGTTGAGATTNAGGAAAACTCAGAGCTTGATCTTTTCGAGGCATTTAATAAGCATGAGAATGATCCCCGTATTCCGGATAAGATTAAGGAAATGGAAGAAGAGCTTGGCTCAGGCAATTGCAAACCGACCATTCTCCCGAAGCTTGCGCAGTATGAGCTGACACTTCTTGACTGGATCGATGCCCATAAGGGTTACAGAAAGTATGTTGCGATTGCCGGTAAGTGCTGGCCTGCTTTCCAGACACAGTTTGGGTTTGTTCCCTGCTATGTAAACAGCCGTCTGGCAGGTATGGGTATCCCGGTATCCTGTGAGGTGGATATCTACGGATGTCTCTCAGAGTATATTGGATACTGTATTTCCGAGGATGTTGTTACGCTTCTTGATATCAATAACTCTGTTCCTGATGATATGTATNAGNAATCCNTTGAAAACAAGTTCCCNTATACGCACAAAGATANCNTTATGGNATTCCATTGCGGCNACACAAACACGAAGAAGCTTTCTTTCTGTGAGATGAAATATCAAAAGATCATGGCAAGAAACCTTCCGGTGGAAGTAACTCAGGGAACATTGGAGGGAGATATCGCGCCCGGAAAGATCACGTTCTTCAGGCTTCAGTCAACCGCGGACAATATCCTTCGTGCATATATCGCGAATGGCGAGGTACTGCCGGTTGCGACGAAATCCTTTGGCTCTATCGGTGTATTTGCCATTCCGGAAATGGGACGTTTCTACAGGCATGTCCTGATTGAAAAGAATTTCCCGCATCATGGCGCAGTAGCCTTCGGACATTACGCAAAGGCGCTTTACGAAGTGTTTAAGTATGTCGGAGTAGAGGTTGACGAGATCGGTTACAACCAGCCGGCAGGCGTCCGTTATCCGACAGAGAATCCGTTTGCATAATGGATGTGTCTTAAAAAAGAAAATAAACGAAATTAGGAGAGAGAGATGACTAATATAGAACTCCAAAAAACCGCAAATGAAATTCGTAAGGGTATCGTTACAGCGGTGCATAGCGCAAAAGCCGGTCATCCGGGTGGATCGCTTTCCGCTGCAGATATTTTTACATATCTCTATTTTGAAGAGATGAATATTGATCCTGCTGATCCGAGGATGGAGAACAGAGACCGCTTTGTCCTGTCCAAGGGGCACGTCGCGCCGGGATTATATGCAACGCTGGCTAATAGAGGGTTTTTCCCGACAGAGGAGCTTACGACCCTTCGTAAACTTGGTTCCAGACTACAGGGGCATCCCTGTATGCAGGAAACGCCCGGGGTTGATATGTCTTCCGGTTCATTAGGGCAGGGATTTTCCGCAGCAGTCGGCATGGCGCTGAGCGCCAAGCTCACGAAAAAAGATTACAGGGTATATGCTTTATGCGGAGATGGCGAGCTTCAGGAAGGCCAGATCTGGGAGGCTGCCATGTTTGCCGGCTTCAGAAAACTGGATAATCTTGTTTTGGTCGTTGACAATAACGGTCTGCAGATTGACGGTAAAATTGACGAAGTATGTTCGCCGTATCCTATTGCCGATAAATTTAAGGCATTTAACTTCCATACGGTAGAGATCGACGGGCACAGCTTTGACGAGATCAGGGCTGCATTTGATGAGGCNAAAAATACGAAGGGTATGCCTACGGCTATTNTTGCAAAGACGGTAAAGGGCAAGGGTGTTTCCTTTANGNAGAATCANGCTTCATGGCACGGNACAGCGCCTAATGATGAGCAGTACGCGCAGGCCATGGAAGATTTGAAGAAGGTAGGTGAACAGTATGTCTGATACAGTAAAGATAGCTACCAGGGAAAGCTACGGAAACGCGCTTGTTGAAGTGGGAGAGTCCAACGATAAGATCTATGTTCTTGATGCGGATCTTGCCGGCGCGACAAAAACAGGGACATTCAAGAAAAAATTTCCGGAGAGGCATATTGACTGCGGTATCGCGGAAGCGAATATGACAAGCATCGCTGCCGGGATGGCGACAACCGGACTGATTCCGTTTTGCAGCTCCTTTGCGATGTTTGCAGCCGGACGCTCTTATGAGCAGGTAAGAAATTCCATCGGATATCCGCATCTTAATGTAAAGATCGGCGCTACCCATGCGGGTATTACGGTAGGAGAGGACGGCGCGACGCATCAATGCAATGAAGATATTGCCCTTATGAGAACGATTCCGGGTATGGTTGTTATTGTCCCTTCTGATGATGTTGAGGCAAAGGCGGCGGTTAAGGCGGCTGTGGAATATGTCGGTCCTGTATATCTGAGATTCGGCAGAAGCGCAGTGCCTGTTATTAACGACAATCCGGATTATAAGTTTGAGATCGGTAAAGGCGTATATTTAAGAAGAGGAAAGGATGTTACGATCGTGGCAACCGGCGTCTGCGTCGCGGAAGCAATGGCTGCGGCGGATCTGCTGAAGGAAAAGGGGATTGATGCCGAGATTATCAACATTCATACGATTAAGCCGCTGGATCGGGATATCATCCTTGAGTCCGCAAAGAAAACCGGCAAGGTGGTTACGGTAGAAGAACATTCCGTGATCGGCGGTCTGGGCAGCGCGGTTGCAGATGTGCTTGCTGAAACAGGTGCCGCGGTCATAAAGAAAATCGGTATTCAGGATGTCTTTGGAGAGTCAGGAACCGCTTCGCAGCTTTTACACCACTTTGGACTGGATGCGGAAGGAATTGAAAAGACCGTAAGCGAATTTATAAAATAACTTCTTGTGTAAAAGAATATGTTACAGGGCCTCCGTGCTTACGCTGAGGCCTTGTACTGTTTGATGGGTAACAATGGTGGATGGCTGATGAAGAAATGTTTCAATTTGATTTCCCGAAAGATATATAAAGAATTAAATAAGTTAAAGCTGAATAAAAAGTTTATGGTTTTGTATTTTTTCTGTGTTTTTATTCCGTTGGTCGTTACGGATATTTTGATACTTAACTTTGTATATGACAAAGAAGTCAGTGAGAATCAATCTGATATGAACTATGTAGCTTCCTTATATAAGAACAGCCTTTATAATCTCATGACATCTAATCAGATGTATGTTAATTCCATCAATATGAACAGAAAGATTGATTCCTTCTTAAACACTGAATATGAATCTTACTATGAATATTATGATCAATATTTTGAACTGATAAACGATTCGTTCCTATCTTCCCTTTCAGGATTAAACAGTGATAATATCTGCGTGTACGCTGATAATGACACTATCTTGGACAGCAGCTACTTTAAAAAGCTGTCCGGGGGCAGGGATTCTGTCTGGTATAAGATGTTTACGGATTCCGGAGAGGAAGAGGGATTATATGTATATTATGATGAAGATATCATCAGTAATTCCCTGATTCAAAAACGAGGGATCTATTACATAAAAAGACTGACCTATTACAGAAACGGCTGTGAGAAGATAGCGGTGGTGGAAAATGATCCCGCGGGTTTTCAGAGAGATATGAAGGAGCTCAGCAACAGATATCCGATGTATATACGATATGAGAATTACGTTATATTTACCAATATGGGAGATGACATTATATATGTGGATGAGATCGATACGCAGAACAGAGAGACTTATGTGACTTATGTAAACCTTAAAAATACTACCTTTGAGATCGTGATATTAAATGACAGCGATATCCTCACTATGATTTTGAAGGATCAACAGAAAATCATCTTGGTGATGATCCTCTTTTCGGTTTTATTCCCGTTTTTTGCCATCAGACTGATCAATCAGAGTATCATCATGAGGATCTTAGAGCTTGAAAAAGCGTTTGCCAAGAGCTCCGGTAATGTTTTTAAACGTATTGAAGATATTGACGGAACAGATGAGATCGCCGGAATGATGCGAAAATATAACGAAATGGCGGATGCCAACAATCATCTTATCAATATGGTCTATAAAAACAAACTGAAGGAGCAGGAAAATGATATTGCGAGAAAGAATGCCGAGCTCCTGGCGCTGCAAAGCCAGATCAACCCGCATTTTCTTTTTAACGCTTTGGAAAGCATACGCATGCATTCCCTGCTGAAGGGCGAGACGGAGACCTCGGTCATGGTGGGGAAGCTGGCGCTTATGCAGAGACAGAATGTAGAATGGGGACAGGACTTTGTTCCCATAAAGAAAGAGATGGAATCGATAGAAGCATATCTTGGGCTGCAAAGCTATCGCTTCAGCGAAAGGCTGAAATATGAGATTGACATGAATGAGGACTGTGCAGACTATCTGATCCCGAAGCTTACGGTGGTGACCTTTGTTGAAAATGCCTGTGTTCACGGCATTGAGCCGAAACAGGGCCCGGGCTGGATCTTTGTCAGGGTCTATCGTAAGGATGACTCCCTGTTTATTGAAGTAGAGGATACCGGCGGCGGCATGGGCGAGGAAGAAGTCGGGGAGATGCTTAAGAATATCAATAATGTTTCCATCGAGACGTTAAAAGGGAAAAAACATATCGGCATATTAAATGCGTGTCTGAGGCTGAAAATGATCTCTTCCGATGAGGCTGAGATCCGGATTGAAAGTGAAGAGGGCGTAGGCATGATCGTAGAGATAAAATTGCCGCTTGATAAANTNGACAGGATGGAGGGAGNTGGAGCGTGTNAAAGGTATTGCTTGTGGNTGATGAACCGTTTATTTTGCNGGGACTGNNGGTGCTGANNGACTGGGAAGCCGAGGGTNATGAGATCGNTGCGTTGATGCCCAATGGGAAGGTAGCGCGTATGATTATCTGAAAGAAAACGAGGTTGACCTGATCATTTCCGATATCCAGATGCCCGTGATGACGGGACTGGAGCTTTTGGAACGTATTCGGGTGGAAAAGATATCAAACGCGAAATTTGCCATTCTTACCGGATATGACGATATCAGATATGCGCAAAAAGCAATCAGAAGTGACAGCATGGATTATATCCTTAAGCCGGTCCAAAAGGAAAACATTCTTTCCCTGCTCAGAAAAGTTTCTAAGCTTAAAATAGAAAAGGATGTTCATGATGACAGACAAAAAAAGATGGAGGATGCATATCTGGCGAGAAATGTGATTGCGCTGCTTAAGGGCAAGTATGATGAGGACAATCTTGAATATGTTAAAAAGCATTTACAGCTTTCCGGCGATATCAGATATGTCAATATAGAAGTGATCTCTGGGGGGGGGGTATGATGAGGAGGATGATTCTGACTTAAGGGAATTGCAGCATCAGCTTTATCAGACCTGTTGTGAATCCCAGAAGGATAATATCAATCATTTTGTTTTTGATGTGTCATATGATGACAGCAGTTATGACGTGGGGTTTATTTATTGTGATAATATGGCTACGAGGCGTGACCTTTCTGAAAAGGAATATTTTAATGCGATGATTCAAAAGGTCGAAAATATCATGCGGAGACAGATCAAGATGACCTGCGGAAAAAAAGTGCCGGATATCCGATCGATCGCGAAATCCTACAGCTCCTGCTGTATACTGAACAGCGTAGGAGGATTTCACAATAAAAAGAAACTGTATATATATGAAGAAGATGCGCAGCTCGACGGAGAGCAGAATGCAGTGTTTCTTTGCAAGTCCAGTATTGATAATGTAGTCTCAGCCATTAACAGCGGCGATAAAGCTGCTATGGACAGCGCCATTGACGCGCTGTTTGAAGAATTACGGGGGATCGGTGAAAAGGAGAATGCAAAAAACCTGAATATCAACTATCTGCTGTTCCAGTTGATCCATATTGCGTCGGAGCAGGATGATAATGTGAATCAGGAAGAGGTGCTTCATTATATCGCTGAAAATTCATTTGATGAATCCATTACCCGGGGTGGAAGCCGGCATATGAAAAGATTTGCTTATGAATATTCAGAATATTTATTAAGCCTCCGGAGAAATGTATCAAGAGGGTTGATCTTCAGTATAGAAAAGGATATTCAGGAGCATTTTGATGAGAATATCACATTAAAGAGTCTTGGCGACAAGTATTATATTAACAGTTCCTATCTCGGACAGATTTTTAAGAAGACCCATAACAATATTTCATTTAAGGACTATCTGACACAGATCAGGATCAACCATGCGGCGTCACAGCTTCTCAATACTGACAAAAAAGTGATCAAAATAGCGGAGGATGTGGGATATAAAGACTGCGATTATTTTATCCGTAAATTTATTGAGCTAAAGGGGTGTACGCCTTCAAAATACCGGCGGAATAACAGTATACAATGATTATAACCCGATAAAATCCGGAACAAAAAAGATATATGGATTTTATCGGTTTTTTTTTAATAGTTTGTCGGGTTGTTATATTTAACATATAAAATTATACTATATATTAAAGTAAGTCGTATAACGACAAAAAATAGGGAGGTTAATGTATGAAGTTTAAAAGAGTTTTAGCGCTTTCGATGGCATGCATGCTTGGGATCGCAACGCTCGCAGGATGTAATAATACACCCACAGGCGGCGGAACATCAAGCGACGGACCAATGGGACTTGATACGGGAGAGACATTTGCGGAGGATCAGATCATTGATTATACGATGTTTATCGCAATGCCCGGATCCGAGATCAATGACGGCAATGAGATTCAGCAGATCATTGCTGAGAAGACAGGTGTAAGAGTTAAGGAGACATGGCTTACCGGTCAGACGGCAGCTGAAGCAGTTGGTTCCATCCTTGCTTCCGGCGATCTGCCTGACTTTATCGACGGCGGCGACGGCATGATGCAGCTTTATGATGCAGACGTGCTTGTTCCATGGGATGATTATATTGAGAAATATCCCAATATCAAAGAGCTTTATTCTGATGCAGAGTGGGAGAACTTCCGTCAGGCAGACGGCCACATCTACTGGGCAAACGTATTCTGCAATACATACGGTGAGTCCATGGAAACAGGCCATAATGATGAAGCTTTCTGGATCCAGTGCCGCGTGCTTGAGTGGGATAATTATCCTGAGATCGAGACATTAGATCAGTATTTCGACCTTCTTGAGAGATACGCAGACGCTAATCCGGAGATGGAAGACGGAACACCGGTTATTCCGTACACAATGCTTTGCGAGGACTGGAGATATTTCTGTATTGAAAACGCACCTGAGTTTTTGGCAGGATATCCGAATGACGGATCCGTTATCGTTGATGTGGATAACATGAAGATCGTTGACTACAATACGATTCCGGAAGCAAAAGAATATTTCTCCATTCTTAACGAAGAGTACAACAAGGGCTATATTGATACGGAATTTGCAACACAGACATATGATGAGTATATTGCAAAGCTTTCTACAGGACGCGTTCTTGGTATGTGCGATCAGTATTGGGATTTCGCTTATACGATCAATGATATCTTTATCCAGCAGAATCTTGATGATATCGGCTGCAATTATGTTCCTCTTGGACTTACGCTTGAAGCAGGCAAGGATCAGATGTGGCATGTATATGGGGATACGCTTAATAACTCCTCAGGTGTTGGTGTAACAACAAGCTGCGCAGATCCTGACAGAGCATTCCAGTTCCTGAATGACATTCTTGATCAGGAGATCCATGATCTGAGATTCTGGGGTATTGAAGGCGTTGACTATCTTGTAGATGATGACGGTATGTATTACAAAACTCCGGAAATGAGAGACCAGTGGGCTGATACAGCATATCAGGCAGCACACAGATGTGTATATTCCTACCTTCCTCAGTGGCTTGGAACAAGCCGTGACGGCAAGAACGCAATGCAGCCTCAGGAGCAGGCATCTGAGTTCTTTGCAGGTCTTGCAGATCCTCTGGTAGCTTGCTTTGAAGCATATGGCGCGCATGGTTATCCTGATATGATCGGTTCCGTAGAAAAAGAGACCGGTCCCTGGTATCCGATGTATTCCTACTCCAATGCTATGACTACAGAGACCGCAGGCGGCGTTGCTTGGACAAAGATGGGTCAGATCAAGCATGAGTGGCTTCCGAAGGTCGTAATGGCAGCTAATTTCGATTCTACATGGGATGACTATATGGCAGCATACGAAGCATGCAAGCCGGAAGACTTCATCGCAGAGATGCAGGAAGAGCTTGAAAGAAGAGCCTCAGTTGCGAATCAATAATCGCTGATGCTTGAAAAGAATATGTAATTATGATGCGGCAACCCGATCATAGGATCGAGGTTGCCGCTAATAAAAAAGGAGGCTGAAAATAAGATATGGACCTCAAATCAAAGAAAAAGAACGTATCGTCGAAAAAAACAATGAAGGAAAAGCTTTCTAAAAAGGAAATTGAGCGACAGGGGATTCTGCTGGGTTTTATGGCTGTATATGTCATTTATGGCATCGTGTTTTATTATCTGCCGCTGGGCGGATGGATCATGGCTTTCCAGAATTACAAAATCAAAACAGGCCTTTTACATTCTACGTTTGTCGGATTAGATAAGTTTAAATTCCTTTTTCAGGATGCGGAGTTTATCCGGGTTATCAGAAATACCCTGGCAATGGGTGTTATTAATCTTGTTTGTACATTTGTCATGGCAATCGTTTTTGCCATCCTCTTGAATGAAGTCAGAAATAGATTTGGAAAGAAGCTGGTTCAGACGATTTCATATTTACCGCATTTCCTTTCATGGATCATCGTAACAGGTATCATCCATGATTCATTATCCAATACCGGTATCATCAATGAATTGCTCGTGAACTGGAATATTATAAAGACACCGATTAACTTTTTTGCGCATGAAGGTTATTTTTGGCCGATCGTTGCTTTCGCAAATGTATGGAAAGAAACAGGTTGGAATGCAATCATATATCTTGCGGCTATCGTATCCATCGATCCCTCGCTCTATGAAGCGGCTGAGATGGACGGTGCGGGAAGATGGGCAAAGATCAAGCATATTACGCTGCCCGGAATCCGGCCTACGATCATGATCCTGCTGGTAATGAATATAGGTAATGTACTGAATGCCGGGTTTGAAGTTCAATACTTATTAGGTAACGGTCTGGTGCGTAAGGTATCTGAAACAATTGATATCTATGTGTTGAACTGGGGTGTCAGCCAGTCCGATTATTCATTGGGTACTGCGGCCGGTATTTTCAAGAGCGTTGTTGCGATTATTCTCATTATAATTGCCAACTATGTCGCTAAGAAGACCGGCGAAGAGCATCTGTTCTAAGGGGGTAGATTGAAAAATATATCTAAGGCAGTAAAGAACACTGCCTAAGATATATTAAGTTTCACACTGAAAAACGCAAAAACAGCGTTTTTCAAATCTATTGTAAGTCGCAGCAGAGCTGCGACATGGAGGGTTAGTATAATGAAAGATAAGAAAGATAAAAACGAGATCAAATTAAATTATACCAACATGAATAAAAGGGATGGCAGCAGAGTTCATGAATCACATGCGGAGGAGTCATCGGAAAAGCTCAGAAAAATAAAAAAGATGCTGCTGGGAAGCTCCTATAGAAGGGAAAGCCCCGGGGATACGTTTTTTGGTATCTGTATCGCAATTTTCATGGTACTCTTTTCCATAGTTACGCTTTACCCCGTACTGAACACAGTTGCTATTTCGTTTAATGACGGTCTGGATGCCGTAAAAGGCGGAATCCATCTTTGGCCGAGAGTATTCTCGATGAAGAGTTATGAGACGGTTTTGGGAATACAGGGCTTTGTCCAGGGTGCGTTGATAACGGTTTTGAGAACTGTTATCGGTACATTGTTTGCTCTGGTAGCCAATGCGCTGCTTGCATACATAATCTCGCGTAAACACTTTATGTTCAGATCAGGACTTTCGCTCTTCTGGGTTATAACGATGTATGTGAATGGCGGACTTATCCCGACGATGGTGCTTTTTAAAGCGCTGCATCTGACGAGTTCATTTTGGGTATATGTTATCCCCGGTATGGTAAGCGCATTTAACGTAATGGTAATCAGAACTTATATGGAAGGGCTTCCGGATGAGCTGGAAGAATCCGCACAGCTTGATGGCGCGGGTTATATGACGATCTTTATCAAGATCATTTCCCCGCTTTGCAAGCCTGTTTATGCAACGGTTGCTCTGTTTGTTGCGGTATATCAGTGGAACTCATGGTTTGACGCAATGATTTATAACCGTATGAAGCCTGAGTATACAACGCTTCAGTATGAGTTGATGAAATTGTTGTCATCCGTTATGCAGCAAAGCGGAAGCGCAACCGGCGGAGCTGCTGCTCAGGGCGGCAGTGTTTCAGCCGTAACGCCGGTAAGCGTCAGATCAGCCGCAACGGTTATCACCATGCTGCCTATTATATGTTTGTATCCGTTCCTGCAAAGGTATTTTGTAACCGGTCTTACCATTGGCGGCGTAAAGGGATAAATTTGTTCAGATAATGATTATCTTCCACTCCGACGTTTCTGCGTTGGAGTGGATTTTTGGAATTATGCGGATTTCTGATCCGCAGATTACGGAAAGGCATGAATATTGATATGTATGATATCAGACACAGACAAGCATCAAAACGAATCGAAATCAGGGATGAAGCAGGAGAATTGATGAGAAATACGCCGGTTATCGTAAAGCAGACCGGACGTGATTTCAAGATAGGGATCAACGGGTTTGACGTAGTTGCTTATATCACTGCGAAATCATCCGAAGAGAAGGCGTTTTTTAAAGACAGAATGGAAAAAGCGCTAGCGGTATTTAATTTCTTTACCCTCCCGATGTATTGGGGGATCTTTGAGCGGGAGGAAGGGATTACATTAAAAGAGGAGTGTATTAATGCCGCAAAGCTTTTAAAAGACCATCATGCCTCTGTAAAAGGGCATCCGTTATGCTGGCATACGGTCTGCGCGGACTGGCTTTTGAAGTATGATGATGAAGTGATCCTGAATAAGCAGATTGAGCGGGTTCATAGGGAAGTAACGGATTTTGATGGTCTGATCGATGCATGGGATGTGATCAATGAGACTGTCATTATGCCGAAATTTGATAAATACGATAATGCAGTCACAAGGATCTGCAAAAAATATGGACGCATCCCGCTGATCAAAGCGCTTTTTGATGAAGCGGCATCCTGCAAAACCGGCGCAAAGCTTATTCTAAATGATTTTAATGTTACGGATCAGTATGAAAAGGTGATCGAGGAATGTCTGGAGACCGGTGTAAGGATCGATGTGATTGGTATCCAGTCCCATCAGCATCAGGGCTGCTGGGGGAAAGAAAAGCTGCTTGAGGTGATTGACAGATTTTCAAGATTTGGGATACCGATACATTTTACAGAGAATACCATAGTGTCGGGGTCTTTGATTCCGAAGGAGATAGAGGATCTGAATGATTGGCAGGTGAAGGACTGGCCCAGTACGGAGGAAGGCGAAGCAAGACAATGTGAAGAGATGGAAGAAATGTATCGGATCCTGTTCGCTTCTCCGGCGGTTGAGGCAGTGACCTGGTGGGATTTTTGCGATGGGGCATGGCTGGGGGCGCCCTCAGGCTTGCTTAGAAGAGATAGCAGCTTAAAGCCTGTTTATAAAAAACTGCATCATATGGTCAATGAAGAATGGACAACGAATTATGAAGCCGTGACGGATGACTGCGGAAGGCTTGCTCTGAATGGTTATAAAGGGGAATACACGATTCTGGTCAATGGGCAGACGATCCGGGAGAGCTTATGAGAGCATCCTGCCGGTTTGAAGCAGGTGCTTGATACGTCTCGGATAACGGTTGTTTCATGAATGATAGAAAAGAGGTATGCAGCTTTGGGTTTATTTCGGTTTGACAGTCCGGTCATGATCCTGATCGGAAAGATAGCGGATTTTATTGTTTTGAATACGTTATGGATTATCTGTTGTATCCCTGTTGTGACGATAGGCGCGGCAACCACAGCCAAATACACGATCGCCATGAGGATCCTGCGTGATGAGGGTTCCGGAGTCATAGTGCCGTATTTTCGGGCTTTTAAGGACAATTTTAAGCAGGCGACCGCGATCTGGTGCATGCTGATTCCGGCAATCATTTTTTGTGTGATGGACTGGTATTATATCAGAGAAAAGGGAAATGATATATCGCATTATTATGTTGCGGCTGTTTTTGTCTTTTCCATNATTGTCCTCTNCATATGTANGNCGGTTTTTCCTTTTATTGCCAGATTCAAGGTGANTGTGAAGGAGGCGATGAAGGCGGCTTTTATCCTTTCGTTCCTTCAATTTTTTAANTTTGTGCTGATCGCTCNGATTGAGGTTGGGACGGTCATTGCGGCGATCTGGTATTCAANATNGTTTCCGCTGGTGCTTTTGTTTGGGACATGTACTGCATTTTATTTTAATACGCTGGTATGTGTAAAGGCATTCCGGAAGATCGAGGATAAAATGGGAGATCAGGAGGATGCTGAGGGAGCCGGGGAAAAGATCTTTCATGACGCATCGCAGGAGGAAGACAGGATATCATAATCATGCGGCCGCCGCGTCGGGGGACAGGTAAGGAAATGGACAGCAAAGATGCAGGATTGAATAAAAAAGATCAAGATGGCGAAAACAGCCTGAGAAGAAGGCTGTCAGATGAAAAAGAAAAAATATCAGCCATGGACAGGACGCAGAAGAGGCGGTACTTTAAAGATTATTATCTGATGCCAACCGTGATCGCCGTATTTGTTATCTTTTGCGTTATCTGGTTTTTGTATGATGCGTTGCTTGCAAGGAAGAATGTCCTTTATACAGGCGCCCTTGTGGGATGTCAGGTCTCAGACGAGGGGAAACAGTATCTTACGGAAGGGTTTCTTGAAGTGATCGGCGGAAGAGCCGGGAAGGACGAAGTAGTTCTTTCAGAGGATCTGTGGATCACATTTTCTGACGAGGATCTGGAAAAGTATCAGGCGGCGGATTCCAATCTATATGTCAATATTGCCGCGGGAGATTTTGATTNTATGCTGATTGACGGGGCGGTGATCGGTNAATATGCCGCGANGGNNGNATATGCGGANCTGGATGAGTATGTCAGAAAGCATCAGATATCGGAGGANGATATCTATCTGCGGGATGGGANAGCGGTTGCGGTAAAGCTTCCTGAGGAAGCGGAAGAACAGGCAGGCATTACTTCCTTTAGTGATGAGGTATATCTGGTTATCGTGGATATCAAGAGGAATCCATCCTATGAAGAATTGCTGATGGAATATCTTTTGCAGACGAAATGATCGTCTGAACATTATATTATATGGAGAATGAATATGAAATTATCTTCAATCTACAGTGACAACATGATCCTTCAGAAAGGAAGGAAAAATATCATATCAGGTCTGGCGGAGGCTGAGGAAAGCGTCAGCATTCTGTTTCTGGGAAAGCAATATACCGCAAAGGCAGACGTGAATGGCTGCTGGACCATAGAGATACCGCCCTGTGATCAGGAGGAAGCTTATGGACCGTTTGAAATGGTGATCAGCGGATCGGGAGGAGATACCTTCAGGCTGAAGAATATTGTGTTTGGCGATGTCTTTCTTTTGGGAGGACAGTCCAACATGGAGCTTCCGTTGGAGCGGACAAGAGATCTTTACGGGGATGAAATAGACGTTGCGACGGATCCGGACATCAGGATGTTTCAGGTGGAAAAGGTCTTTGATTTTTCCGGGGAAGCAAAGCCTTTGGAAAGCGGAGAATGGATCTGCGTTACTCCTGAAACGGCAAAGGATTTCAGCGCGGTCGGTTATTTCTTTGCCAAGATGTACCGCATGGAGAAGCATATACCGGTCGGTCTTGTGCATACTGCGGTTGGAGGTGCGCCGGTAGAAGCATTTATGAGTGAGGATAATATCCGGGCCACTGCCGAAAAAATCAAAGCATCCCATGATTTAAAGTGTACATGCGACGGGAATAAAAATATGGGGTGTATTTTCTGCTATGATAAGATGCTGAAGGAAGATAAAGATCAGGAATATGTCGCCGGAGTGCAGGAAGACGACCGTAACAGGATTGCGGCATGGTATGAGGAGCTGGAGAACAATGATCCCGGTCTTAAGAACGGCTGGCTGGATAAGTGGGAGGGATGTGACGATACCATCACATTGCCCGGATTTTTTAAGGGAACAAAATACGAGAAGTATCTGGGTTCGCTCTGGCTTCAGAAGACGGTTTCCATCCCGGAAAGCATGGCTCTTAAGGAGGGCGTTCTCGCGCTGGGAACATTGGTTGATTCTGATAAGACATATCTGAACGGGGAATTGACCGGCGCTACCGAGTACAAATATCCGCCCAGAAGGTATGCGCTGAAAAAAGGCGCGTTAAAGGTCGGGGAAAATGTTATTTCTGTCAGGCTGTGCATGGACAGCAACATCGGCGGAGCAGTACCGGATATGCCGTATTATATCAAAGCCGGTGATGAACAGGTGAGTCTGGAGGGAGAATGGCAGTTGAGAAAAGGATATGCCTGTGAACGGCTGGAGGGGGAAACATTCTTTATCTGGCATCCGACGGCGTTATTTCATTCGATGATCGCATCTATAAAGGACATATCATTTAAGGCTGTTTTATTTTATCAGGGAGAATCTAACTGCGGTTATCCGGAATACTACGCAGATATGCTTGAAGCCATGGTGGAGGAGTGGAGAGGACTGTTTGGGGAAGAGATACCGTTTTTCCTGATTGAGATAGCATATTTTCTGGGAGAAGGACCGGACTATGTCGACGATCCCTTTGATGGGGTCAGAAAAGCGCAGCATGAAGCCGTAAAGAGAATGAAAGACGTATATCTTGCAGAGATCTATGATCTGGGTCAGTATAATGAGCTTCACCCGCAAAATAAAAAGGATGTCGCAAAAAGATTATATGACTTATATAAGAATAAAATGATGGAGGAAAATCAATGAAAAGAAGAGCTAATGAAAGAAAACCGCTGGTAAATCATATTTATACGGCAGATCCGTCTGCGCATGTATTTGATGGGAAGATCTATATCTATCCATCCCATGATGTTGCCCATGACTGCCCGGATGATGATGACGGAGATCAGTATATCATGGAAGATTATCATGTCCTTTCTATGGATAATCTGGACAGCATATGTGTTGATAACGGTCTTGCGCTTCATCAGGATGATATCCCATGGGTAAAGAACCAGATGTGGGCTCCCGATGCGGTAGAGGTAAACGGAAAGTATTATCTTGTGTTTCCTGCAAAGGATCATGACGGAATATTCCGTATTGGTGTGGCTGTAGCGGATACGCCCGTAGGACCGTTTCAGCCGCAGGATGATTATATCCAGGGCAGCTACAGCATCGATCCGTGCGTGCTCAAGGATGAGGATGGGAAGATCTACTGCTATTACGGCGGGCTTTGGGGCGGTCAGCTGGAAATGTGGCAGTCCGGTACATTTGATCCGGATGCAAGAAGACCGGAGGGCGATGATCCGGCGATCGGACCTATGGTTGCCGAATTTGCAGAAACCATGGATAAGTTTGTTACGGAGCCGAAGCATATCCAGATCCTTGATGAAAACGGAGAGCCGTTAAAAGCGGGAGACGAGGACAGACGGTATTTTGAAGATCCCTGGACATATAAATACAACGGTAAATATTATTTTTCTTATTCCACGGGGACGACACATTATATCTGCTATGCGGAGGGTGACAGCCCGTATGGTCCGTTTACCTACAAGGGGAGGATCATGGAGCCGGTATTGGGCTGGACAACGCATCACTCGGTCGTATGCATTGACGGTGAGTGGTATTTGTTCTATCACGATTGTGAGTTGTCCGGCGGGATTACGCATGAAAGATGTGTAAAATATACCAAATTGAACATTTCCGAGGACGGTACGATCGAAACGATCCATCCTTATGAGGAAGAATAGAGGGGCAGCAGGCTGCTCTGACAGGGAGGCTCAGGTTGAAGAAAAAAGTCGCAGTATTTGCAAATGGCTGGAATAGTGAGAATCTATACCGGTGCATAGAGGGGATCTATGCGGGCGCTCCGGAGGGCGTTGTGGATTATTATGTGTTTTTGTGCTATACCGCTTACGATATGTCGGATGTCCTGCAAAAGAGCTTAAGCAGTATCTATGAATTGCCGGATCTCTCTCTTTTTGATGCGGTTATCATATTTTATCCCGGTCTGAACTTTAGGGAATCCATTGATTTGATCGTGAAAAAGGCGAGAGAGAGCGGACTTCCGGTGGTATGTATCGGTGCAAAGTATGATGGCTTTTATTTTGTAGGTGTTGATAATTATATGGGGATGAAGGAGCTTTGTTCCCATATCATGGAAACCCATGGGGTGAAAAATGCCCGCTATATTGCAGGCTCTAAGGATAATGATGATTCCAATGAACGATTGAGGGCTGTCAGGGATTCTTTCGCGGAGCATGGACTGTCGTTTAGGGATGAAGATGTATTTTATTCGGATTGGGAATCCGCGCATGTGATAAAATATGTGGAAAAGTTATGCAGAGCCGAAGGAGGGCTCCCCGATGCATTTATCTGCGCTAATGATATATTGGCGGAAGCTGTCAGTTATGTCCTGGAGGAATATGGGATAAAAACGCCGGAAGATGTCATACTTACCGGTTTTGATCATTCGGAGGAGGGGAAGCTGTTTTACCCGTCCATAGCAAGCGTAAACCAGAATTATGAAGAAGTAGGGAAACGGTCGGCGGAAATATTATATAATGCGCTTCAGGGGAAGGAAATGCCCGGGGATAATAAGCTTATGTGCAGTTTTTGTCCGGGGGAAAGCTGCGGATGTAAAAATTGTAACAACGAAGACGAAAGCCGTAAGATGTATGTAAGGGATATACCCCGGAAAAATATTTTTGCGGATAATATGGAGGGAAGAAGAAACCGGCTTTCAACCACGATTGTGGAAGCGGTTTCTTATGATGATCTGAAGTCAAGTCTCAGAAAAGAATTTGCAGAGCAGTCCGGATGTGAGGGAGATACATTTTTTTGTATGTTTGACGCAAGGCTGTCCCAGATCGCGGAGAAGGATATTCGTGATATCCCCCGTTATACCTATGCGGAGGAAATGGATGTTGCGGTCAGCAAAATGAACAGAATACCGGGAACCTATGGTCGGATCAAGACGCGGGATCTGCTTCCCGCATTGGGGGATGATTATAAGAATCACCTATATACCTTCCTTCCCATATATTTTGACTCCTTTGTGTGCGGCTATATGGTCTTTGCGGATAGACTGAGTTGGTTTTTATCGACGGCATTTTATCAATTTGAACAAAGCTTCGCNTCTTNCATCGNGCNGTACAAGAGGAATGTGCAGGTCACGGAGCTTAATAAGCTGCAGTCAAGACTGATGGGGCAGGATCCGCTTACCAAAGTTAAGAACCGTACCGCATATGAGCATTATATGAAAGAGTTTCGGAAGAAATTTAACAGCGGAGAATACAGGGAATTTGCAGTCGTGTATTTTGATATCAATAATTTAAAGCTGATCAATGATTCTTTGGGACATGAAATGGGCGACCGTTATATCCAGAATTGTTGCAAATATATTTGCGACTATTTTAAAAGCAGTCCGGTATTCCGGATAGGCGGTGATGAATTTGTTGTTATATTGACCGGATTGGATTATCAGTGCCGCAATGATATCATGGAGCGGATATATGAGGATATGAAGAACGCTTCGGATGTTCGGGAGCTGTCCAGTGAACATATCTTTGTTGCTTATGGATTGGCAGATTACGATCCCGAAACGGACATCGACTGCATGACTGTCTTTCGCAGGGCGGATGAACGGATGTACAGGACAAAAAGAAGCATGAAGAATAGGAAAATCAGATGATATGCCTAAAAATACGGAAACAGAATTGCGAAGCAGGATCTGAAATGATATAATGTACCTAAGCGCAGTGTGAAAACGCTAAGTACCACATTAAAAACAGGTATTAAAAGCAGTAAGCTTCACACAGAAAACGCAAAACAGATAGAAAAGGCTTGGTTTCCGGATGAAGAATAAGATCGAAGCCATGGAAAGGGTTTTGAACCATCATATCAGCGGGTTTCATCAATATGTCCTTGATGCACCCGCTCATTTAAGCTTTGTCAGCCAAAGCTTTTGTGAATTGCTGGGTCTTACGGAGGATGAGCTGTTAAATGATNAGAAAGATNGTTATTTTTCAAGANTGGCTGCGGACGATCGGAAANCATATGNCGGATTCCTACGCAGGCTGTNCGAAAAAGAGCANACGCTTATTCTGCAATACCGGATCCTCGGCGGAGACGGCGGGATCCATACCGTAATCGATACGATGGTATCGGAACGGACGAAGCAGGGGAGCTTGGTCGGAAGTTCTGTTCTGACTGATATTACAGCGCAGAAAACAGAAGATGCTTCTTTAGATCATATGAATGACGTTTCATATGGTGTTCTCAGATATACATGTGAAAAACATCCCGAAGTCACTTATATTAATAATTATATGCTGGATATCCTGCGTTTCCCGAAGGATGAAAACGGGGAAACGGAGGAGCTGGAATTATATAAAAAAAATATCTATCTGATGATCCCTATGGAGGAAAGGCGGAGGNTNTCCCGTTTTTTAGACCGCGTATATCNTAGTGATNAACCNATAGGGGGAAGTATGACGGTNNAGNGTTACGNNGGCGCTAAAATAAGGCTGTTTGGCTGGATCTCGCGGTGTGTCGGCAGTCAGGGAGAAGAGGAATTCCAGTGCTTCTGCATTGAATCCTCCGAGAGATATTATGAAAAGCGGGGCAAAGAGATCAACCATGTAAAGATACCGGAGCAGCCGCAGACGCGGTCCGGCAAAAAGGTTTATATCAGAACCTTTGGCTATTTTGATGTATTTGTAGATGGCGCACCGATTGCGTTCCGCAGTCAGAAAGCGAAAGAGCTGTTTGCCCTGTTGGTGGACAGAAGGGGTGGATTTGTTTCTTCGGAGGAGGCGATCGGATTCTTATGGGAAGATGAGCCGTTGAGCAGCGTCGTCTTTGCAAGGTATCGCAAGATCGCTCTTCGTCTGAAAAATATATTGGAGGAATATGATATTCCGGATATTATAGAGGTGTCTGACGGAAAACGCAGGCTGATCGTTGAAAAGACCGGCTGTGATTATTATGATTATCTTTCCGGAAGGGAAGAATATGCAACGCTGTTTAAGGGAAGCTATCTGATGAATTACAGCTGGGGGGAAAGGACGCTTGGGGAACTGATGTCGGAATGAGGAAAATGATAGATGATTTTTGGAGGTGATCCCGTTTCTATGGAATTTAAGATTCACAGCGATTATGAACCTACCGGCGACCAGCCGCAGGCGATCCGCGCTTTGGTGGATGGCTTTCAAAAGGGCAATCAGTTTCAGACGCTGCTTGGCGTGACGGGTTCCGGCAAGACCTTCACGATGGCCAATGTCATAGCGGCGCTGAATAAGCCGACACTGGTGCTTGCCCACAATAAGACGCTGGCTGCCCAGCTCTATAGTGAATTTAAAGAGTTTTTCCCGGAAAATGCGGTGGAGTATTTTGTCTCCTACTATGATTATTACCAGCCGGAGGCTTATGTGNCGTCNTCGGATACTTATATTGAANAGGANTCTTCGNNGAACGACGAGATCGNTAAGNTGCGGCTTTCTGCCACGGCAGCGCNGACGGAGCGTAATGATGTCATTGTCATCGCCAGTGTTTCCTGCATCTATGGTCTGGGAAGCCCGGAGGACTATATGGAAATGATCGTTTCCCTGCGTCCCGGTATGCAGAAGGATCGGGATGATGTGATCCGTGAATTGATTGCCATCCAGTATGATAGAAACGATATGGACTTAAACAGNGGATGTTTCAGAGTCCGGGGAGATGTTCTGGAGATTAATCCCGCCGAGATCGGCGATGTGATCCTGCGTGTGGAGTTCTTTGGGGATGAGATCGACCGGATCGTGCAGGTTGATCCGATCACCGGCAAGCTTTTGTGTACATTGGAGCATATCAGTATCTTTCCGGCATCCCATTATGTGGTTGCAAAGGAAAAGATGGAGGCGGCATGCAAAGCGATCGAGGAGGAGGCCAGGGAACGGGTTGCGTTCTTTAAGCAGGAGGACAAGCTGATCGAAGCGCAGAGGATCTACGAGCGGACGAATTTTGATGTGGAGATGCTCCGGGAGACGGGGATCTGTTCCGGTATCGAGAACTATTCCAGGCATCTGACCGGCATGCCTGCGGGCGCACCGCCGCACTGCCTTCTGGATTTCTTTAAGGGTGATTTCCTGATGATTGTGGATGAGTCCCATATGACGATTCCGCAGGTCAGGGGGATGTATGCGGGGGATCGCTCCAGAAAGACGACCTTGGTGGAATATGGCTTCCGTCTGCCTTCGGCTTTGGATAACCGGCCGCTTAATTTTGAGGAATTTGAAGGGCATATCGATCAGATGCTTTTTGTATCGGCGACACCTTCTGACTATGAGGCGGAACATGAGCTTTTACGCGCGGAACAGATCATCCGCCCCACCGGTCTGCTGGATCCGGAGATCACCGTACATCCCATCGAAGGGCAGATAGATGACCTGATCGGCGAGATCAGGAAGGAAACAGAGAAAAAGAATAAAGTCATGATTACGACGCTGACCAAGCGCATGGCGGAGGATCTGACGGATTATCTGGAAAATGTCGGCATCCGGGTCAGATATCTGCACTCAGATGTTGATACACTGGAACGTGCGGAGATCATACGTGATCTGAGGCTGGACGCATTTGATGTTCTGGTGGGAATCAATCTGTTAAGGGAGGGACTGGATATCCCGGAAGTGACGCTGGTGGCGATCATGGATGCGGATAAGGAAGGTTTCCTGCGTTCTGCAACGTCGCTGATCCAGACCGTAGGGCGCGCCGCGCGTAATGCGGATGGACACGTCATCATGTATGCGGACAATATGACGGATTCCATGCGGCAGGCGATCGAGGAGACGAACCGCCGTCGTAAGATCCAGCAGCGTTACAATGAGGAACACGGCATCACGCCGACGACGATCCGCAAGGCAGTCCGTGATGTGATCAGCATCAGCAAGTCGATTGCAAGACAGGAAGATCAGCTGGCGAAGGATCCCGAATCCATGAATGAAAAAGAACTGGAAAAACTGCTGAAAACCATGGAGAAGCAGATGCGTAAGGCAGCAGCGGAGTTGGATTTCGAGTCTGCGGCGGAGCTGCGGGACAAGATGATAGAGTTGAAGAAGTATATGAAATAATTTGCAGTTTTTAAGGAGCCAATCATAAATGAAAGTAATAGATTATTTCAACTGCGACCGTCCGGAGCATTGGCTGCGCCGGATAAAGAAAAGCGACTGGGNNNCNNGTCAATATCTGTATGAATTGTTAAGCGAAAATAAGTTTAAAAGCATTGTGGGCGAAACATCAAAAGTTTTGCTGCTTACAAACGGGGATGAACTCGTTTCGTTTTGCACTTATGCGGAAATCGATGATATACAGCCCACGGACTTAACCCCGTGGATGGGATTTGTGTACACCTTTCCGGAATATAGAGGGCATCGCTATGTGGGAGAACTGTTTCTGGAAATCGAGAGACTGGCAAAGGCTGATAATGTACACGATGTTTTTATCTCCACAAACCATACCGGATTATATGAAAAGTACGGATGTGAATTTTATCAAATGATGAACGATATGGAGGGCGAGCCGTCCAGAGTTTACAGAAAGCATATTCATTGACACAAATTGGCTCACGCGCCCCTTGCTATTTTTTGTTACCTGTGTTATGCTTCATTCAAAGCATTATTTTCATAACTAGGCATGGTCGTCTGTACTGCATGTCTTTCGTTTGATCTGATATTTAATTTATTTTCTCGGAAATCTATGCTTTTATTTTCAAAACAACATTATAAAGCAGGATTTTCGATACGGGGCATGTTTGTGACGACATGCATTGTCTGTCAGGGATTCCTGCAAAGAAAAGGGAGGAATGCTTATGGCAGAGAAAGAAACGAAAAGGAAGGAATATTCCGACGGAGGGAACAGGGAGTACAAAAGCGACGTATTCAGCATGCTGTTGGAGTATCCGGAAAATGCGCTTGCGGCATATAATGCAATCAATCATTCAAATTATACGGATCCGCAACAGGTTGAGATCTGCACTCTGGATAGAGGGATCTCTTTGTCGGTGAGGAATGATGCTTCATTTATACTGGATACGGATCTAAGTATTTATGAGCATCAGTCCACGGTATGCCGGAACATGCCGCTGCGTAGTCTGATCTATTTTTCGACGATCATAGCGGATATTGTGAAGGGAAAAGATATCTATGGATACGGCCTTGTTAAAATACCGACACCGCGATTCGTTGTTTTTTATAATGGCGGGCAGGATCAGCCGGAACAGTCGGAGATGAGGCTTTCGGATGCGTATGAGCGCAGGATGGATCAGCCGGAGCTGGAGCTGGTATGCAGAGTTTATAACATCAATATCGGAAAGAATAAGGAGCTTTTGGATCATTGCCGGTTTTTGAAGGANTATGTNNTGTTTGTGGATCGTGTGCGTGAGAACTACGAAGCTGCGGGGCATAGGGAGTTGGAACGGTGCATAAAGAAAGCGATCGATAGCTGTATCAGGGAGGACATACTGAGGGATTTCCTGACGGAACGCAGGACGGAGGTGTTAAAAGTGATGACATTGGACTACACGTTTGAAAGGCGGCTTATGTTGCAGCAGGAAGAAGCGCGTGAAGCAGCGGAAAAGGCACATTTTGCCGGCGTGATGGAAGGTCAGGAAGATAAATTATGGTCTCTGATACAGAAGAAGCAGTTGAAAGGAAAGACAAACGAGCAGATAGCAGACGAATTGGAAACAACAGAGGAAGAAATAACGGAGATCATAAAAAAAAGACAGTGATGGGAAACCGATGCCCGAAGGAAGGCCGGGTATTTGCGTTATTTAAAAAGTGCAGAACAAATGTTCACTTTTGCTCTGTACTTTTTTTTATTTTATGGTATACTAATTATGTTTGCCGGATAAATATATTCCTTGTGGTTATTTTAGATAGATTTATTCAGGGAATATACATGCCAGAGTNGTGATTGGAAAGGAGTACCTATTATGGCACCGAAGAAAATGCTTCCTCCCGGAGAGGTGATCCGCATAGAGGGGGCGAGAGAGCATAATTTAAAAAATGTTGATCTTGAGATTCCGAGAAATCAGTTTGTGGTATTTACCGGACTTTCCGGTTCCGGTAAATCCTCACTTGCTTTTGATACGATTTATGCGGAGGGGCAGCGCAGGTATATGGAGTCTCTGTCGTCTTATGCAAGACAGTTCTTGGGACAGATGGAGAAGCCGAGCGTGGATAAGATCTCCGGTCTTAGTCCTGCTATCAGTATTGACCAGAAATCGACGAATAAGAACCCCCGCTCAACCGTAGGGACGGTGACGGAGATCTATGATTATTTCAGGCTTTTATACGCCAGAGCCGGTATCCCTCACTGCCCGGAATGTGGCAAGGTGATTAGCCGCCAGACGGTTGACCAGATGGCGGATCAGATCATGGAGCTGCCGGAAGGAACAAAGATCCAGCTGCTTGCGCCCATCGTCCGTGGAAAAAAGGGACGCCACGAAAAAGTATTAGCTCAGGCAAAGCGCAGCGGATATGTCAGGGCGGAGATCGACGGCAGTCTTTATGAACTGACGGAGGAGATCAAGCTGGATAAGAATATAAAGCACACGATTGAGATCATTGTAGATCGTCTTGTGGTGCGGGAAGGCATGGAAAGCCGTCTTACCGATTCCATAGAAAATGTACTTGATCTGGCGGACGGACTGATGGTAGTGGATGTGATCGAGGGAGAACGGATCAATTTCAGCCAGAGCTTCTCCTGCCCTGACTGCGGCATCGGGATCCCGGAGATCGAGCCGAGGAATTTTTCCTTTAACAATCCGTTTGGCGCCTGTCCGGACTGTGCCGGTCTTGGCATCAGGATGGAATTTGATCCCGAGCGTATGATACCGGATAAATCGCTCTCTATCAATGATGGCTGCATCAGGGCCATGGGCTGGCAGTCAGCACATTCCGATGGCAGCTTTACCAATGCCGTCTTAACGGCGCTTGCTAAGCATTATCAATTTAGTTTAGATGTGCCGTGGGAGGAATTGCCTCCTAAGGTACAGGATATCCTGATGTTCGGAACGGACGAGGAAGTAGAGGTACATTATCACGGGCAGAGAGGATATGGAGTCTACCCGATTGCTTTTGAAGGCATCAAGAAGAACGTCGAGCGCAGATACCGGGAGACGGCTTCGGAGATGATGAAGGCGGAATATGAGAAATTTATGTCTATCACCCCTTGTCAGCTTTGTCATGGGATGCGTTTGAAGCGTGAATCGTTGGCAGTGACCGTCGGCGATAAGAATATTTATGAGATTACCTCCATGTCGATCGGTAAGCTGCAGAAGTTTCTGGAGGAAATGCAGCTTAGTGAGTATCAGCTTAAGATCGGCGCGCAGATCGTCAAGGAGATCAGGGCGAGGATCGGATTTCTGGTAGAAGTCGGACTGGATTATCTGGAGCTTTCACGCGGGACGGCGACGCTTTCCGGCGGAGAGGCGCAGCGGATCCGTCTGGCGACGCAGATCGGTTCCGGTCTGGTAGGTGTATGCTATATTCTGGATGAGCCGAGCATCGGACTGCACCAGCGGGACAATGACAAGCTTCTGTCGGCATTAAAGGGTTTAAAAGATATGGGCAATTCCCTGATTGTGGTGGAGCATGACGAGGATACGATGCTGGCTGCGGATTATATCGTAGATGTGGGTCCCGGCGCTGGTGAGCACGGCGGTGAGATCGTTGCGGTCGGTAAGGCGGAGGATATCATGAAGGCGGAGGCTTCCATTACCGGTCAGTATCTTAGCGGTAAGCTGAAGATCCCCGTGCCGAAGGAGCGCAGAAAGCCGATAGGCAGATTGAGCGTGTTGGGAGCTGCTGAGAATAATCTGAAAAATGTTGACGTGGATATTCCGTTGGGTGTATTTACCTGCGTGACGGGCGTTTCGGGTTCGGGAAAAAGCTCGCTTATTAATGAGATTTTATATAAGGCTCTGGCGAGGGATCTTAACCGCGCCTATACCGTGCCCGGAAAGCATAAGTCGATTAAGGGGATGAAGCAGCTGGACAAGGTGATCGCCATCGACCAGTCACCGATCGGGCGCACGCCCCGTTCCAATCCGGCAACCTATACGGGGGTATTTGACCAGATACGTGATCTGTTTGCCGCTACGGTGGATGCCAAAGCAAAAGGATATAAAAAGGGACGTTTCAGCTTTAATGTCAAGGGCGGGCGGTGTGAAGCCTGCTCCGGTGACGGTGTGGTGAAGATCGAGATGCATTTCCTGCCGGATGTTTACGTGCCCTGCGAGGTATGCGGCGGCAAGCGTTACAATCGGGAGACCCTTGAGGTACGTTATAAAGGAAAAAATATTTATGACGTGCTGAATATGACGGTGGAGGAGGCATTGGATTTCTTTGATGCAGTGCCCTCCGTCCGCAGTAAGATTGAGACGCTGAATGACGTCGGGCTTTCCTATATCCGTCTGGGACAGCCTTCCACGCAGCTTTCGGGAGGAGAGGCGCAGCGGATCAAGCTGGCGACGGAATTGTCCCGAAGGAGCACCGGAAAGACGATCTATATCCTGGATGAGCCTACGACCGGCCTGCATTTTGCAGATGTGGCAAAGCTGATCGAGATCCTGCAGAGATTGACAGAACAGGGCAATACGGTCATTGTGATAGAACATAATCTTGACGTAATCAAGACAGCAGATTATATTATTGATATGGGACCGGAAGGCGGAGAAGGCGGAGGATGCGTCATTGCCATGGGAACACCGGAGGAAGTGGTGCGAAATAAGAAGTCTTACACCGGAAAATATATAAAAAAGATGCTTGGAAAAAATTAGGCATAAAGTTTTTGCCGGAATTTGCCGATAATTTTATTAACTATGTAAGAAAACTCTTTGACAAAGAATTTCTATCGGTTATAATAGGTTGGGAAGATTCGGGTAAAATGAATAGTGGGAGCTTCACAGGCTGATAGAAAGGCATGGTTTAAGGTATGAATTACACAGACATAGGAATTGATCTCGGTACGGCCAGTATCTTGGTATATATCAGGGGAAAAGGCGTTGTATTAAAGGAACCGTCCGTTGTGGCATTTGACCGCGATACGAATAAGATCAAGGCGATCGGAGAAGATGCCAGACTGATGATCGGACGTACGCCGGGCAATATCGTAGCGATAAGACCGCTGCGGCAGGGCGTTATCTCAGATTATAATGTAACGGAAAAGATGATGAAGTATTTCATTGCAAAGGCGCTGGGAAAACGGATGTTCCGTAAACCGAGGATTGCGGTCTGTGTACCGAGCGGCGTTACCGAGGTAGAGAAAAAAGCGGTAGAAGACGCAACTTATCAGGCAGGCGCCAGAGAGGTTGCCATCATTGAGGAGCCGATCGCGGCTGCTATCGGGGCAGGGATTGACATTGGAAAACCGCAGGGCAATATGATCGTGGATATCGGCGGCGGTACGACGGATGTTGCCGTGATCTCATTGGGGGGCACAGTGGAAAGCGCTTCCATCAAGATTGCGGGAGATGATTTTGATGAGGCGATTGTCCGTTATATGAGAAGAAAGTATAACCTTCTGATTGGCGACCGTACGGCAGAGGATATCAAGATCAATGNNGGNACGGCATTTAAGCCGGCAGAAGTTGAGTATATGGATGTCAGGGGACGAAANCTGATCACCGGACTTCCGGANACGATNCGNGTATCNTCTGATGAGACNCAGGAAGCATTGAANGAANCGACGACGCAGATTCTGGATACAATNTGTGCNGTNTTNGAGAAGACNCCGCCNGAGCTGGCAGGNGATATTGTGGACAGGGGCATNGTACTGACNGGAGGCGGNGCGATGCTGCGCGGACTGGAGGAGCTGATCGAGGAACGTACCCATATCAATACGATGACAGCGGAGGAACCGATGACCTGCGTGGCGATCGGAACAGGAAGATACATTGAATTTTTAACGGATTATAACGGGGAAGCATAGAAGGACGGATAAAAGATAACAACATATTTTGGATCAAAATGCGGGGAGGATAACTGCTGATATGTTAAAGGGGTTATATACGGCATATACGGGAATGATCAACGAACAGAACAGGATGGATGTTCTGACCAATAATCTTGCCAATGTTGATACGATTGGATATAAGAAGGAGGGAGCGACCAGCCAGTCCTTCAATTCTGTATTCGTAGATAAGATTAGAGATGATTCGGAATGTTCGAATTTTGCAAGGCGTATCGGATCGGCCAATCCGGGTGTTAAGATCGGAGAAGGATATACGGATTATTCTCAGGGTCCGCTGCAGGTGACGGATAATGATTACGATCTTGCTTTGGGCAGAGAGGGATTTTTCACGGTAGAGTTTACCAACAAAGCAGGAGAAACCTCCACGATGTACACCAGAGACGGTAATTTTCAGGTGACAAGGGAAGGATATCTGGTGACGACTGATGGAGATTATGTGCTTGCAAGAGCGAACAATAATACGACTCAGAGGATCCGGCTGAATCCGGATCTTCCGATGACAGTAGATGAACAGGGACGTATCTACCAGAATGATAGGATGGTTGCGCAGCTTAAGATTACGGATTTTGCGGATTACAATTATCTGAGGCATTATGGAGAGAGTTATTATACACCGGTAGAAGGAGCGGAGCCGGCGGATGCAACGGATTGCGTAGTATTTCAAGGATATTTGGAGACATCGAATGTCAGCGTTGTATCGGAGATGGTCAATATGATCACGGTTTCGCGCCAGTATGAGGCCAATCAAAAAGTCATCCAGACATACGATTCTTCCTTAGATCAGGCAGTCAATCAGATAGGTAAGATATAGGCTAGCGTACTGATACGTTGATAAAAAAGGAGGATATTATTATGGTACGTTCATTATGGTCGGCAGCTACCGGCATGATTGCACAACAGACGGCAGTTGATACGATTGCGAACAACATATCTAATGTGAATACGGTGGGTTATAAGACCAGCCAGAATGAGTTTAAGTCGCTTCTTTATCAGGAGCTTCAGACAAAGACCACAACGGCGAATGGGGATACAAAGCCAATTGATTCACAGGTTGGTCTGGGCGTCAGACCTTCCTCGATTACAACGATCTTCAGGCAGGGAAACTTTTACGAGGCAGATGGCAATAATAATTTCGCCATTGACGGAGAAGGCTTCTTTGCAGTCCGTGGAGCAGATGGTACGATCTATTACACCAGAAATGGTAATTTTAATTTATCCAGAGGGAATAACGGCGGTCTGGTTTTGTCCACGTCGGCAGGAGAGCCGGTTCTGGATTCCAAAGGACAGCCGATCACGTTTAATGCCGATCTTCATTCCAGTCAGATTGTAGCTACTACAGACGGTGAATTTGGAACGCTTGATGAAAAAAATAATATGCAGTCTCTCGGAATCAGGATTGGGTTATTCCAGTTTAATAATCCTGAAGGGCTTGAGAAGCTGGACGGCAGCCGGTATCGTCAGACGGCATCCAGCGGCAATGCGATGAATGAGGCGACAACAAATAACATTGTTAAGAGTTCCGTCAAGCAGGGATATCTGGAAGGCTCCAATGTGCAGCTCGCTGACGAGATGGTCAATCTGATCGTGGCGCAGAGAGCATATGAAGCCAACTCCAAAGCGATTACGACTTCAGATACGATGATGGAGCAGGCGAACCAGCTGAAGAGATAGGTTGAAAATCACACTGATGTGCTGATTTTTTAACCGCGAATTTGTGCTTGCGACATCAGCACTAAAGTGCGCTAAAGCGTATTAAAGTTCGCAGGTTATTGAAAAGGCATGGTTATTTGTGCCGCCGAAGGCGGCGGAATGGAGGACAATATGGATATTGCAGGAATCGGCGGATATAAGGATTACGCGTCACAGCTTGCGTCAAAGGTTGACTCACAGGAGATGACCAATAAGGCAAAAAATGCACAGACAGACGATGAACTTTTAGAGGCGTGTAAGGAATTTGAGAACTATCTTTGGGAACAGGTGATCAAATCCATGAAAGAAACCGTGAATATTACGGGAGAGGACGACAGCTCTTCCAGTATGGTGGATACCTTTATGGATACGGCGATCAGCGATGTTGCAAAGAGCCTGACAGATCAGAACTTAGGACCTAATAGTCTGGCGATGCAGATGTATGAACAGATGAAACGAACTCAGACGATTGATGTGGAGGCGCTTCTGGCGCAGGGGCAGATCGCACAGTCCGAGGAAGCATAATACATAAAGATATGAAACGCCGCGATAAACGCGGCGTTCTTTTTTAAGGAGAGGCTGATGATGGAAATACTAAAAGGCTATATCGGACGTTTTATATTTCAAAATGAGGATAACGGCTATACGGTTGCGGAAGTGGTTGTAGAGGGAGAGCCACACGTCTGCGTAGGTCTTATGCGCGGTTTTTCGGAGGGAGAAACCGTGGAAATGGAGGGAGAATATATCGTCCATCCAAGATATCTGGAACAGTTTAAGATATCGGCGATCAGGGCAGTGCCGCCGGAAGATAAAGCAGCACTGATGCGTTATCTGGGTTCCGGAGCGATCAAAGGAATTGGGAATGCGCTTGCGCAGAGGATCGTGGATCATTTTGAGGAAGATACCTTCCGTATCATTGAGGAAGAACCGGAGAGGCTGGCGGAAATCAAGGGGATCAGTCAGAAAAAGGCGCGGGAGATTGNNGAACAGCNTGTGGAAAANAGGGAGATGCGNAATGCTGCTATTTTNCTGCANCANTACGGAATCGGTCAGAATCNGGCAGATAAGNTATACCGGCAGTACGGAAATGAAGTATATCAGGTCATCAGGGAAAATCCTTATCGGATGGTAGAGGATATTCAGGGAGTGGGATTTAAGATTGCGGATGCGATCGCGTCCCATGCAGGGATCCGGGTGGATTCGGATTATCGTATCAGGTGCGGCATCATATATGAGCTGTACCAGCAGACGGCGGAAGGAAATTGTTATTATCCCAGAGAGCTTCTTATGGATAAGACGGCGCAGCTGCTTGGACTGGAGCCGGAACATATTGAAGGACAGATGATGTCCCTCGCGATGGATCAGCAGATCATATTAAAGAAGATACGGGAGGAGGCACGGGTATATCCGGCATCTTATTACAAAGAGGAGATAGCCTGTGCAAGAAAGCTTCTGGAACTGCGGGACAGCTATGAATATCCGGCAGTTAAGAGCTTGGATGGGAAGATGATGGAACGCATTGCCGGTATAGAGGCATCCATGGATATGAAGCTGGACGATCTGCAGCGGGAGGCGGTGGCAGAATGTATTAACAACGGTGTATTTATCTTGTCGGGAGGACCGGGAACAGGTAAGACTACAACAATCAATGCGATCTTAAAATATCTGGAAACGGAGCAGATGGACTTTGTGCTTGCAGCGCCGACGGGAAGGGCGGCCAAACGGATGACAGAGACGACGGGATATGAAGCGAAGACCCTTCACAGACTTCTGGAGATCAGTGGCGAACTGGCGGAAGGGGAACGCAGGATTAATTTTGAACGCAATGAGGACAATCCGCTGGAAGTAGATGCAGTTGTTATCGATGAGGTCAGCATGGTAGATATTCATCTGCTGCGGGCGCTTTTGGCGGCGCTGATACCGGGGACAAAATTGATTCTGATAGGAGATGTGAACCAGCTTCCGTCGGTGGGACCGGGACAAATCCTGAAGGATATCATTGATAGTGGGAGATTTGCCTGTGTGATGCTGGAAAAAATATTCCGTCAGGCAGAGGAGAGCCATATCGTATCTTATGCACACAGGATCAATAAAGGGGAAACGATAGACTTTTCACAAAAATACAGGGATTTTTTTCTGCTTGCCAAGGATAGTCCTGAAGTGATCTATCAGTATATTGAAGCGTTGGTTAAGGAGAAGGTGCCGAAGGAATTTCGGATAGATCCATTAGAGGCGCAGATCCTTACTCCCATGCGAAAAGGTCCGCTGGGGTCGGAGGCATTGAACAGGATTTTTCAGGCGAGGCTCAATCCCGCTTCACCTCAAAAAAAAGAATATCAGTATGGAGATACACTTTTCCGCGTGAAGGATAAGATCATGCAGATCAAAAATAATTATGATAAGGAATGGGAGATTGTCGGGAAATATAATATTGCCATTTCAGAGGGAATGGGAGTATTTAACGGGGATATCGGAACGATACAGGATATTGATGATTTCAGCAGGATGGTAAAGGTGCGTTTTGATGATGGAAAGCTGGCAGAGTATTCTTTTCAGGAGCTGGATGAGCTGGAGCATGCGTATGCCATTACCATACATAAATCTCAGGGAAGCGAGTACCCGGTTGTCATCCTGCCGCTCCTAAACGGACCGAAAATGCTTTTAAACAGAAATTTATTATATACCGGCGTGACCAGAGCCAAAGATTGTGTTATAATATTAGGAAGTCCGGATACCGTATCGGAGATGATCCGTGCCGATCTGGTTCAAAGACGCTATACGTCACTTGGAGAAAGACTGACAGAGATCGATATTGGGATGGTATAGATATAGACAGAGTTTGGGGGTGTGATTGAATCAATAAGAGAAAAGAAAGAGGAATTTTGGATTGGTTATATCCGGCAAGATGTCCTGTGTGCGATGGTGTGCTTCTGCCCGGAGAGGAGATCTGTGAGGAGTGTATTCCGAGACTGCGCTACGTGACGGAACCAAGATGCTGTAAGTGTGGCAAGCCGTTACAGAGTGAGGAGGCGGAATACTGCTATGACTGCATGAGAGGGAACCATATCTATGACAGCGGTCTGGCGCTCTATGAATACGAGTCAATCAAGGATTCCTTATACCGGTTTAAATATAAGGGAAGATGTGAATATGCCGGCTTCTATGGAAGGGAGATCGCCGGGCGGCTGGGAGACAGGATCGCCGGCTGGCATCCGGATGCGCTGCTGCCGGTGCCGATGTATAAAAGAAAAGAACGGATGCGTGGCTATAATCAGGCGGGGCTTCTGGCAGATGCGCTAGGAGCGGCGCTTCATATCCCTGTCAGACAGGATCTGATGATCCGGCAGAGGCAGACAGTTCCCATGAAGGAGCTGGATCCGGTGCGGCGACAAATAAATTTGAAAAAAGCTTTTATTATCGGTCAATTTGATGTAAAATTAAAGTGTATCATTATCATTGATGATATTTATACCACAGGAAGCACTATGGACGAGATGGCAAAGGTACTTAGGACTGCGGGAGTCAGTCGTATTCATTTCCTTACGCTTGCCATTGGCAGACTGTGAAAATTTCATAAGGAGGATGGTATAGGTATGAATGTTAAAAATTGCAGAAAATGTGGAAAGATGTTTAATTATATCGGTGGGATGCCGGTCTGTCCTGCATGCAGAGAGAGTGCAGAAGCGCAATTCCAGGCGGTAAAAAAATATGTACAGGAACATAAGACTGCTACGATACCGGAGATTGTGGAAGATTGTGGCGTGGATGCAAAACAGATACAGCAGTGGGTTCGTGAGGAAAGACTGTTTTTTACGGAAGATTCTCCTGTGAAAATCAACTGCGAGATCTGCGGGGCGACAATCAACACAGGCAGATATTGCGATAAATGTAAAAAGGATACTGCGCATAATCTTAAGGATTCCATTACGCCTGCCCATGTGGAAGCTCCCAAAATGGCGCCTAATCTGGGTAAGCAGAGTTCCAAAATGTATACATATAAAAAATAAAGACGTAGGAACAAATCATGCTTAATGAATCAAGAATAAAATTAATGACGAAGATGGCAGTGTATGAGGAACGGGAAGGCAGGAAAAGTATGTCCATAGGGACTTATTTCCGTGGTGATTATATTGGGAAAGAAGTTATCAAATCAATCATCTATGCTACAGCTGCGTATCTGATCATCATCGGCGTTTATGTGTGTTATAATTTTCAAATGCTTGTACAGGATATCTACCATATGGATCTGATACAGTTCGGGATAGAGATCTTGAAAGATTATCTGAAGCTGGTGGTTGTTTATGCCATTATTACGTATATCTATTATGCGATGCGCTACCAGTCGGCGCGAAGAAGTTTGAGAAGCTATTATAATAATCTCCGCAGACTTAATTCCATGTATCGTAAGGAAGATGCTGAGACTAAATAAAGGGAAAAGACTATGGCACAGTTATTGTTGATTAGAGAACAAATAAAAAGTATTTACAGCCGGTATGAGGCGTTTGTTGTACCGGTTTTGAAATTTCTTTTGGCGTTGATCACGATGATCTTTATCAACGACAATGTAGGATATGCAGAGCGTCTTTCCGGTGCTGCGGTTACTGTTCTGATTGCGTTGTTCTGTTCTTTTCTGCCGCTGAATTTTATCGTAATTATCAGCGGGATGCTTATTCTGCTGCATTTGTATGCACTTTCTCTGGAAGCGGTTCTTGTGGTCGGTGCGTTGGCTTTTTTGATGTTTTTGTTGTATTTTCGTTTTGCGCCTAAGGATACGGTGCTTCTTCTTTTGACGCCGATCCTCTTTGCTATGAAGATTCCGTATGTCATTCCATTGTCCGCCGGACTTATGGGAACGCCGGCATCTGTAATTTCTGTAGGCTGCGGGGTAGTGATTTATTATGCATTGTCTTATGTGTCGTCAATTGCGCCTGTTTTGGCTGCATCGGATTCAGAGGGGATATTTGAAAGGATCAGGATGCTGATTGATGCTATTATACAAAATAAAGAATTGTTGATGGTGATTGTTGCCTTTTCTGCAACGATTTTGACAGTATATCTGATACGCAGGCTTCCCGTAGATCATTCCTGGACGATAGCGATCATTACAGGTACCTTGATGAATATTTTGATCATATTGATCGGAGATCTGAAATATAATACTTATATTTCCATTGCCGGTCTGATCTTTGGAAGCATAGTCAGCGTACTGGTCAGTATTGTACTTAAATTTTTTGTATTCAATGTGGATTATGGCAGGACGGAACGGGTACAATTTGAAGATGATGAGTATTATTATTATGTGAAGGCGGTGCCGAAGAATACTGTCGCAATTCCCAATAAAAAGGTGAAAAAGATCAAGGGTCAATCCGGCAATGTGCATCGTTCCGGCAGCGTAAACCATACATCCGGAAGAAGCAGATCGGAATCAGATGTTCCGGAGTACCGTATGAGACGTTCTGCCACAAAGGGAAGCCAGAGTGAGGAATCGCAGATTACATCCAGAAGCAANGGNAANAAAANCNGCACNAAACGAATTATATTACCNGATGAANAAGTAAAAGATATCGATTTGGCGGAGCAGTCCCGGGCGATCCGCAGTACGGATGGAAGCGGCATGACTGGGATTGAGCGCGCTGCGGCGGCGAAGGCGAGACAGGAAAGAGAAGAACGCAGAAGACACGAACAATCATAGGGTTATCTATTACAGACAGGAAAGTAAGTGAGTATGCTGGAAAGAATCAATGCATATATTGAAGAATATTTATCGGTATTAGACAGGTTAAATTTCCGTATTACGGATATTGTGGAAATCATAGTGATTTCTTTTATTGTCTATCAGATCTTAGCATGGGTCAGCCAGACAAGGGCATGGTCTCTGCTGAAAGGTCTGATCATTATTCTGGGTTTTGTTCTTCTTGCGGCTATTTTCCATATGAATACGATCCTCTGGATTGTGGAAAAATGTTTATCAATCGTAGTTATTGCCGTCGTTGTAGTTCTGCAGCCGGAGCTAAGGCGTGCGTTGGAGCAGTTGGGAAGAAAGAATATCTTTGCGTCTCTCATAACGCCGGATGCAGGTAAGCAGTCCGGCAGATATTCTGACCGTACCATTGATGAGATTGTCAAGGCGTCGTTTGCAATGGGAAGGGTCAGGACGGGAGCGCTGATGGTATTGGAACGCAACGAGCCGCTGGTGGAATATGAAAAGACAGGAATCACGGTGGATGCAGTCGTATCCAGCCAGCTTTTGATCAATATTTTTGAACACAATACGCCGTTGCATGACGGAGCGGTGATCTTTCGGGATAACAGGGTGGTATCGGCGACCTGTTATCTTCCGTTGTCAGATAACAGGAACTTAAGTAAGTCATTGGGAACAAGGCACAGGGCGGCAGTCGGAATCTCCGAATCCACCGATTCCTTGACCATAGTGGTATCTGAGGAAAACGGAAAAGTCAGCGTTGCTTANGGCGGGGAATTNTTCAGCGGTNTGAATCAGGAAGGACTNAGGGAAAAATTGGAAATGATNCAGGATAAGCCGCAGGANGAGACCCGCAGAGGATGGCGCTGGNCAAAGGAGGCTAAGATTGAAAAATAAATTGACATATAATCTTGGGCTGAAGATGATGTCCGTATTTATCGCTTTTGCACTTTGGCTGATTGTTGTGAATTATGACGATCCGACGATTTCCAATACTTATAGCGGTATTCAGGTAGAAATTGTTAATCAGGATTCATTGACTGAACAGGGAAAGGTTTATGAGATTTTAAATAATTCGGATATCATTAATGTGACGGTTACAGGACCCAGATCGGTGATCGATTCGCTCAGAAAGGAAAACATCCGGGCAATTGCAGACATGCAGGAGCTGACATTGATGGATACGGTAGGTATCCNGCTNTCCACNGATAAGAATTTTGATCAGNTGGANGTGATNAANGGAGATCATATTGCGGTTGAATTAAATATTGAAAATCTTAAGTCCTCCCATTTCCCNATNAATCTGGTGCAGAACGGACAGCCNGCAGANGGNTATATCGTAGGNGATATNACCTCTAATCAGAATACGGTNCGNGTATCGGGNGCGGAGTCCGTTGTNTCNTCTGTTGTNAGGGCGGAATGNGTAGTCAANGTAAACGGNAGATCTTCAGATATAACGACAAGCTCAGAGATCCGCCTTTATGACGATAACAATCAGTTGGTTGAGCATCCCAGTCTGCAGTTCAACATCTATAGTGTAAATATCAATGCGGAGATCTTACAGACGAAGGAGGTGCCGGTCGTTTATCAATATTCCGGAATTCCGCTTGCGGGATATGTGGTAGAAGAACCGCTGACGGCAGATTATGAAACGGTAGTGATTGCCGGAAAGGCAAATGTGCTGGAGGGGATTTCCTCGATAGAAGTGCCTGCAACTGCCATTAATGTCATGGATAAAGATGAAAGTTATATTGAATCCGTAGATCTTGGCAGATGCCTTCCGGATGGTGTCAGATTTGCTGATCCTTCCTTTGACGGAATGAGTGCGGTCAATGTAAATCTGATCAAGCTGATCATGAGATCATTAAATGTACCTTTCAGTAATCTTTCTGTTATCAATCTGCCGGGGGGATACCACGCAGAGATTTTGACGGGCGATGCGGAAGGAACGCAGAATGCCACCCTTCATATCATTACTGAAGGTGTAACGGAAGCTTATGAGGGCATCAATGGCGCCGGGGTGCATGGGACGATGGATATTACGTCATACCTTGATCAGGAGGACGGAGAGAAGATTGCATCCGGCACATACCGGATGGAAATTGTATTCGATTTGCCTGAAAATATCAGGACAACAACGACATATTATGCTGATGTCAGGATTACGGAAGTGACAGATTGAAATAAGAGAGAGGATTGATATGGCAAGATTATTTGGAACGGACGGAGTAAGAGGAGTTGCCAATGAGGAGCTGACGCCGCTGCTTGCAATGCAGCTGGGGCAGGCAGGAGCAACGGTTTTGACGAAAGAGAAAGCGCACAAGCCGACGATCATGGTAGGCTGCGATACGAGAATATCAGGAGATATGCTTGCAAATGCGCTGATGGCGGGGGTATGCTCGGTAGGCGCCAATGCCGTTTATGTAGGTGTGGTGCCGACTCCGGCGATTGCCTATCTGACCAGAAGGTATCGCGTAGATGCGGGAGTTGTGATTTCGGCTTCGCATAATCCGGTGGAATTTAACGGGATCAAGTTCTTTGATGGAGACGGTTATAAACTGCCTGACCAGTTGGAGGATGAGATCGAAGGTTATATCCGCAATGATATGAAGGGTATTAAATTTGTTACAGGTTCCCGTGTCGGAAAGATCAAGTACCGGAGCGATGCCAGAGAAGAATATATCAATCATGCGGTCAAAGCGGTTTCCGTGGAGCTGACCGGTATGAAGATCGTTGTAGATTGTGCGGAAGGAGCTTCCTATTATACTTCCGTTGAAGCTTTGAAAGAGCTTGGCGCAGAAGTGATCGCGATTCACAACAATCCGGATGGAACCAATATCAACGCAAACTGCGGTTCCACGCATATGGAGGAGCTGCAGGCAAGAGTCGTGTATGAAAAGGCACAGGTAGGGCTGGCATTTGACGGGGATGCGGATCGTCTTCTGGCAGTGGATGAGAACGGCAAGATCGTGGATGGGGATCAGATCATGGCGATTGTCGGTAATCATATGAAGAATAAAGGAACTCTGAAGCAGAATAAGATCATTGTAACAGTGATGAGTAATCTGGGATTTTCTCTGATGTCAAAGGAACGTCAGATCGATATTGAACAGACGAAGGTGGGCGACCGGTATGTGCTGGAGAGGATGAAAGAAGTCGGAGNCAATCTTGGCGGGGNACAGTNCGGTCACATCATCTTTCTGNATGAAAATACGACCGGTGACGGTCTGTTGTCGGCATTGCATCTTTTGGAGGTCATGGCGGAGACAGGCAGAAAGCTTTCTGATCTGGCATCCATTATGGAGGTGCTGCCGCAGGCTCTGGTTAATGCCAGGGTGCCAAATCATAAGAAAGAAAGCTATATGGAGTATCCTGAAATTGCCGATGCAATCGATCAGCTTACAAAGAAGTTTGACGGACAGGGCAGAGTCTTGATCCGTCCGTCCGGAACGGAACCGCTGGTGCGTGTTATGATCGAGGGGAAGGATCAGAAGATGATCGAGGAGGAAGCCAGAAAGCTGGCGGATTTGATTACCAATACAGTGCTTTAAATCATGGACTTGTGGATTTTAAGGAAAGATGCTATACTTACTTTTAGGGGTAATCGCAGCAAGCTGCTCTGACATGGGGGATTAGGTCGAGAAAACAGCTTTACTGCAGGGGGACAGGAACAATAAAATAGATCAGAGGGGGTTTGGCTATGGTAAGTCGGAAGGTTACAATCAAGAATCCAACAGGGCTGCACCTACGCCCGGCAGGTAACCTATGTAAGGAAGCGATGAAGTTTCGCTCGCTTATAACATTTAATTTTAAAGATAATACAGCGAATGCAAAGAGTGTGCTAAGCGTGCTGGGGGCGTGCGTTAAGTGCGGTGATGAGGTCGAGTTTGTTTGTGAAGGCGAGGATGAGGTGGAAGCATTAAAAAGCCTGATTGATGCGGTAGAAAACGGCCTTGGAGAATAGAAACCACAAGGATTGAGAAAGGAAGCATGCAGTACACGGTCAAGTGTCCTGCATGTCTTTAATTTCTAAGAAAGTGATGATTAAATGACCAAGACCTTAAAAATAATGTCCCAGTTCGTTTTATTGTTGCCGGAGAAATGTGTGTATAACTATATATAAAATCTGAATTATTACAGGAGATAAATTATAATATGGAAAAAATAATTGAAAGTGTTGGATTAACACTTCATAGCGTGGATGGAAAGATTAAAGAGATTCCTCTTGAAATATGGCAAGTTGATATCATTTGCCGAATACTTGGTCTCATTGTAAGATTTCCTAATTTGGATGACTATGAAATGTTATCAAAAGATAGAGTAGACGAATATATGAAAATTTATAACAATGCAATTAAAAGTATGAATTTGAAAAATCGAGAGAAAGAAAAAATCCAGCAACACTAAAACGAACTGGACAAAATAATAAAATGATAGTGAGGTATAAAAACATGTTAAACTTCAAACGATACCAAAAGAATCCGGTAGACCGTTATGCGGAGAGAACCTGGCCGGATAAAGAGATTAGCAAGGCACCGGTGTGGTGCAGCGTAGATCTTAGGGATGGCAATCAGGCGTTGATCGACCCGATGGTGGTTTCCGAAAAGATTGAGATGTTCCAGTATCTGGTCAAACTGGGATTTAAGGAAATTGAAGTCGGATTTCCTGCGGCAAGCCAGATCGAATATGATTTTTTACGTCAGCTGATCGAGCGTAAGCTGATTCCCGATGATGTAAAAGTACAGGTATTGACACAATGCAGGGAGGAACTGATTGACCGTACCTTTGAGTCAATACAGGGCTGCAAACAGGCAATTGTACATATTTATAATTCCACATCCAGTTTACAGCGTGATGTGGTGTTCCATATGGATAAGGAACAGATCAAAGAGATTGCGGTCAAAGGAACTGAGATGGTCAAGGAGCGTGCGGCGAAATTTGACGGAAAGATCATTCTGGAGTATTCNCCGGAANGCTTTACCGGAACGGAACTGGATTATGCNTTNGAGGTATGTACGGCAGTACAGGAGGTCTGGGGCCCGACCNAANAGGATCCANTCATCATCAATCTTCCTTCCACTGTTGAGATGACGACGCCGAATGTATTCGCGGACCGGATCGAATGGATGAGCAATCATTTTAAAGACCGTGAGTCCATCATTTTAAGCGTGCATCCGCATAATGACCGGGGTACCGGCGTGGCAACCGCGGAGCTTTCCCTGCTTGCAGGTGCGGACCGTATAGAAGGAACTCTGTTTGGCAATGGAGAGCGTACGGGTAATGTGGATATTGTAAATATTGCATATAATATGTTTTCGCAGGGTATTGATCCGGAGCTGGAGATGGATAATGTTAATGAGATCATTGAAATCTATGAGAGATGCTGTAAGATTCCTATCCATCCGAGGCATCCGTATGCGGGTAAGCTGGTGTTTACCGCATTTTCCGGTTCCCATCAGGATGCGATCAACAAAGGCGTCAAAGCGATGCAGGAACGCGGCAGCGAGATCTGGCAGGTTCCGTATCTGCCCATTGATCCTTCTGATATCGGAAGGGAATATGAGCCGATCGTCAGGATTAACTCCCAGTCCGGCAAGGGCGGCGTAGCCTTTATCATGGACACCTACTTTGGCTTCAAGCTTCCGAAAGGCATGCAGCGTGAGTTTGCAGATGTGATCCAGGCGATCTCCGAGAAGCAGGGCGAGGTTTCTCCGGATGTGATCATGGAAAAATTCCGTGAAGAATATCTGCAGAAGAAAGAGCCGATCCATTTCAGAAAGTTAAAAGTAGATGATTTTTCGGGAGAGACAAACTCAGAATTTGATACCAAGGTATCGGTGACTTATACAAATAAAGATAAGGAAAGAAGCTTTACCGCTGTGGGTAATGGTCCTCTGGATGCAGTGCAGCGCGGTATGATGGAGACTTTCCATATCAGGATTAAAATCCTTGATTATGAGGAGCATGCACTGCAGAGTGGTTCCAATTCGCAGGCAGCTGCATATATCCATATGCTGGATGTCGAAAGCGGCAAGGTGACATATGGCGTGGGTGTCAGCTCCAATATCACGCGTGCATCAGTCAGGGCAATCTTCTCAGCGCTGAACCGGCTTGGACTTGGGATGGAAGAATAAAATAAGATGCGGCATGCTGATTCATATGCAAATAAAAAAAGAGGGCTGACACCCTCTTTTTTTATTGATTTTATGAATTGGGATGGATCGCATTGCCCTGTTTATCAAGAAAGATTGCGTCAATAGATGCGCCGCCGCCATCCTGAAGAACACAGATCATTGTCTTGCCGGTACTGAGCTGGATCTCATTGCCATTGTCGTCATAATACCTTGTTGCGCCGTAATCGGTAGTTTTTTCCCAAGTGACATGGATCGCATGACCGTTGGTAATAAACCATCCGTCTCTGGTGGTATCGTGGCACTGGTAGATGCGGTAATCTTTGGCATCTCTGCTCTCGCCATAGGTATTCTGGAGAATGATATTTGAGAAAGCCAGCTGTTGATTGGTTGCCGCGTCCATATGCGGTTCTCCGTAAATATAACGGTAATAAAGGTTCTTATCGGGATCATACTCAAATGTTGAGTCGGTGATCGGATAGCATTTGGAAAGATCGACGGTGTAAACCTCTACCGCGTCACTGTAATTAGCTGTCAGGTCAGTCTGTCCGCCGTTTGGCGCAAAGTTAAAATGTTTTTCATCCCAGACTTCCGTACGATGCCACGGTGTATA
>WFLX010327119.1_pt1 | contig 51803 bp, 43 predicted proteins | sample 4967041 | NCBI WGS metagenome assembly WFLX01 (sample SAMN12857096, study PRJNA449069) | gut metagenome | isolation source: stool from male and female vole | host: Microtus ochrogaster | place: USA:Florida | collected 2017
GAATTGGCTATATAATACAGGTAAGGGGCGGAATCCGAAAATCCGGTTTCTGCCCCTTAAGCAACCATTCACATATCTTATATCAGATTTTGAGTTTACACAAAACTTGAAACGGTCTCGAACGGGAGCCAGATTCCAATTCATGATTGAAACTTTTAGGGTATTGGAGGCTCCTGATCATATGAAGATTCCCTAGCTTAAACGGAATCCGGTTGCCTGCATCCTTGCCACAAGATTGCCCAGATCGTCATGGATATTGACATTGACAACCACGGTGCTTCTGCCTGCTTTGATACATTCTGTTTCAGCAATCAGCTGTTTGCCTTTGGCAACGCCGAGAAACTGGATGAAATTGTTCAATGATACGGTGGAGGTGCCGGAATTGTTGACGGCGACCGCTACCGTAAAGTCGGCTAATGTAAAGATTGCGCCGCCCATTACCGTATGATTGGCATTTAAGTGTTTGGGCTCAATGTCCAGAGTGCATTTGGCGTATAATTCTTCGGCTTTTTCGATGTGAATTCCGGTGGTCTGTGTCGCAAAGATATCATTGGCAAACCGCTCTCTTGCTTCTTCTGTAAGGTCTTTTTTTTCGCTCATAGTGGGCTCCTCATTCTTTTTATAATTTTTCTTTCCACAATTCTATCCATGAGGTTTACATAACCTGAAGTTTGAAAATCTATGTTTCAAAAATAATTTCATTTATGATTTTTTTGAAACATAGATTTTTAAACGAAGAGTTATGTAAACCGGACTCAACTTTTTCGCAATTACCTATTTAATATTAACAGGCGTTTGCGAAACAATCACTCGGCAGTAGTAGTGATTTCGGCTGCCGCGCGGAAGGCGGCGTCAAAGGTGGTTACATTGACTGCGCCAAAGGTCGGTGTCTGGTAGACCGGAAGGTCATTATTATATTCTGTAAAATACACATATTCCGATGTCATATTGATATTGTGGTATACGCCGTCTGTAACAATTTCCTCCCCTGTTCCGTCGATATAGATACGTTTTAGTGCATAGAAATCAGGATCACAGTTTTGATAGTATATGATGCCGTTCATGACATTAAAGCAATCCACGCGTTCTGATACGATCGTCCATATATTACCGTCATACAGGGAGTATGCTTTCAGATGATAATCGTCATGGATATCCAGATAATATACGACATCATTTTGTATGATCGGCTGGTACATACTCTGTCCTACTGCAATATCAAGACCTCCGGTGGAGGGGGTGTAGGTGCATAAGGTATAATTACTCTCCATGCTGCTGTAATATAAGATGCCGTTGGAAATCGTTCCAAGCTGCGGATGACCGTCAGCAAGCAGGAGTTCTTCACCGCCGTTTATGGGAATGCTGGCAAGCGTGACAAGCGCGCTGTCAGGACTATCGCTGTTTTCGCTGAAGCTGGTATAATAAAGGGAATTGCCGAGAAGCAGAAGCCCGTCGCAGGTTGCATTGCTGAGGGATGTGGTCTTTTTTCCGTTCAGGGCACAGCGGTAGATGCCGCGGCCGCCTCTGACATAGCCAAGACCGGCTTCCCCTCCGCTTGATCTGGAATAGTAATAGAGATATTCGCCGCCGGCGTTAATATAAAAGATCTCGCCGCCGTTTAGCTTCTGCAGATCGGTCTGACCGGGCTGCATGGAATACAGGCTGCCCGAATCGTAGGCATTGGAGAAATATACGGTGCCGTCCAGCTCGCAGAATAATCCGCCATGGTATTGATTGCCTGCTGTAGTGCCGGTCAACCAAGGATCATTTTCCGGGATCTGTTTCCCCCGATTCAGCAGGATGTTTGCGAGAACCAAGATGGCAATAAAGCCAACGGCAACGCTTATGATAATGATCACGCTTTTCTTTTCTTTCATGATAACTCACCTNATCNGTAATAATTTTTAATATTTCAGTGTTAAAACCAGATTTTAAAACAGGTTTACTATNNACTCTAATTATAGAACAAAAAAAAATNCAGCGCAATAAGTATAAGATCATTTCCGCAGCTTCATTTNGNGCAACCGGTAANGNCANTATTTTTGTCATAAAAACTGTAATAANTGTTAAATCTACGTTTTTTTCCTGAGTTTGTATTAATATATACCATCATTGTAAGAAGGAAGGAGAAATTAAAATGCCGTTTGATGAAAAATTTGCAGAATATGAGGGGAGGGTTCTGGAATCTGTCAGGGGGCGGGTAAATGCGGCTGCAACTATTCATTTAACTTCTGAACAGGAAATTGGAATTGATTTTCAAGAGAATACAGCTTCCAAACAAGATGGATATGAAACGTGGAAAAGCACAATCATGGGAACGGATTTTCAACGAACTCTGAAAGGATTAAGAGAACATGGTATTGCTTTCGTTCCGCCGGATATACATATTTATTTACATGACGGCGATAGTCTAAATCAGGCATTGGCAACCCAAAATGCAATCATTATAAAATCGGGAACCCCCAATCTTATTGAAGATTCAGTGCCTGGGAAAATAAAAAAGGATATGGGGTTCTTTCATTTTGGAAAAACAAAGGAAGAAAAAAATAGAGAGGCGTTGGTTGTTCATGAAATCGGGCATTTGATGCATGCAAAGTCGTCTCCGAAATTGTTTCACGAATTTAAGATGAGAACAAATGAACAAAAAAATACGCTTAATAAAGGAGAGGTGGATCTTGCTTTTGAGGAGTTAGGGTCATACGCATGTGTAAACAGGCTGGAATTTGTTGCGGAAGCATTTACGGCAATGGCTTTTGGGAGAGAGCTTTCCGTTGATACCGTAGCGGCTTATATAAAGTGGGGCGGCTGTACGGAGGTCATTCCGGATGANAAATTGCTTCAATGGGCAGATGGAAGAGAAGATTTTCGGGACATCGGAGACGATACTATAGATCGGGCACATGTCATAAGAGAAAGGATCAACGCTAAAAACGAAAACTTAACTTATGAGCAAGTAGAGGAAAGAGAGGAAAGGGAGCGTGAACAGGCTCGTGTCCTTTCAAGCGCAGCGGAATTGAGNGAAGAGGAAAGTAATGAAAGTGGGCAAGAAAAGCCGCATAGAGAGCATATGGAGCGTTTGACGNCACAAACCNNTCATCAGAANGAGCATCAGGAGAACAAAGAAAATGATAATATAATCTCGAAATAGTGATCCCTTTATTTTTTGCCNTTTAAACTGCTGTTTTTGCAAAGAAATGTAAATGATTATAACGCTTTGCTATAATTTCATTCAGTTAAAAAAAAGAGAAATGCATGAAGCATATGAATACCGGCAGAGAAAGTGTGGGTGATGAATAAATGAGATTTACCATTTGCGACGCAGACCGGAAGACGAGAAAGGAACTGTCAGGTCTGTTAAACAAACTTGTAACAGGCATGGAGGAACCCTGTCAGATCAGCGAGGTCTCCAGCGGCATGCAGATGGTGGATGAAATATCGGGATTTGGTCAGCATGAGGTCTGCTTTATCAGGATGGATATGTCCGGATTAAACGGGATTGAGACTATGGATGCTATTCGGGGTTACAGGCAGAACCTATATTGCGTCCTGTATTCCAGAGAGAAGATGAATGCGCTGCAGGCATGGGAACATATGGCGGATTCCTTCCTGCTACAGCCGTTTGACAGGAAACAGATGTTGCTGATCCTGAAACGCTGCAGGGAATATTTTCAGGAGAGCGACCGCGCAGTTCTGAGATTAAAACTAAAGGACGGGTGGTATCATATACGGCTTCATAACATAATCAATCTGGAAAGCCACGCGCATAAGGTGGTTTTGAACATGGTGGACAGGGGCAGGATAGAGGCATATGGAAAGCTGGATTGTTTTGAGGAAAAAATACTGCTGGATCGGCGATTTGTAAGGATCCACAAGTCGAACATAGTAAATGGNGATTATATCAGCCGCTTTTCCACAGAGGAAGTGGAACTGCTAAACGGCAATATCNATTCTGTTTCACGTACTATGCGGAATAAGGCAAAACTGCAGTATGACAGANATATCAGAAACAGGGACGGCATGATGCTATGATCATGCGGAAAATTTTATGGAGGTATGCCGGTGGAGAATCAGACCGCTACGGATTTTATTACAGTCAGGGCTGTTATGGACAATTTAGATATAGTTCTTTCTTTTGTGCGTAAAAAAATGAATAGCTCAGAGAGTGGGATGCTGGACTGCCTCACGCTGGAGATGGTTGTGGAAGAGTTATATACCAATATTGCCAGTTATGCATACGGCACCCAGACGGGGATAGTGACGGTGGAGTGCAGCGCGAGACAAAAGCCGCGAGAACTGAAAGTGACCTTTATGGACAGGGGGATGCCGTATAATCCCTTAGAGCATGAGGATCCTGATATCAGTGCGCCGATAGAGGAACGCCAGATCGGAGGCAACGGTATCCTGATGGCAAAAAAGATGATGGATGACATACAGTATGAGTTTCGGGACGGAGCCAACGTCTTGACAGTCAGAAAGCAGATAAACAACTGATATTCTGCAGAGCGGAAGATGATAATAAGGAGCAAAAAATGGATGAGAAAAAAATTATCAGAGCGATGACAAGGATTGACGCGATCAATGCGCCGAAGCTGGAAGTGCAGCTTAAAGAGGCAGCAGGGACAGAGCAGGGAAGGCATATCGTTCTGGATATGGAAGATACGGTCTATATCTGTTCCGTCGGGCTGAGGGTTTTGCTTGTCATTCAGAAGCAATTGCGCCGCAGCGAAGGTTCCATGGTGATCACCAATGTGAAACCGCCGATTATGGAAATATTTGAAGTGACGGGATTTTCGGGGGTGTTTACATTTCAATAAGGGAGGCTTGTAAAAGCATGAAACTGACCTGGCAGCAAAAGATCTGGATCTATGGAGGGACANTGCTGCACGCCTTGAAACCGGTCATGGTCTATATGACTGTACCGCCGCTTCTNTTGGCAGTATCGTCCCTGTTNTTTAANCGGCAGAGATATANGGCATCTCCGGAATATTGCGAATANGCTNCCAATTTTTATACNTTTTTGGGACTGNTGCTCGTATTCCTGNTCCTTATCAGATCAGCAAAAAAAAGAGGAGCATCACTAAAAGATGAAGCGACATTGTCCCTCCGGGGACTACAGTGGAATTATCTGTTTGGAATGGGAGCATTTGGCGCGGCGGTTGCAGTCGGGATATCTGCGGTATATACGTTTTTGCCGGAGGCGCTCATGCAGTCCTACAACGAGATGTCTTACAGTAGTTTTGAAGCATATGATGTAACTCTGGCTGTCGTTTCTACAGCAGTGGCGGCTCCTGTCTTGGAAGAGATAGTGTTTCGGGGATATATGTTAAACCGCCTGCTCAGCGTGTTTGAAGAAAATAAGTCAGTGGCCATAGTCAGCATATTTTTTGCGCTGTGCCATGTCAATATTTTCTGGGGACTGTACGGGCTGTTTATGGGGTATCTGCTTGCCAGAGTCTCCATACGTCAGGATAACATTATTTATTCCATGGCTATGCATATCGGGTTTAACCTGCCGGCCGTATGCAATTATGTGATTCAAAACAACGCGGCGTTGAGTCGAGTTTTTTATGGAAGCAGGTTTTTGATCGCCGGTTACGGTGTGCTTTCATGCTGTGTGGCTGTCCTGCTTTGGAGACAGTTTAAAAAATATGAAAATTTATAATTGTAACAGGAGGATCGGTCGGATGCAAAAAAAATTAACAGGTTATGTAATAACATTTCTGTCAGTGGTGATCGTGACCGGATATCTGGCTGACAGTGTAATGGTCCATATGCCTGAGTGTATCCTTACTGGAAATTATGCACTGCTTTGGGACCCTGCTTTGTTCCTTTCCCTAAACACGTATATCTACGGGGGAATCATGACGAGCCTGATAATATGTCTGTATCTGCTGTTCCGCAAACCGACGGCAAAGGAGGGACACAGGATGATGAATGTAAAAGGGAAGGGGCTGGACAGCCCGTTGGAAAATGCGCGCTGGATGACAGAAAAGGAGATTAATGAGAATTTTCTAAAAAGCCGTTTTACAAAGCTGGGAGAGATGCAGAGGGACGGTATTCCGCTGTATGCAGTATATAACAAAAAGAAAAAGGAGCTGGATATCAATATTGCATCAGGCATGCATTCGCTGATTATTGGTTCGACCGGATCGGGAAAGACAACAACCTTTGTCAACCCGATGATTCAGATATTAGGACATTCTGCCGCCGGTTCTTCGATGATCTGTACGGATCCGAAGGGCGAGCTGTTCCAGATGCATTCCAAGATGTTAAAGGAGCATGGCTACAAATGTATGGTGCTCGATCTGCGTGATCCGTACAGTTCGTTCCGGTGGAATCCNCTGGCGGATTTTTATGACAGGTATCAGGAATANCTNAAGGTAGGCAGTGAGATCTATAAGCGTTGCGATGATGCGGCAGGAAGCGGATTAAAGCTGATAAACAGTCCGGAGGAATATGGAAANACATGGTATGAATATGAAGGGCGCGCNTACGCATTACGNAAGGAGCTTCTTGCTGAGATCAACGTGCAGAAGCANAAAATATATGATGCTGTTTATGAAGACTTAAATGATCTTGTCAGCGTNATCTGCCCCATTGAATCAGAAAAGGATCCGGTGTGGGAGAAAGGNGCCAGATCGATNATTATGGCGGTCTGNCTTGCCATGCTTGAGGATAGTGCANTTCCGGAGCTGGAAATGACGAGAGAGAAATACTGCTTCTACAATGTNAACAAAGCAATCGCCAATTCAGAAAATAANTATGAGGCGTTGAAAAATTATTTCGCCGGTCGTTCNAGGATATCCAAGGCGGTCGGACTTTCNCGGCAGGTATTGTCTGCCGCGGAGAATACGCTTGCGTCNTATATGTCGATCGCATTGGATAAGCTATCGATGTTTAATGACGAGGGACTTTGNTCTCTGACCAGNGCGACGGATATTGATCCGGCGCAGTTTGCCCATGAGCCGACGGCTCTTTTCCTTAAGATCCCTGATGAAAAGGACACCCGCCATGCGCTGGCTGCGGTATTCATCCTCTGCATCTATAAAGCGCTGATCAAAGTGGCATCTGCGAGGGAGGACCTCAGNCTGCCGAGAAACGTGTATTTTATTTTGGACGAATTTGGCAATATGCCCAAGATTGATAAATTTGACAAGATGATCACTGTCGGCAGGAGTAGAAANATATGGTTTAACATGATTGTGCAGTCCTATACACAGTTAAATAACGTGTATGGAGATAACGTGGCGAATATCGTTAAGAGCAACTGCGGGTTTAAGATGTTTATNGGTTCCAATGATATCGGTACATGTGAAGAGTTTTCCAAACTNTGCGGCAACATGACGGTGGCGACAAACAGCGTATCTTCCCAGATGCAGGATGCGGCAGGCAATATAAGCGTGTCCTCCCAGATGCAGACAAGACCGCTGATCTATCCGTCTGAGCTGCAGAAGCTGAACAATAAACAGGATACGGGCAATGCCATTGTTGTTACTTTTGGCAACCACCCGATCCGTACGAAATTTACGCCAAGTTATAAATGTCCTTTGTATGAATTTGCTCAGATGGATCTGGAGGAAGTAAGGGCACATGCGTTTTTTGCGGAGGATATCTACTATGATCTGGAGGAGCGCAATTATTTGGTGCTTGAGGAAGACGGAAAAAATGGGACAGAGTAAAAGAAAGGCGGGACTGAAACTATGATGAAGAATAAAAAATGGCGGGTGCCGATCATAATACTTGCCGGTCTCTTGCTGGCAATAGTACCCGATTTGGAGAGCAGGGCGATCGGNCTGGTGGAATATCCCGAAACAGGGGAGACTTCCGGCGGAGANGATGGGNCGGACGAANCTTCTTATACTCCGTCCGGCCGTGTCCCGGACAGTATATCCGGAAGCGGCACGGGAAGTGATACAGTTCAGGGCGTTCTGTATGAAAGCTATAATGACCGGTATGATCTTTATGAGGAATCATTGAATGACCTGTACTTTTTTTACTGTAATATTTCCAATGGCGGATTTGCAGCGCCGCCAGTGTATTTTGATATTCCTGCCAATCTGACATATACGCTGGAAAAGGGAGGCGTGCAGATNCCCTATACTGCAGGAGAAGAGATTAATGAGGTCGGTAATTATGTCCTGCGNGTTTCNGGCGATTATGAGGGGACGGTTTATCAGGGAACNTTTCGTTTTACGCTGCGCGAGGAGNNCGCAGATGAGGTTATAGATGAGATGGTTCTGCTGCANGAGGATATGGCGCNGGANTCTGACGAGGAGATCAGTCNGGAAATGTTGGATGCAATTACGGAAGCAGCAGGTGCACAGGTAGAAGAACAGCAGCAGAACATTACTTCTATCAGAACCGGCACGGCAGAGGAGACGCTGGGGATGGCGCAGGAGTTTTACATGGAAACAGAAGTTTACCGTTACACATTAAAAACAGGAACATTGATTGAGGCCAGTGTCCCTAACGGCGCAATTGTCAATGGGGATGTTTCTGTATATGTGCCGGAGACAGTTNCCGTTTCTGTTTACCGCGATGGAGAACCTTATGAGANAGNAGGNANCAATTTTTCAGAGGAGGGTATCTACCGTATTGTTTTTAAGGAAAGTTCTCTTTCGTTTGCAACNTCCTATATGTCGGAACAGGAATATCCGATGCTGGTCTTTCGGATCGCCAGAGANCCNATNGGAGGAGNNGGGATATATAATGCGCCACTGCATACNGGGATCATACAGGTAGTATATGAGGGAGANCCNATATACGGCGGNGGNGACNCAGACGGAGATGAAGTGCCTTCTCTGGCATATTACCGGATGGAGGAAGACGGGAGATACAGCTTTGTCATGCGCGATGAGGCGACAGGATATACATATTCTTTGGATATAGTAAGGGACACACAGGCGCCGCAGTTTGACATATCCATCAAAAACGGAAGAGCGGATATTGTCTATCTGTCAACGGATATTAAGGTTTATGAATTGACAGTGGACGGTGTTTCACAGACAGAGTTTTCACCGGTGAGGATGGAAGGCCGGGGCAGCTATGAACTGACGGTCATAGATGCAGCAGGGAACGAAACGTCAGCGGATTTTATACTTACTGACGTGGTAAACTATGCCTCCGTAACCGTCATTGCCATCCTGCTGCTGCTGGTGACAGGCGCATATATTATCATGAGGAGAATACGCAGTTCTTTCAGAACCAGGTAAAGACGGTTGAGGAGATGGGTTATGACAGCTTTCCTAAAAATTTTATCNGATGTTTTAAGTNANATATTTGAANCNNTATTAAGCCCGATCCTTGAGTNGTTNTTGANAGATGTCTTGNNNTCCCTGTTAGGTATGTTGAAAAATGCTGTCTTTATGCTGGTGTACTGGCTTTATACTTCNCTGNTGGGNGTGATAGATTTNATGCTGAAGATTTTCGAGTTTTTTTCCGGCAGCGAGGATGTCGTTTACGTGGCTTCTGACAGAAAATACGCNCTTACNGTATTGGAACTTTTCTTTAAGGTGGACGGTGTCCAGACGGCGTTTCTTATCATTACCTGTCTTTCCGTCGGATTGGCGTTTGTTTTTACNGTTTTTGCCGCTGCAAAATCGATATCAGATATGACGCTGGAAAATAAAAATCCAATCGGCAGGGTTTTGGGAAGCGCGCTTAAATGCTGTTTTATATTTATGCTNGTNCCGTTTTTATGCGTTTTCATGCTNCGGCTGTCAGCAATCGTGTTGGATGGNATTGATACGGCATTGCAGAGCCAGACCGGTNCGGCAGGGCAGGCTTCCGGAGAGGTCAGCNTATCGACGATTATATGGCTGTGNAGCAGCATGGATGCGGCCAATGATCAAGGNTACAANATATCCACATCCCCTGANCGGGCCGGGTTTGAGGATGNTGTACGAAAGCCATTTTTNGAAGGNAGGAGCAGTTGGAAGTATGGGAGCAGTGCGGTTAAGGATCATTTCCAATATTCTAAGTTTAAATATGGAATGGGATTTTTNGCTTGTATCTTTCTGATATTGATCCTTATGGCATCNATCCTTTTGTTTATCCGGCGTATTTTTGAAATCGTGGTNTTATATGTGGTTTCGCCATTTTTTGTATCTNNGATGCCGTTGGACGAGGGGCATTTGTTNCGTCAGTGGAAGGACATGTTTATTGCGAAATTTTTTTCAGCGTTTGGCTGNGTGTTTGCNATCCGGTTGTATGTCATGTTTATTCCGATCTTGGNATGTGGAGGGATCGACCTGTTTCCGACCAATGCGGATATCTCCTATTTTCTGCAGANCCTGTTTNTGGTCGGCGGNGCATATGCGGTCTTTAAGTCGCAGCATATGATACTGACGATCCTGCATCCGGAAGCNGGATCGGCGGCCGAACAGACTNCGGGANCCATGNTTGCTATGGTTGGGACGGCAGNCAGNACAGNAAAAAGAACNGCAGCCGGTNTGACCGGCATGGTGNCAAAAGGCAGCGGACACACTAGATNAGGAGAGGTAAAGCAAAATGANAATGGTATATCTTGGGCTGTTCAGTANAATATTTGAATGGGTGTTCAGTAANATATTAAAACCTATAGTCGATTTTATCGCCANTCTGCTTGGNACTCTGTTCGGGTGGGTCTTTAACAATATCCTTGTNCCNATCCTGACANTGGTGCTTCAGAAGGTATTTCCCTGGNTTTTGGATATATTGAAGGANATCTTNGGTGNNATCCTGTACGGNTTTTTGTCATGGATATTCAAGTTCATNGATTATCTTAATATTGCTTTTGATATTTTTATCGGGACATCTGAGGTAAAGTACCAGGGCGGATCGGGATCGCTGTTAAATGCCATGATGTCGCAGAGAGCNGTATCCGGAGCTTTCTGGATCATTACGTNTTTGGGGCTTGGGATCGCAATGNTNCTNTGTATCTATGCCGTAATGAAATCCACGTTGGATTTTGATTTTGAAAATAAACGACCGGTTGGCGCNGTCATGCGNTCNATGCTGAAATNCTTTTTCCAATTTTTNNTGATTCCCTTTTTTGTCATANTGATCCTGCAGATTTCCAACATTGTNTTAGANGCTATCAGCGTTGCGTTTACAGATCGTTCTGCCGGNGGNCCGGGGAGCCTTGGGTGTATTCTGTTCGGCATTACTTCCCTTGATGCGGCAAAGGAAGGCTGCGCGATNAATTTAAGCAATGCGTATTCCGGGCAGGATCTGNTGGCCAGCGGAATNCGGCAGNAATTTTATACCGGAANGATGAATTACATGGANATCANAACGGTGANGNANTACTTTGACTTAGGCANGTTTGATTATCTCGTNGGTATTACTATGGGGCTGTTTCTTGCCGTGATCATGGTCGTTAGCTGTATAACATTTATCAGAAGGATTTTTGAGGTTNTAACATTATACCTTGTTTCNCCGTTGTTTGTTTCTGTCATGCCGCTGGATGACGGGGAGAAGTTTAANAAATGGCGGGAGATGTTTATCGCTAAAATATTTGGCGGATATGGCTCATTAGTTGCTATGAAGCTCTATCTGATACTCTGTCCGGTGATCATTGGTAATTCTATCCAGTGGGGCAGTGGAAAGACATCAATGGAAGCTACTTATTTTATTAAATTAATTTTTCTGGTAGGCGGCGCATGGGCGATGTTAAAAATCGGTCCTATGATCACATCCCTATTAAATGCACAGACGGGACAGACGGAACAGGCATTGATAAGTTCGGTTGGCGGCTCGGCGGTAGGGATGATTGGAAACACGGCAGGTAAAGTGGCGGGGGCAGCAGGTTNCGCCATAAAAAAAGCGCAGANGNAATTGCAGGCGGAAGAGAGCCCATNGATGCAGCAGTCTGATACNTCCACAAAAGAATCNGGTCAAAAGTATAGCAGTCAGCGATATCAGGGCAACAGGCAGCTACAGAGCAGCGAACAATATGGGAATGGGAGGTTNAGANATGAGAATCATACCGAAAAAAACAAAAGTACAGATGGAATTTTTTAAGGGNATCGGTATTCTGGATGTNGNCGTGGGGCTCANCGGAGCCAGTCTCGCCGTTGCACTATTCCTTTCCGATCTTCCNTTTCATGTGCCCGTCTCTGTCATCATACTGATCCTGGTGATCGGACTGGTGATCCCCNTGGAGGGGGAAAAGGGATATATGATCGTATATANTGCCCTCGTATATCTTGCAAGGCAGAAATATTTCCGAAGCAGGGTAGTGGATGGANAAGAGACAAAAAACGAAGGAAAGAAAAAAGNGAAGATTCCTGCGGTGGAAGATATTACACCNTTTACCGGAATCAGCGGCAGGTTTATTGAGTACGGATCGGAGTATTACGGGATCGTTGTGGAGATCCCNAATGTAGAATTNCGGTTTTACACGGAGAGCCGGCAGNATCAGGTAATCGACTATGTCTACGGTTCTGTATTGCGNAGCGTTTCGGGGACNGGTTCTGCGGCNATGGTTAAGATTGATCGTCCCATAGTGCTGGATTCCTATATCGCTTCTGAGCAGAAAAAGCTGGAGGATCTGAAAGAGAGCTATCTGAATGGTCTGTTGAGTGATGAGGAGCTGACAAAACGAGTGGCGATCGTCCATGACCGTATAGACCGCATTAAAATCTGGAACCAGAGGGAAAAAATATATCTGCCGTTCCATTATCTCGTATTCTTCCACAGGGACAAACGGCTGCTGGAAACCCAGGCAAAGGATATGATCGCCGGTATGGCGCAGGCGGATATGGAATGTCGGATACTGGAAGAGAAGGATCTGGTGGTGTTCCTAAAATATAATTATACGGTACATTTTGATGAAAGGGAGGCAGACAGCCTTGCCCCGGAGCAGTATATGAACTGGATCATTCCAAAGGAGATACGTTTTACTTCCAGACAGACCAGATATGATGATCTGCTCACTCATACATTCCGTGTTCGGGACTATCCGACCATGGTGAGCAATGCATGGGGTCATTTTCTCTTTAATATGCCGGGTACCAGGGTAGTGCTAAAGATGCGCCCGGTAGACCAGTATAAGAGCATACGGCAGATTGACAGGGCAATTGATGAATTGCGTACACAGGCCGGAGAGACCGGCAAGACCTCAAGACTGATGGAACTGGAAACNCATATCGATACGCTTGCCAGTGTGCTCAGCATGCTTCAGGGAGACAATGAATCGTTATTTGACGTTAATATATATTTTACACTGTATGACTATGAACTGAGCGAGCGTGAACGCTACCCGGCTGCAGCCGATAAGGACGCGAACCCTGCTTCCTTTAAAAAACAGNTAAAGCGGCTTTTGGCGGAACAGGGATTTAAGGCGACGGATCTGTTTATGATGCAGTTTGAGGCATATGCATCCAGCCATATCTCCGCATTTGATGCCTTTAAAAAGGAAAGNCGCGGGATACACAGTACCTCAGTGGCNGCNTTGTTTCCTTATGTACATAAGATACTGAATGATGAAAACGGTATCTGTATCGGTGCATCGGACCATGTGCCAGTATTTATTGATTTTTTCAAGCGGGACAGGGAGCGGGTCAATAGTAACATGGTGGTGATCGGCAAGTCCGGTTCCGGTAAGTCCTATGCGACAAAAACACTGCTTGCCAATCTCGCTGCCGAGAATGCCAAGATCTTTATTCTGGATCCGGAAAATGAATATTATAAAATGGCAAAGAATTTNAATGGAAAGATCATAGATGTGGGAAGTGCGACGCAGGGGCGGCTGAACCCGTTCCATATCATTACCTCCCTGGAGGATGAGGAAGGAGGGGAGAAAGCTTCATCAAGCTATAATGTCCATCTGCAGTTTCTGGAGGAATTTTTTGCCCAGATCCTTCCGGGTATGGATGCCGACGCAAGGGAATACCTGAATAATATCATTGTCAGGATGTATGATGAAAAGGGAATTGATGAAAGCACGAATCTGAGCAGTCTGAATGCGGAGGATTTCCCGATATTCGACGATCTTTACGAAAAACTCCTGAATGACTATCAGTATTCACAAGGAGAGTATTCCAAGATGAATCTGCGGACGCTTTTAAATTATATTTCCAAGTTTGCTTCAGGAGGGCGCAACTCCCTTTTGTGGAACGGCAAGGCGACAATCGATACCGTGGAGAATTTTATAGTATTTAACTTCCAGTCGCTGCTTGCGAATAAAAACAATACGATCGCTAACGCGCAGATGCTTCTGGTGTTGAAATGGCTGGATAATGAGATCATTAAAAACCGCGATTACAACATCAAATACCATGCTTCCCGTAAAATCATCATTGTGATCGATGAGGCCCATGTATTTATTGATTCCAAATTCCCAATCGCGCTGGATTTCATGTACCAGCTTGCAAAGCGTATCCGTAAATATAACGGGATGCAGATCGTCATTACGCAGAATATCAAGGATTTTGTGGGAACGGAGGAATTGGCTAGGAAATCTACGGCAATTATCAATGCCTCTCAGTATTCGTTTATCTTTCCGCTTGCGCCCAATGACATGCATGATCTCTGCAAGCTGTATGAAAAAGCGGGAGCAATTAATGAGAGCGAGCAGGAAGATATTGTTAATAACGGGCGCGGCCGCGCATTTGTAGTTACTTCTCCTTCTGAGAGGACCTGTGTGGATATCGTAGCGGAGGAAGGGATCGAGCGGCTGTTTACCGTATAAATGAAAGAGAAAAAGNTTTATAAGATTGTTATTGAAAGGGATAAAAGAACAATATGAAAGAGAAAAGGNATATGAATAAAAATAAGAAAAACNAATGTTTTGCNGCATTGTTATTAATATTATGCACTATGGCAACCGGGTGCGGAAAGGGAAAAGATCAGTCTGTTGCAGGGATACAGTCTTGTGGTGTCCTCANGGTGGCNGTTCCGGATACGGCAACCACACTTTTCCGGCAGGATGAAGAGACGGGGGAATATCAGGGGGTGGAGGCGGAGCTTGCGGCATCGATCGCCGAAGCGCTTGGCGTTGCCGTACAGTATCTACCGGCGGACAGGGAAGAGTTTGCGGGTAAATTATCCACAGGGGAAGCGGATATTGCCATAGGTTCGGTCAGGGAGGATTCTTATCTGATACAGAACTGCCTGCATTCTACTGTCTATGGCAGTGGTTATGTGTATGTGGTGACGCTCAGGGGCTTTTACGCGGGAGATATCATGGTTTTTGCCCGTAAGACGGTCGGCGTTTCTACACAGCTTGCTCCGGAATCGGCCAATGACCTTTATACGGTTGAGGGCATAACACTGCAGCGCTACAGTGATACCAGTTCTGTAAGTAATGATCTTATCGGAGGAAAAATCGCCGGGTATGTATGTTATCAGCCGGAGGCAGAAATGCTTTTGGAAATGGGGGATTTTCAGGTGCAGGATGCGGCAGGTGTTGGAAGGGAGGATTATGTGCTCCTTGCACCGTTTGGTTCCACTGAATTAATGGAAGGCATTGATGTGGTGATCCGCCGGTATCTGACAGAACCGCAGGAAGGTGTGCCCTCGGAAGATGAATCACAAGAAGACGTGGANAAATTACNATAAAGACAGGAGTCACTGCCGGAAGGGAGAATGTTATGGCTTATTTTGACAGCCCGAAAAACCGGGCCATGTGGGAAAAGGAAATGATAAGGCTTAAGAAAGAACGGGAATCAAGAAAAAAAGACGGTTGTGCCATGCCGGATGAATGTTGGGAAAGCGCGGACCAGTCTGTGGAAGTAATCGCAGGAAGGGAACTGATAAGCAGTCAGGAATTGCAGGAGGAGCAGGACAGGGGTGACATAGNATGCGGTTNAAATGGCTTTTAGGATTACTGTTATGTCTGCTGTTTTGNCCCGTTTTACCNGTACAAGCNGTTTNGNTGANAGGGCTCAGCCTGACGGCGTCGGANNCGGAGAATGGATACCGATATGAATGGGATCATTATGGAGGATTCTATACCAATGTTCTGCAGGGGGAAGATACGGATTTTGCCTATTTTTCTATTGATGAGACCCTTGATTACCAGATGCTTAAGGACGGAGACGTTTATACATATACCCAGGAAGATCTGCTGTTGGAAAGCGGCAGTTACACGTTATGTCTGTTCTCCGGAGAAAGTGAGGAAGAGGGAAACTGTTGCATGTTTCATTTTCAAATNGTTTCTGATGCATNGGATGCTTCTGTGCCATTTGCTGAGATAGATGTAAGGGAGTCGGATATGACATTTTTTTACGATAGGGGACAGGGAATGTTGTGTTTTCAAGCGGACGGACGGGAGGTCCTGATGTCAAATGTTCCTGATGGGGCGGTAATTGCAGCACCCGTATATCTGAAACCCGCAGACGGTGTGTCACAGACCGTCTGCTGCAATGGGGAATATATCGGCCGCCCGGAGGGAGATATCTATAAGGAAGAGGGATTTTATGAATGTATCCAGATGGTCTATCCGGAACCGTCTGACAGAACGACAGAGGATTACTGCACGATCAGAACCGTGTTTTATTTCAGGATCGTCGATGGGAAGAATAACTGTGTCAGTGTGGTCGGGGCTCCGGAGGGGTTTTCCCTTGACAGGGTCATCTATCAGGGAGAGGAGCGGGAGATTGGAAAAAGTGGATATTATTTCATGGAAGAGGAAGGGTGCTACCGGTTTTATTTTATATCGGAAAATGATGCGGATCTGTCCTATGTCTTAGAACTGACCAAGGATACGACGGCGCCCTTTTTGGACTTTGATCAGGAGATAAGGGATGGGACAGCAGCGGCTCCGCTTTTTATAACGTGCAATGAAGTGCCATGTAGTTATCAGGTGACACGCAATGGTATGGAATATGATTACGTCAGGGGAGAGGCACTGATGCNGGGAGGTTATTATGCGGTTGTGGTTTCGGACGGATATGGAAACAGCAGAAGATATACATTTATGCTGGAAGCAGCATATAAATTTTTTTCGCCGGGGATGCTTCTTTTGTTGTCATCAGTCGTTGGCGTACTGTTGATCGTGTTGTACCGGTCCAGCCATAACTTAAAAGTGATTTAGAGTCGGAAGAGGTATGAATAGGATGGAATATATCAGAAGAAAACGTATGTATATTGCAGCGCTGCTGGTTATAGTTATGCTTTTAGATGGTTGTACAACGCTTTTAAACGGTAATCTGGAGATAGAGTACCTGACGGATGCGGAACGCGAGGAGATCGAGGCACAGGAGGGCATCGGAGTCATGTTGAACTATCGGGATAGCGTATTCGGTCCCCAGGCTTATGTATCGGAATATCCGGACGCGTTTTATATTCCGGAGGAATATTCTAAGGAAGCAAATGATGTCAGGGGATTTGAACTGTTGGATTTTGTGAATGGTGATACGTTTATTTATGCGTATCAGACTATGGTATATAAAAATACAGGAGAGGCTGCCACTATTGTACCTGTCTCAGGTGATTATGTTTATTTTGAAAACGGCGTGACTGAGGACACCAGGGAACTGTCCGGACAGATGGTTACTGTCTTAGCGGCTAACCGATACACAGCGGGCAATTCGGGAGAGGGTTACCGGGTGCTCCAAAGCTGGATTACGCAGGATACAGACCAGCAGACCTTTTTTGCCAGTGCATCAAGTGAATGGATGGACAACGGTACGAACAGACAGACGGCAAGGACAGGCAGCTATGCCATTTATTTTAACGGACATGCTGTTGTTTACAAAGCGGCTGTGGTACAGGATGCATTGGAGAGGGGAACCGATCCCGATTTTCTTATAAATTATGATTTTTCAAAAATTATTATGGATATTACAAATGAAATCTTAGAAGACGGGAAAATTGACAGCAGAGATCGGGCTCAATATGAGTTTGATATTCATAATGTGTCGTTTTCAGCAGGGGAGGATTATGTGGATGTGTATATGACAGTCACACAAAGTAAAGTGGAGAGGGAAGATGAATTGGAAGAGGTAAGCGCCAGAGTGGAGCAGATAATGGAACATCCGGAGGCATCAGGGGAAAAGGAGGCGGGTGATGAATCTCAGTATCAGATGAAAAGCTATGACGTACGTATGGGTTTTTATACGATGAACGGACCCATCGTCTGCAATATAGAGAATATCAACTATGACAGACAATGTGAGTATTTTATGACAAATGGAGACAGGAAATCAGCAGATTATGAGTGGAATGTCAGCCAAAATGATACGTTCCTGACAAAGGATGATGTGTTGGCTGAGATTCCGTCCGAATATGAAGGGTTTTTTCTGGAGGAAGACAGCTCCGCTTATGCTTTCGCAATCAATGAGGATACGTGTAAAAATTACGTATGTAATTCCGGTCAGTTCAGCATAGACGGATATAACATTATCGGACAACTGCGAATGACAGATCAGAAAGAGGGAAGCGCAGTCAGACAGGGATATTATATGGTCAGTGATAATAAGGTAGAATCGGATATGGAAGCAGATTTTATAAGATCACGTACCTTTACGGTGGATAGACCGAGGGTGCTGGCATATCAATGGAACAGCCAGAGACAGCAGGGGGACAGGCAGTATTCCAAGTGTTTCGTGACAGGGGACTTGCTGATCTATTATGCCACTTATATTCCGGATGGCGATTCCGGGGGAGGATTGAGCCGCTTAGGCATCGACCGGTCATGTAATGTATATGTGGGGAATAGCTGGAATTCTTTTCTTGAGCGTTTTATTTATATGAAATACTGGGATCCCAGACGGTGTGTCAATGATATACCTGCAGTTGACAGCGTTACAGGAAAAGTATCCGCAGGGAAATTATACATCCTGTGCTATACGCAGGAAGGTGTATATCTGTACCGGATAGGAACTGAGGTGATGAATAGAGTGCCGTATTATGTCATCGGATCATCATTACTGCTGGAATACAATAAACTGAATGTTTCGGCAGTATATGACAGAAGCGCTCCGGATGGTATGGTAAGTGATACAACGCCGGAGATATATCCTGATTACAGTATCAATGAGGTCAGCGGACTGTGGACGGAGAATCAGGAATATGACCGTGTGTGGACGGTATGTACGGCGGATGCCGGACTGGAAATTATTAAAGAAAATGGGGAACCGTATCTTCCGGTCTTTCAAAAAAATGTAATTTATGAAGATAAAAACGTGACAGATAATCAGACAGCANCTTATTTTCAACAGCTCACCAGANTGGAAAGGGGAGTCGCCGCTTATGCNATTTTTGAAAATCAGGGGGAGGATAAAGCATGCTATCCGTATCTCCTGCTGGGATACGATTATCAGGGCGGCGTATACACTGATATGGATATCGTGAGGGCAAAGGTAATGCCGTTTGCCGTAGTAGATCCGAACCGGACATCCGGGAATGTGGCAGATGAAGCATGGAGGAGGCTGTCGGCAGAACCGGGGGAGAGCAGGGTCTATTATCTGAAGGACTGCTATGACAGGAGCATATATGGAACGGTCAGAAGCGTGGAGGGGTATCATAATGAAACGTAGAAGCTGGCAAACTAAAGGATGGAGAAAAAACAGATGAATAGGGAAGTAAAAAAAATAAGGGCGGCGTATCTGGGGTTCGATTTGATGTATCCGGCATTGGAGACGTTATTAAAAGAAGGCGTGGAAGTCATCCGGATATATATCTGTCCCTGTGATAATGTTACGGAGTTCAATCTCAAGATCCTCGGAATGGCAGGGGAATACCATATCCCCTATACCATGGAAAAGATTACCAGTCGGGATATGGAAATTCTGAAGGACGAAGGGTGCAGTCTGTTGATTTGCGCGGGCTACTATTACCACATTCCGGTGACGGATGCCTTCCCAATGGTAAATATACACCCGGCGCCGTTACCCTGCTGCAGGGGCGCATGGCCTATGCCGCTGATCCTTCTGGGGGCGTACCCGGTNGGCGGTCTGGCGTTTCATAAGATAGCAGAAGCTTATGATGCGGGGGATATCGTACTGCAGGAGAGTTTTGCCATAGAAAAGAGAGATACGCTGGATGATTATATGAAAAAGGTNAACAAACGGATACCAAAGATGCTTGGGTATTTTNTNAGGCATATGGACGAATGCCTGGAACAGGCCATGCCCCAGAAGCAGGGACGGTATCTTGCCANCCCNGGAGAAGCTTTATGGACGGTTTCATTTAATATGNAGGCAGAAGAAGCGGACAGGATACTGAGGGCGTTTTATGGATATGAATGTGTTTACCTGTCGGAAGAAGGGAAGTATGGACTGATCGGCGCAAGAGTATCATACGGCAACGGAATACTGACAGAGTTCTCCGTAAAGGGAGGCTATATCACTGCGAAGAAAGTCAGGAANATAAGGTCNTGATGCTGCAAAANATCACTCTTCGGGAGAAGAGAAAAATAGAAAGCCTTCGGAAAGCTTCCGGACATGAGCTGNCGGTTCATGCATTTGCNTCNTTATACCTTTGGCAGGAGCCGCTGGGGCTTTCCTTATATATTGATGAAAGGATGTTCTGTGTCAAAAGCGCCTGGTACGGCTGCAATGCATGGTATTTTCCATGCGGAGAGGAACAGGAGGTTCGGGATTTTATCAGCATGCGGATGCAGAAAAAGGATTTTGAACTGGTCTGTCTGCGTTCCGAGGATGTTTTGTGGATGCAGAGAGAGTACCCGGAAGGCTGGAGTTATATACCTGATGAAGCGGGAGATGAGTACATATACAGCATCAGTGAACATATGGAGTTAAAGGGCAGGGCATATGCTAATATGCGTACACAGGTTCATAAAGCAGAACGGGAATACAGACTAAAGATATATCCGCTGGATTCAGTGAATGAGAAAGATGCCATTTACATCCTGCGTGAGTGGAGATGCAGAAAGGGGAAGGTAGCTGATGGCGCNCTGTCAGACGATCAGGTGAACGAAACNTTGNTCCGTATGCGCAAGGAGCTATCCGGAGAGGGTATAGTCGTNTATNTGGACGGCATGCCGGTATCTGTCGTGGCAGGTGTGCCNCTTTCAAAGGATTCATTTGATATCATCGTGGCAAAAAGCACAAAAAATATACAGGGAATATCATATTATGCCAAGCATGCAATGATGCGCAATATTCGGGACAGGTTTCAATATATCAACCTGGAAGACGACATGGGGATCGAGGGACTCAGGGCAATGAAGACGGCGATGCGCCCTGTCAGAAAAAATATCGTCTGGAGAGCGGTTCAGAATAATGAAAAAACCGGCAGTTAATGAAATAGTGGAGCGAACATAATGAAAATTTCACTGAAAATAAAAATGGTCTGCGTGATTCTGCTGATTGCCACGGTTTTTGCGGCAGCGGCAACGGCTGTCAGTTATACGCTGTATTCATCTGCGATGGACCGGCATTATAAAACACTGGCGATGGATACGGCAAAGACAGCGTCCATGCTTCTGGACGCGGAGGATGTCAGAATCCTTACGGATAATGTGATGGGGATCTACCGTACGCGGTGTCAGGGTGGCGCTGCGCCTGCGTTTCATCAGTTTGCGGAGGAAGATTGGGAAGACTATTATGCTGCGTTTCGTGCGGCAGGCAATTCCGAAGCATATACTTCTGTTTTTCATACGCTTTCCATTTTCAGGGAGGAATATAAAGTGCGTTGGATATATATCTGCTATATGGATGAGGAAACAGAGAAAGCCGTCTATATTATAGATGCGGATACAACGGAGGATGCGACGCCGAGTGGTCACTGTGATCCCATTGTAGCCGGTAATATGGAACTGATGAAACAAGGTATTTATGATTTTCCGGCATATGTCACCAACTATGAGGAGTACGGATGGCTCTGCTCCGCATCTGCAGGAATCAAGGATAGTTCCGGCAAGGTAATTGCCAATGTTTATGTTGATCTTTCCATGAACGAGGTAATGCAGGATCGACAGAATTTTCTGATACATCTTGGATTGACCTTGTTTGCTGCCGCTTTTGTGCTGCTGTTGATCGTGACAACAGCCGTAAACCGGACGGTCGTTGTGCCGATCAACAGTCTGTCTGCAGCGGCGGAACGGTTTGTCAGGGAAAAAAAGGAGTGTGACGGAAGCGTCTCTGCGATATCACAGTTAGATATCCGGACAGGTGATGAGATCGAGAACCTTACCTTTTCCATGAAAAAGATGGAGGAAGAAATCAATGGCTATATCTTTTATCTGAGTAATATTACAGCGGAACGTGAAAGGATCAGCGCGGAGTTGGGGGTAGCCGGAAATATTCAGGCGTCCATGCTGCCTTGTATTTTTCCGGCGTTTCCTGAGAGGGACGAATTTGATATTTATGCTGCTATGATGCCGGCAAAGGAGGTAGGCGGGGACTTTTATGACTTTTTTCTGGTTGACGAAGAACACCTTGCCATCGTTATGGCGGACGTTTCAGGCAAAGGCGTGCCGGCGGCGTTGTTTATGATGATATCGAAAACCCTGATAAAAAGCGCCGCGCAGACCGGTCTTTCGCCTGCAGCGGTTCTAAAAAAAGTGAATAAACAGCTTTGCGAAAGCAATGAGGCCGGAATGTTTGTCACGGTATGGCTGGGGATCTTGGATATCAGAACCGGAGTGCTCCGCTGCGCCAATGCCGGGCATGAATATCCCGCCCTCAGGCGCTGCGGCGGTGAGTTCGAGCTTTATCAGGATGCACATGGTTTTGTGCTGGCAGGTATGGAAAATACGGTATATAAGGAATATGAGCTGCGTCTTTTGGCAGGTGATACCATATTTGTCTATACAGACGGCGTGCCTGAAGCTGCGGATGCGGAGCATGAACTATATGGAACAGGGAGAATGCTGCAGGCGTTAAACAGGAAAAAAAAGATCTCCGGGAAGGCTCTGCTGGATGCGGTGAAAAACGATATCGATCAATTTGTCGGTCAAGCCCCGCAGTTTGATGATATTACAATGCTGTCCCTAAGGATCTGCAGGCTGTCAGGCTAAAGTGATGATTATGCCACAATTCAGGTTGATTTTGCAAAAAACAGTAAAATGTCTTTGGATGAATTATGATAGCTGTATAAGTTAAAAAATTAGCAAAGGAGAGAAAAAATGAACGGATTTTTATTAATGAATGTATTGGCAAATGCCAATCCCTTTGAAAAGGTTTCTGAACCGATTATCGATCTGATCAAATCGGCGGCAGGACCGGCGCTGGGGATCGTCGGGGCCATAGGAATGATCTATTGTATTTTGCTGGGTGCAAAATTGGCAAAAGCCGAGGAACCGCAGGATCGGGAAAAGGCAAAAGCTGCGTTGAAAAATGCAATCATTGGATTCGTGCTGATCTTTGTGCTTATGCTTGCATTGATGGTCGGGCTTCCGGCAATGCTGGATTGGTTTAATGCAACAGCCAAGACGAATATAACTGTCAGTATGGCTGGGAACGGCATACATATGTTAGGCTGATAAGGAGTGGAGCGGATGGATCCTGTATATAGAGAAGATGCGGTAAAACCTTTTTTGGGGCGGAAAAGAGCAATTCCCCATAAATGTTTTCAGGGTGAGGCTGCATATCCTGGTACACTGGCTTCAGAGGATAAAAATTATTATTATCATGCTACAAGGCTGGAAAATATTTCGGGGATACTGGAAAATGGTCTTGATCCCGGAAAAGGAGGAACAGGCGGGGCAGGACAGGTGATTGCCACTCCGTATGATGCAGCGAAAGGTGCATATTTTAGAAGAGTGGACAGAGGATTTATATGTGTAACACCTTCTCCTGAAGTTGCAGTCAAATATGCATATGAGTATGATGATAGAGCTGATAATGGCGATACGTTAAGCGCGGCGGTCATACTCAGGGTAAATAAGGGTAAATTTAATGGATATAAAAGCTGTGATTCCTTTAAAATATTTCAGAAACTTCCGGAAGAAGAGAGAAGAGAAGCTTATATAATAAATGATACCCTTGAAAAAGATGGCGCCTTTCGGATAAATCAACCAATTGCGACAGAGGATTTGGAGATGTTGACAGAAGAAGGATGGGTGTCGCTTAGGGATTTGGCATTGCGTCAGGAAATTTATCAAAATGTCAAAACAATGGTTGATGATGTTGAAAAGGGAGCAAAAGAAAATGAGGAAGAGGAAGAGCGGGAGGGAGAAGAAGCGCAGAGAACAAAGGTTTCACTGGAAGAAATGCGGGAAGAGGAAGGTTTGAGGAAGGAGAGCAGGACGCAGCAGGTTAAAGGCAATACTGCCAGTATGGAGGCCGAGACTTTTGGGTTACATTAAGGGAAGTTTTTATTTGAAAGGTCATTTTCTGCTATAAATACTCATTATTCCAATATAAATTGCAAAAACAGCCCCAATATGTTATAATTAGTTCACAAAAAATGAAAACCGTCCTGAATCAGGCGATGATGAAATGATGGCAGACAGATAGGGAAAAAGGCATGGATAAGCTGATATACTTGATTTACCCAATCATGAGTGTGATTTTGTTTTGGGGCTGTAAAGTGTATGGAAAGGGCGAATGGAATGAAGGCGCCTTTTCGCTTACGCAGATGAAGGCGATCCAAGGGGTTTCGGCGCTCTGTATCATGCTGCATCATACCGGGCAGAAGACCTGCGCGCCGTGGCATCCGCCTCAATATACTGTGCACGGACTGGATCTTTTTGTGCCTTTCGGCTATTATTTTGTGGGGATCTTTCTCTTTTGCTCCGGATATGGACTTTACAAGAGTTATCGGTCGAAGCCGGACTATCTGAAGGGATATTTCGGCAGAAGAGTTCTGCCGGTGATTCTCTCGTTTTATTCCACGGGATTGATCTTTTTGATCGTAAGATTTCTGCTGGGAGAAAAAATGGGCGGATTTGATGTTCTCTGGTATGTGACTGGACTGAAACTCTGCAATCCCAATGCCTGGTTTGTGATCGCGCTGCCCTTTTTATATCTCGGCTTTTATCTGGCGTTTCGTTTCTGCAAAAGTGAGAGAGCAGCTCTGGCGGCGCTGTGCGCATGGGTGTTTCTATATGTGTGGATCGGCACNATAGTGGATCATAACGACTGGTGGATGCGGGGTGAGTGGTGGTACAATTCCATCCATTTCTTTCTCATNGGTATTTTCTTTGCCAAATATGAGGAGAGNCTTCTTCCGAAGATCAAAAAGCANTATATCNTCTATCTGCTGCTGTTATTNGTGGGGATGTTTGTGCTGCGCCGCNCGGCTGTATTTGCCACGGATTTCTTTTCGTATTATGGGGAAAATTTTAATGCGCCGCACAAGATCCTTCGTCGCTGGGCATGCCTGATCTCGGAGGTCATGGCGTCCTGCAGCTTTGTGTTCTTTGTGTTCTTATTGGGAATGAAGATACGCTTCGGCAATCGTTTCCTAAAGTTCATGGGCGGTATTACGCTGGAATTTTATCTGATCCACGGACTTTTTGTGGAGCTGTTCGGCTTTGATTTTGCGGAATCGACGCATAGTCTGTATTATATCCGGAATGTGGCGCTGATGACGGCGGTGGTTTTTGTCCCTTCGGTGCCGGCGGCGCTGCTTCTGCAGAGATTTCATAAATATGTGACGAAAAAACTGACAGGACATTCGTGAGACGGATGTGCTGAGGGATTATTGTCTCAAAGATTAGAAAGCGGTTCAAATTGACTTTTCGGTTTATTTGTGATAATTTTTCTATATAAATATGAATGGAAGGGCATACGATCAAAAAATAAGATTAAAATCTTATTTTTTGATCGTAATATTGCGCCTGTGACATAGCGCTAAAACGTATTTAAATCTGCAAGTTACGGAAAGGCATGGAGGATCAATATGGTAAAAGAATTGGAAAAGACATACAATCCGGCGGAGATTGAAGACCGTTTATATGAAAAATGGGAGAAAAGCAAATATTTTCATGCAGAGGTGGACCGCAGCAAAAAACCGTTTACAATCGTGATGCCGCCTCCGAATGTCACAGGGCAGCTTCATATGGGACATGCTCTGGACAATACGCTGCAGGATATACTGATCCGTTTTAAGAGGATGCAGGGATATAGCGCGTTGTGGCAGCCGGGAACGGATCATGCCGCGATCTCAACGGAAGTAAAGGTCATTGAGAAGTTAAGGGCCGAAGGCATCGATAAAAATGAGATCGGCAGGGAAGAGTTCTTAAAGCATGCATGGGCATGGAAGGAAGAGTATGGCGGGCGGATCGTGAAGCAGCTGAAGAAGATGGGTTCCTCCGCTGACTGGGACCGTGAGCGTTTTACCATGGATGAGGGCTGNAATAAAGCGGTTTTGGAAGTGTTTATCAAGCTGTATGAGAAAGGCTATATCTATAAAGGCTCCCGAATCATCAACTGGTGTCCGGTATGTAAGACTTCGATTTCTGATGCGGAGGTAGAGCATGAGGATCAGCCGGGACATTTCTGGCACATCAATTATCCCATCGTGGGGGAGGAAAACCGCTTTGTNGAGATCGCCACGACGCGTCCGGAAACGCTGCTTGGCGATACGGCTGTTGCGGTGCATCCCGAGGATGAGAGATACAAAGACCTNATNGGTAANATGTTAAAGCTGCCGCTGACAGACAGGGAGATCCCGGTGATCGCGGATGAATATGTTGACCCGGAATTTGGTACCGGCTGTGTAAAGATTACACCGGCGCATGATCCGAATGACTTTGAGGTCGGAAGGCGTCATAACCTTGAAGAGATCAATATCTTAAATGATGATGCAACAATTAATGAGCTGGGCGGCAAGTATGCCGGTATGGACCGATATGAGGCAAGAAAGGCAATGGTTGCCGATCTGGAGGCGCTGGGACTGCTGGTTAAGGTGGCAGATCATGCGCATAGTGTCGGTACGCATGATCGCTGCGGTACGACAGTAGAGCCGATGATCAAACCGCAGTGGTTTGTCCGGATGAAGGAAATGGGAGAAGCGGCTCTGAAGGCAGTGGATACCGAGGATCTGAACTTTGTGCCGGAACGGTTTGAAAAGATCTATAAACATTGGCTGGAGAATATCCGTGACTGGTGTATTTCAAGGCAGCTCTGGTGGGGTCACAGGATCCCGGCATATTATTGTCAGGACTGCGGTGAAATGACGGTTGCCAAAATGATGCCGGAAAAATGTCCGGCATGCGGCAAAANGAATCTGCAGCAGGATGAGGATACGCTGGATACNTGGTTTTCATCGGCATTGTGGCCNTTTTCCACGCTTGGNTGGCCGGAGGAAACAGAGGAGCTTTCCTATTTTTATCCGACGGATGTACTGGTGACCGGTTATGACATCATCTTTTTCTGGGTTGTCAGGATGGTATTTTCGGCACTGGAGCAGACNGGNAANTCGCCGTTTAAATATGTATTGATCCATGGNCTGGTACGGGATTCCCAGGGACGGAAGATGAGTAANTCNCTGGGNAANGGNATTGACCCGNTGGAGGTTATNGATAAATACGGGGCGGATGCCCTGCGGCTTACCTTGATNACCGGCAATGCCCCGGGCAATGATATGCGTTTTTACTGGGAGCGTGTGGAGGCAAGCCGGAATTTTGCCAATAAGATCTGGAATGCATCACGGTTTATTATGATGAATATTGAAAAGGCGGATCCTGCTGAGATCACACCGGAGGCGTTGACTATGGCGGATCAATGGATCCTTTCCAAGCTGAATGCGCTGATCGTCAGTGTTACCGACAATATGGAGCATTTTGAGCTGGGTGTTGCNGTTCAAAAGATCTATGACTTTATCTGGGAGGAGTTCTGTGACTGGTATATTGAGATGGTGAAACCGCGTCTGTACAGTGATACAGATACCAGCAAGGGCGCGGCGATTTTTACCTTAAAGAAAGTTCTGATCGAGTCGCTGAAGCTTCTGCATCCCTATATGCCGTTTATCACGGAGGAGATCTTCTGCAACCTGCAGGATGAGGAGGATTCCATCATGATCTCCAAGTGGCCGGAATATCAGAAGGAATATGACTTCCCGGAAGAGGAGTTTGCTGTCGAGACGATCAAAGAGGCGGTCCGTGGTATCAGAAATATGCGTACATCCATGAATGTTGCGCCGAACCGCAAAGCAAAGGTTTTTGTTGTATCAGGAGATCTCAGACTGCGTCAGATCTTTGAATCCGGCAGAGTCTTCTTTGCGACGCTTGGCATGGCGAGTGAGNTGGTGATCCGGGAGGATAAGACAGGCATTGATTCCGATGCGGTGTCGGTAGTCATCCCGAATGGNATGATCTATATGCCGTTTGCAGAACTGGTGGATGTATCNAAGGAGATNGNGCGTCTGGAAAAGGAAGAGAAGCGGCTGGATAGTGAGATCGCCCGTGTGAACGGTATGTTGAATAATGAGCGGTTTATGAGCAAGGCGCCGGAAGCAAAGGTACAGGAAGAAAGGGATAAGCTGACCAAGTATACGCAGATGATGGTGCAGGTAAAGGAGCAGCTGGCTCATTTAAGAGGATAAGGTTCGATTCCGGCAGATCTCTTGATTCGCAAATATGAATAAAAAATAAGATTCCATCAAATAATATGAAAAATATCATATTTTTAGGGTGGAATACGAAATGAATGAACAAAGTGGAAGCATGGATGAAATCAGGCAGAAGGAGTATCGCGATTATATCGAGGATATCACACCGACGCATAAGCTGTGGAAACAGATGCTGCATGCGTTTATCGTCGGCGGCATCATCTGTACGATNGGNCAGGGGATCATNAATTTNGGCACTGCCATGGGGATGGAACAGCAGGATGCATCNAGCTGGTGTTCTNTNATGCTGATCCTGNTNTCTGTGATNNTNACNGGATTNGGNNTTTATACNAANATAACNAAATGGGGCGGCGCCGGCGCGCTTGTGCCGATCACGGGATTTGCCAACAGCGTGGTATCTCCGGCGATTGAGTATAAGAAGGAAGGGCAGGTCTTCGGTATCGGCAGTAAGATATTTACTATTGCCGGTCCGGTCATCTTATACGGCATCTTTGCGAGCTGGCTCTTGGGTCTTGCATATTGGATCATGATGCTGTTCGGCTGGCGCTAGATCAGAAAACAGGTAAAAATGATGTGTCCGCGGAGCTTCCGCGGACATTTTTGGGTAAGGCGTTGATCAAGCAAAGGATTTGCTGCCATTCATCACCCAGCCAATTCATTAAAGTGAATTTTGGCGGTATTTGCAAAAATACAGCCTGTTGCATTGTAATTTTAACGCAGAAAGGATAAAATGGTAAGGATAGGATCGGGCGCATTTGAAGAAGGATGGTTTTGAAGGAGGGGCAGCACGGAGAATAAAATGAAAGGTTCCGTTAAATATCTGAAAATACTGTGTAATCTGATGCTTACCGTGGCAGTTATCCTTGTGCTTATTTTTGTCGTTCCAAGGGTGATCGTATATTTTATGCCTTTTGTTGTGGGATTTTTGTTTTCCCTGCTGGTGAATCCGATTGTCAGGTTTTTGGACAGGCGGATCAGGATCAACAGAAAGTTTGGNTCCGTGCTGATGATNGCNTTGGCNATNGGCATNGNTGCGNTGATCGTATATGGTCTNGCGATNGCNNTGCGTACCGGACTNANGGATTTTATGGANTATCTNCCNACCATGTCCGNAAATGCGGAACAGGAANTCAAGAATGCGNTNGNGNNGCTGCANAATCTTATCAATGACCTCCCGTTTATCAGTGGAGTGGATCTGAACAATCTGACCAATGATATTTTGGATTTTATGGGCGGTCTGCTTACTGATGCGGAAGGCGGGCATACGGTTTCTGCGATTGGGGATGCGGCAAAGAGTATTCCTAATATGATCGTTTCCATCGTTACGGGTTTTTTGGCAACGTATTTCTTTATTGCGGACAGGGAGAGGCTGGTGGAAAAGCTGGATAAGATCATGCCTGCGTCTTTTAAGGAAAAGACTCTGCGGTTGTACCGGCAGACGCTGGGTGCGGTAGGCGGATATTTTAAGGCTCAGTTTAAGATCATGGGAGTGATTTATGTTGTACTGGTCATCGGTTTGATCATCCTTCAGGTAAAATACGCATGGCTGATCGGATTTGGCATTGCGCTTCTTGATATGCTGCCGGTTTTCGGCACTGGAACAGTGCTTCTGCCATGGGCAGTGATCAAGCTGTTTTCGGGAAGTTATCAGATCGCAGCCGGGATGATTGCGCTGTATGCGCTTACGTTTTTGATTCATCAGCTGCTTCAGCCTAAGATGGTGGGAGATTCTCTGGGGATGAATCCATTTGCTGCGCTGTTTTTTATGTATATTGGTTATCGGGTCAGCAGTGTCTTTGGTATGATCGTTGCAATACCGCTCGGAATGCTGTTGATCAATCTTACAAAAGCGGGAGCATTTGATACACAGATCTGGTGTATCAGGGAACTGGTGAAGGATTTTAACAGGTTCCGGGATATTCAGGATATAGATAAAAACAATAAGACAGAGGAAAAGATAGATAAAAATGGATAGATAAATATGGAAAGGATGGATCGAAAAGATGAAATCAAAAAGATAGAGCGAAGCAATAAGAATAAATAAAAAGATCAGATAGAAAAAGGCGGGGGAGAGAACATATGATATATATTGGAAATCATTTATCAGCTTCTAAGGGATTTGAGGCGATGGGAAAACATGCTGTGGAGCTGGGCGGAGATACATTTGCCTTCTTTACAAGGAATCCGAGAGGAGGAAGCGCAAAGGCGATCGATCCGGAGGATGTGATACGGCTGCAGGAGTTTATGGCGGCGCACGGTTTCGGGAGACTGGTGGCGCATGCGCCTTATACGATGAATCTTTGTGCGGAAAAGCCGGACATCAGGAAGTTTTCGATAGAGATGCTGCAGGATGACCTGAAACGGATGGAATATCTGCCGGGACATTATTATAATTTTCATCCCGGTTCCCATGTGGGGCAGGGAGCGGAAAAGGGGATCGNNATGATNGTAGANGCNCTGAATCAGTCGCTNTGGCCGGAAATGTCAACCACGGTTCTNTTGGAAACTATGGCNGGNAANGGAAGCGAGGTCGGNAGAANNTTTGAAGANCTGAAGGAGATCATGGAGAAGACGGACTGCAGGGACAAGCTGGGCGTATGCTTTGATACCTGCCATGTCTGGGATGGCGGATATGATATCGTGGGAGATCTGGACGGCGTATTGAAGGAATTTGACCGTGTTATCGGTCTGGAACATCTGAAAGCGGTGCATTTTAATGACAGCATGAATCCGTGCGGAAGCCATAAGGACCGCCATGAGAAGATAGGACAGGGTCAAATCGGTCTGGAGGCGATGAAACGGGTTGCGACGCATCCGCTGCTGCAGGACAGACCGTTTATTCTGGAGACGCCGAATGAGGATGAGGGATATGCGGCGGAGATCGCGTTGATAAAGAGCTGGATGAAGGACGAAAAACGCTGAAAGACAGCATTATGCGCAACAAACTGCTCTGACATGGATGATTAGTATGAGACGTTATGTAAACCTAGAGGAGATATCCGACGGAAAAATATATGATGAGGAAGATATGGTAAAAGCGGACTGTCTGGATTGCAGCGGCTGTTTCAAATGCTGTCAGGGGATGGGGAACTCTATTACGCTGGATCCTTATGATGTCTGGCGGCTGACAAGGGGAACCGGTCTGCCTATGGAGGCGTTGCTTGCGGATCAGGTGGAGCTGAGCGTTGTAGACGGAGTGATTCTTCCCAATCTGAAAATGACAGGGGAAAAGGAACAGTGCGCTTTTCTGGATGAGAGGGGACGGTGCAGCATCCATGCGTTCCGTCCCGGTATCTGCCGTCTGTTTCCGCTGGGCAGATATTACGAAGGGGATACCTTCCGGTATTTTTTACAGACAGGGGAATGTACGCATCCCAAAACAAAGATCAAGGTCAGGAAGTGGATCGATACGCCGGATTATAAAAGGAATAAGGAGTTTATACTGCAATGGCATAAGCTGTTGAATCAGTTGGAGGAATTGATACGGGAAAATGAGGAGGATGAGTTCCGTAAAAACATCAATATGATGTTTTTAAAGACATTTTATCTGATACCGTATCAGACAGAGATCAAGACAAGTGAAAAGTCGGGAGAAACTGATCGGGAAGGCTGCGGGGATGATGCATTTTACATACAATTTTATGAAAGGCAGAAACAATTCCGGTCAATAATGCAGTTACCTTAATAAAGATTCGGATATCGAAAGGTACTTTATAAATTTTGAGACGGCAGGCTGCGCAATCATAATCTGTGCCTATGCTGCTGTACGGAAATAAGAAATTCTAAACATTCCTGATTTAAGCTGTGGAAGACGGACGCAAACGGGGCAATTCGCCATCCATGGCTCAGTTGCCCCTTTTCGGAACATCGTGTTCCGAAATTGCTGGGGATTGGATAGGAATGTTAAGAATTTCTAATTTCCTTCCAATGCATATGCACAGATTATGATATGTGCAGCTTGCCATATGAGTTCTTTAAAGATACCTTTTGACACCCGAACCCTGAATAAAATAGTAAAGAGAGGTCAATATGATGCGTTATGTTAAGGAAAATGAAAAATTAAGGCTGGAGGTAGATTCTTTTGGGGCGGAGATCAAGTCGGTCAGGTCCAAAGAAACAGGAGAAGAATATATGTGGTGCGGAGATAAGCAGTTTTGGGGCAGGACTTCGCCTGTTTTATTTCCCTTTGTCGGAAGTCTGAAAAATAAGGAATACGTGTATCAGGGAAAGCATTATCTGATGGGACAGCATGGTTTTGCAAGGGATATGGAGCATCAGCTGACAGAAGAATCTGATACGGAGCTCTGGTTTGTACTGCGTTCCACAGATGAGACCATGGAAAAATATCCGTTTCCGTTTGAACTGCAGATCGGCTATGAACTGAAAGATAATCAGGTAAAAGTCATGTGGCGGGTGAAGAACACCGGAGAGGGGAAGATGTTTTTTTCCATCGGCGCGCATCCTGCGTTTCGCTGTCCGATCCATGGGGAAGCGGATAAGAGTGGATATAGCATCTATTTTGGCGGCGTGGAGGAGATCCGTCATCATGGCAACACCTTAGATACCGGACTGGCAGTGAAAGAGGATCTTATTCTTCCGCTGAAGGATGGATTGATTGACATAACACCGGACTTTTTTGACAGATGTACATATATGATCGAGGGAAATCAGACAGGAGAAGTTGCACTGGTGGATCAGGACGGCAGACATTATGTGACGGTGCGGTTTGATACACCGTTATTCGCAGTCTGGTCGCCGGAGAAAAAGAACGCACCCTTTGTCTGTATTGAACCGTGGTATGGCAGGTGTGATGGCGTGGACTTTGAGGGGACGCTGGAAGAACGGGAATATACCAATGTGCTTGCCGGTGGGGAAAGCTTTCAGGCGGAATATACGATGCTCTTTGCGTAGCGCAGGGTCCGCCTATGATGTATTTTCCGTATTTTCCGCTTTTTGCCAGCCGGTCGATTGCTTGACAAGTATTTTGAAGTATGCTATACATTAATTGGCATATTAGTCATATCTTGCGGGAAATACAGACCGTTTGAAAGCAGTGTTTTATGGGTAGCTTCCAAACGGTTTTTTCAAAACGGGAAGCGGAATCCTTTTTAAGCAAGATTCAGGAGAAGGCTTAGATAGGAATAAGCGGTATTGTTAATAAAAAGGGAGAAGTAATAAAATGGCACTGAATGAATCACAGAAGAAAGAACGTTCAGAATATCTTGAGAAAAATCTAAATATAACAGAGTGTTCCCAGGGACAGTCTTATGCGTTCATCAGCTACGCAAGCGACAACTGGGAGAAGGNATTTAANNATGCCGTCGTACCNCTGCAGCAGACATNCGGTCTGCNCGTATATNCGGATAANGCATTTGATAAAGTGAACGATAAGNGGATCNTGCCGATGCTTAGAAATATCCGCNGCGCGGATGTNGTCCTGNTTTTCGTAAGCCAGNAGTATATAGAAAGCTATGCGTGTTTTCTGGAGCTGTTGACTGCAATCAACAGTAAGAAGCCGATTGTGTTTATCTCCTTGGAAGAGGAGCTTCGATTGGGAAATACCACCGAACAGTTTGATATGGAGCGTGGGGTGAAGAATGAGATACTTAACCAGGGAGCAAATATCTCCATTAATACCAACAATACCTCCAATGATGTGATGCGCGCAATGAAATCCGCATATACGAGCATTTCTACCCTGCTGGAGCAGGATGCATTGTCCAGATATGATATTTCCGATGCCTTTATTAATTTCTTCAGGGATGCTTCCGTGAACAGAAAGACCATTCATGACCTTAAGGCAGTAAAGCGTACCATAAGTTCCATCAACAAAGAAGTCTTTGATAAAACGCAGCCTGACAAGCCGGAACAGGTTGCAGCGTCGGAAAGTGAGGTTCAGGATCCGACGCTCCGGGAGGCGGACGGGAAAGACACGCAGCCGGAAGTGCAGACTTTGACACCGCAGGAAAACACTGCAGCTGCGGCAGGAGGAGAAGATGACGATAAGTCTGCGGTACGGTCCGCAGAGAAGGTATTCCGTTTTGATGAATCGAAGAAAAGCGGCAGTGTGAATAAGCGCCTGCTGATCATCATTGCGGCAGCTGCGGCAGTATTGCTGATAGGAGTCCTTCTGTATATGGTCTTTGGGGGATATGACAGGATCAGGGCATCCGAACTGTGCAGTCAGGGTGACAGATATCTCTCCGAGTTGGATTATCAACAGGCTGTTGCGTCTTATCAGTCAGCCATAGAGACATACCCGAAAGCGGAGGATGCATATATTGGTTTATCGGATGCATACATAGGATTGGAAGATTATGAATCAGCCGTGGAGGTCTTGAGGACAGGCGTTCAAGTGACAAAATTGGATCGATTAATAGAATATCTTACCAATAGGTATTATGAAGCTGGTCGTGCACGTTTATTTGGACAGGAAATCAACCTTGCGGAAGCGCATGCGTATTTTGACAGGGCATTGGAGTATGGTAAGACGGAAGCTAATTTCTATTTAGGAGAATTATATGATAAGTATAATTATCCTGAACAGGATTACGAGAAAGCAAGGGAGTATTATGAAGCAGATCCGGATAACCCTTATTCACAGATCGCTTTAGGCATCCTGTATTATAACGGACGGGGTGTGGAAAAGGATACGGTAAAAGCACAGGAATTATTTGATGCAGTGATTGAAGCGGGCTGTGCGGAAGGATATTTGGGCAGCGGAGTCATAGCGTATGATAACGAGGATTACGATACTGCTTTGGAATGTTGGAATAACGTATTGGAAGGTGACGAGCAATTATATATTGCAGAGGCAATGAGGAGAATTGGCAATTTGTATTACCATGGGCAAGGCGTAGAACAGGACTATGTCCAGGCAAAAGAATGGTGGGAGAAAGGGGCAAAGTTAGGAGATGCTGCTGCAATGAGTAATATTGGCGTGCTGTATGAGTATGGGGAAGGCGTAGAACAGGATTATGCCGGGGCAATAGAATGGTATGAGAAAGCAGCAGAGTTGGGAAATGATACTGCAATGAGTAATATTGGCTTGCTGTATGAGTATGGGCAAGGCGTAGAGAGGGATTATGACTTGGCAAAGAANTGGTGGGAGAAAGCGGCAGAGTTAGGAAATACTGATGCAATGAGAAATATCGGTTCGATGTATGAGCGTGGGCTGGGTGTAGAATGGGATTTTGAGCAGGCAATGAAATGGTATGAGAAAGCGGCAGAGTTGGGAAATGCTGATGCAATGAATAATATCGGCAACTTGTATTACAGTGGGGAGGGCGTAGAAAAGGATTATGTCCTGGCAATGGAATGGTATGAGAAAGCAGCAGAGTTAGGAAATGCAGGTGCAATGAGAAATATCGGTTTGCTGTATGAGTACGGGGAGGGCGTAGAACAGGATTATGTTCAGGCAGCAGAATGGTTTGAGAAAGGGGCAGAGTTAGGAGATACCGGTGCAATGTATAGTATTGGCGTGCTGTATGAGGAAGGGAAAGGCGTAGCACAGGATTATGCTCAGGCAGCAAAGTGGTATGAGAGGGCGGCGGAGTTAGGAATTATTCCTGCAATGACCAATCTTGGTAAATTGTATCACAGCGGGCAGGGTGTAACACGGGATTATGCACAGGCAATGGAGTGGTATGGGAAAGCGGCAGGGTTTGGAAATGCTAATGCAATGATGTATATTGGCGTGCTGTATGATTTTGGTCAGGGTGTAGAACAGGATTATGTGCAGGCAANNGAGTGGTATAAGAAAGCGGCAGAGTTGGGAAATGCTGATGCGATGAATAATATTGGCGNNCTGTATGAGTATGGGGAGGGCGTAGAACAGGNTTATGTCCTGGCAATNGAATNGTATGAGAAAGCGGCAGNGTTAGGNTGTNCTGNTGCAATGAATAATATCNGTGATTTGTATTATAATGGGTTGGGAGTGGGANAGGATGAAGCATTGGCAGCGNAATGGTATGAAAAAGCGGNGCGGGCANAGCAGCAGGAGTAGTGCTGCTTACCTTGCAAAGGCTTGAAAAGATGGGATTTAAGAGCTGTTTGATAAATTGTACTTGACCAAATGACCGATAAGGAATACAATGTTAAGTGTGCAGGATTAGTACATCGGTAGTATGCAAGCTTCCCAAGCTTGAGAGGCGGGTCCGACTCCCGTATCCTGCTCTTTAACAAAAAGGTCAAGTGATAATACAGATATGCAGAATGCCGTTCCAAGACATTCTAAGAGCGCAAACTGCTGAGCTTGCGCTTTTTTAATTTGCCGGCGCGACAGATGCTCAAATACGTGTCATTGCAACAGGCTGCCCGGATATGGAGAATCAGGGAATGTTTGTTTTGGTATTATATGATAAGAGATAGGGAGGAAGCGGAATGAAATTCAGTAACGGCTGCTGGCTGCAACGGGAGCATGTGGGATGTTTTTCTCCGGTGCAGATATATGATACAAGGATCACAGGGGATGAAGTGATCCTCTGTGCGCCGACCACATGGATTCATGGTAAGGGAGACACCTTGGGCGGCGTCAATCTGACCATCAGGATCTCAGCTCCTTACCCGGAGGTGCTGCGGATCAGAACCTATCATCATATGGGATTGCAAAAAAGAGAACCTTCCTTTGTTATTGCGCCTGTAGAAGGTGGGCATTTGAATGTTGAGGAGACGGCGGAGCTGCTGACCATCCATAGCGGCAGCCTTCGTATGGAAATNGAAAAAGAGAACGGACAATTTACATTTTACCGCGGCAATGAAAAGATTACGGCAAGCGGACGGAATGATCTTGCCTATATGAAGACGGACTGGANCGGTCTTCCCTNTGATAAAGGACCGGAGGATGCCTATATGCGGGAGCGCCTGACGCTGTCGGTAGGGGAGCTGATTTATGGTATGGGAGAGCATTTTACGCCCTTTGTCAGGAACGGTCAGACGATAGAGATCTGGAATGAGGATGGCGGCACTTCCACGGAGCAGGCTTATAAGAATATTCCCTTTTATCTGTCCAGCCGTGGTTACGGTGTTTTTGTCAACCATCCGGAACAGGTTTCCTTTGAAGTGGCATCGGAATCCGTATCGGCAGTACAGTTCTCGGTGGCAGGGGAACAGCTGGACTATATGCTGATCAATGGACCGACGATGAAGGAAGTGCTGATGCGTTATACGGATATTACAGGAAAACCTTCCCTTCCTGCACCGTGGACCTTCGGACTTTGGCTGTCCACATCTTTTACGACGGATTATGATGAAAAGACAGTGACAGAATTTGTAGACGGTATGCTGGAGAGGGATATCCCGCTGGCGGTATTTCATTTTGACTGCTGCTGGATGAAGGAATTTCACTGGAGCGATATGACATGGGATTCCAGGGTATTTCCCGATCCGAANGGGATGCTTGCNCGGTTNAAGGAAAAGGGCGTNAAGATCTGCGTCTGGATCAACAGCTATATCGGGCAGGAATCCGTCATGTTTGAGGAAGGNGTAAAAGGGGGATATTTCCTGAAACGTCCGAATGGAGACGTATGGCAGTGGGATATGTGGCAGCCCGGCATGGCGATCGTTGATTTTACGAATCCGGCAGCGTGCGCATGGTATGCCTCGAAGCTGGAGGCACTGATGGATNTGGGGGTGGACTGCTTTAAAACGGATTTTGGAGAGCGGATCCCGACGGATGTCGTATATTATGACGGCTCTGATCCCATGAAGATGCATAATTATTATACTTATATCTATAACAGGACAGTCTTTGAGACGGTGAAAAAGAAAAAGGGAGAAAAGGAGGCCGTATTATTTGCCAGATCGGCAACTGCCGGATGTCAGAAGTTTCCGGTACATTGGGGCGGCGACTGCTGGTCGGATTATGAGTCGATGGAGCAGAGCCTGCGGGGCGGATTGTCATTGACGAGTTCCGGTTTTGGCTTTTGGAGCCACGATATCGGCGGATTTGAAAGCACTTCTACGGCGGATGTATATAAGCGCTGGTGCGCATTTGGGCTTTTATCTACTCATTCAAGGCTGCATGGCTCCCATTCTTACCGCGTTCCGTGGCTGTATGATGAGGAGGCGGTGGAGGTCGTCAGGAGATTCACGAAGCTGAAAGCTTCCCTGATGCCGTATCTGTACCGCAATGCCGTGGAGACATCTCTTACCGGTATTCCCATGATGCGGAGTATGGCGCTGGAGTATCCGGAGGATAAAAACTGCGCGTATCTGGCGACGCAGTATTTTCTGGGAGATTCCCTTCTGGTGGCGCCGATCTTTAATGAACAGAGCATGGCGGAGTATTATCTGCCTGAGGGGACATGGACGTCTTTCCTTACCAATGAGGTCAAAGAAGGCGGGAGATGGTATCGGGAAGCTATGGATTACATGACGGTTCCGCTGTACGTGAAAGAAGGAAGCATCATCGCCGTGGGCGACGGCTCCCATGGACCGGTCTATGACTATGAAAAGGATGCTGTGTTTAAGGTATATGCCCTGCAGGAAGGAGCAACTACCAAAACCTGCATATACAGTGCATCTGCGGAGAAAGTTTTGGAATTGGAGATATCCCATGGGAAACAAGGCAATTACCATATCATACTGCAGAGTGAACAGACAGAGGAGGTTTCCTGCAGCATAGAACTGGCAGGAGTGGAGGGCGAGACTTTTTCAGCAGGGGGAGAAAATAACGGTCATATGCGGGATATCCGTACCAGCCGGGAGGCGGAAGGAGTGCGCCTGTTTTTAAACCATACAGGTATCTATGATATCACGGTGAGCTGACAGAGATGATTTTGCAAAGGTTTGTTGTTTTTGTCTGGTCATGGTAGTACGACGTACCAATCTGACGGATATTTGGAGTTATTGGAGCAGCCATATTTCTGATAAGAAATTGGCTGTTTTTTCCTATTTCTACTTTATTTTTTTGTTTTGTTGATGTAAAATATTCAGTTGTTAAGAATTATTTATCTGCATATTAATAACATTGGCTGGCAAAGTTATGTATGCTGTAATCGGGCAGTTTATATTCGGCATTGCAGGCAGCTTTGCATATACCTGTTCAGAAATTTTAGATGAGGAAATTGCCATGTACTTTATATTTTATCTGTTATGGATCATTTTTAACGGACAGATCACGTTGGAGATCGCTTTGCTCGGTCTGCCTGTAGCAGGTTTGATTTATGCGTTTATCTGTAAATTCATGGATTGGAGCTGGAAAAAGGATCTGCGTATTATAAAATATTTTGCGTTTATGATTAGTTATCTGTTTGTACTGTTAAGCGAAATCCTAAAGGCCAATGCGGCGACTATCCGTCTGATCTTTTCCGAGAAGTATGAAAGAGAACCGGTTCTGGTGACATTCAGGACACGTCTGAAGTCGCCGGTTCTTCGCGTGCTTCTGGCGAACTCCATTACCCTGACGCCGGGAACCATTACGGTATCCCTGCAGGATGATGAATATACGGTGCATGCCCTGGATAAGGATTTTGCGGATGGAATAGAGGATTGCGTATTTGTACGGATGTTAGAAAAAGCGGAAAGGCTGGGAAAAGAGGATGTATAGCGGGATCGAGGCATTGGAAAAAAGCTATCATGTCTTATTTATAGTAGTTTTGGTCATACTGGCAGTCATGCTGTTTTTATGTCTGATTAGGGCATGCATGGGACCAACGGTGGCTGACCGTCTGGTAGCAGTCAATATGATGGGGACGATGGTCAATGTCATCATTGCGACACTGGCAATTATGATGGGGGAAGGTTATCTGGTGGATATCAGCCTGATCTATACGATGCTGAGCTTTTTGGCAGTGGTCGTATTAACTAAGGTTATCTTAGGAGTCCATAAGGAAGATACGGAGCGGCTTTCCGATTTTACCACGGATGAGGATGAATTGATGGAAGTGGAGGCTAGAAGATAATGGAGACATTGTTGTGGATTCGTTTTGTGCTGGGCATCTTATTCTTATTCGGGGGGATGTCTCTGTTTGTATTGGAGATCATGGCGTTATTCAAGCTGGACTATGTACTCAACCGTATGCATGCGGCAGCAACCGGTGATACGCTTGGAATCGGGCTGTCTCTGGTAGGATTGATGATTTTGTCCGGCTGGAACTTTACTACCCTGAAACTTTGCCNTNGTACTTGNNTTCTTATGGTTTTCCTCACCGGTTGCATCCACACCTGATNGCAAGGCCTTGNGGTAGANACGCATGCCGGCAGAGACNAANATGAGAANGAAGAANNANATGNAAAGGANGAAAAATAATGTTTTAAATGTTATGAATATACCTGAAAAATACGATAAAGAGGTAACCATACAATGGAATATTTTATGTATATCCTGCTGGCGTTCTTAGTGATCTGCGCGCTGGCGGTCAGTTTTACAAAGAGTCTATTAAATGCCGTGCTGGTCTTTATGTCCTACAGCCTGATCATGTCGATTATATGGGTGCTTTTGGAATCTCCCGATCTGGCGATCACGGAGGCGGCAGTCGGCGCAGGGGTGACCAGTATCCTGTTCTTTATTACCCTGAAGAAGATCGAGGCGATCAGAAAGACGCAGTCGGGAGAACGGGATAAAAGGGATATCTGACGTTTGCGATGTGCCTGAAAGCCATGGAGGAATGACATGAGTAAGATCAAAAAAGAGGAAGAATATCGTAAAACAGGCGCTTTTCGTTTCTTTCGCTGGTTCAAAGGAACAAAAGACCCTTATATTGATGAAGTAGAGATGCAGCCGGGTACGCCGCATGTGGACAGTCATACATTAGAGGAGATTATGGCGGAGGAATACCGCCTTCGGGAGCGTATTTATGACCATGAGCGGAACAGTGCGCTGAGATNNTNTGTGGTGATCTACCGGATCGCTTNGGTGNTATTTACGCTGCTGCTGATCGTATTGATGCTGTATCTGGTGGCTGCGCTGCCCCGGATAGGAACCGTGGAGCGGCCGGTCAATAATGAAGTGGCGCAGGTATATATAGAAAACGGCATACAGGATACCGGCGCAGTCAATGTTGTCACCGGAATGATCTTAAATTATCGTGCATTTGATACCTTCGGGGAGACCTGTGTGCTTTTCATAGCGACGACCTGTGTCATGGTTCTGCTGATGAAAAAGGAGGAGGAGATCCGCTCGGACAAAAGTCTGAATGACCGTCTGTATGAGCCGAANAATGATGTGATCCTGCAAAAGGTTGCCTTTATCCTTGTTCCGTTGATTTTTATCTTCGGCATCTATGTGATCCTCAACGGACATCTTTCTCCCGGCGGCGGCTTTTCCGGCGGAGCGATCATCGGTGCAGGGATGATTTTGTATGTCAGCGCGTATGGATTTGACAAAATGCAGAAATTTTTTAATGAAAAGACGTATACGATTGTAAAGGTGACTGCATTGGTTACTTATTGTATTGTGATCTCCTATTATCTTTATATGGGAGCCAATGATCTGGAAAACCATATTTCTCTTGGCACGCCGGGGATGATCTTTTCGGCGGGGATCATCCTGTGGCTGAATATCTTTGTCGGAACGGAAGTGGCGTGTACCATGTATGCATTTTACGCGCTGTTTAGGCGCGGAGGGCTATGAGCCTGCCGCCTGCGGATACTCTGATCGTAATCATATGTCAGCAGAGCTGCATCAAAACTTGTGAATGGTAAAAGGTGGAGTGAACGGTTATGTGGAATGGCATCATAGAAAATTTTGGAGAAACGGTAGCGGTGATTTTGTTTGTGATAGGATTTGCCAATCTTTTATTACAAAAAAATCTGATCAAAAAAATCATCGGACTGAACTTCATGGACACCGGAACCTATCTTTTCTTGGCGGAGAAAGGATATATTCAGGGAAGAACAGCGCCGATCATCGTGGATGGGGTACAGGATGCTTCACTGTATATCAATCCGATCCCCAGCGGTCTGGTGCTGACCGGCATCGTGGTATCCGTATCGGTGACTGCGCTGATGCTTTCTCTTACGATCCGTCTGTATCAGAGATATCATACGCTGAATATGGACGAGATTTCCACCATACTGAAGAAGGAGGAAAATTAAATGGAAATGCTTCGTAATTTTCCTTGTTTTTCTTTGATTCTGTCCATGGGCGCGGCAATCGTTTCTTCAGGACTTAGGGGTAAGCTGGCGAGAAGGCTCAATACGGTTCTGTTGATGCTCATAACCCTGCTCTCCGCAGGGACGCTGTATCTGACTTTTACCACAAATGTATTTTATGTCTATAAGATGGGGCGTTTCTCCGCGCCCTGGGGCAATGAGANNCGNTTTGGTAATTTGNANGCGTTCATGGCATTGTTTTTCTGTATTGTCATGCTTCTGNCGGTCTGGGGCGGAAAAAAGCATCTGAAGACGGAAANCAGCGGCTTTAAAGAAAATCTTTACTNTGTATTGTTAANTCTGCTTCTGAGCTCATTGCTGGCATTGATCTATACCAATGACCTGTTTACGGCGTATGTATTTGTAGAGATCAATACGATCGCAGCCTGTGGTCTGATTATGATCCGGGAGAATGGGCATACCTTGGAAGCGGCTACCAGGTACATGCTGATGAGCCTGATCGGTTCCGGGCTTTTGCTGTTTGGATTATGTATTTTATATGATATCACGGGGCATCTTCTGATGAGCAATATCAAGGAGCGGGTATCCATCCTGATGGAGACGGGAGAATATCAGCTTCCCTTGACAGTGGCGATCTTATTTATCGGAGTAGGTCTTGCGGTAAAAAGCGCGTTGTTTCCGTTCCATGCGTGGCTGCCGGATGCTTATGGTTATTCTACCGTATCAAGCGCGGCGATTCTTTCTTCTCTGGTTTCCAAAGGATACATCTTTCTGCTGATCAAGGTATTTTACCGTGTGATCGGATTTGAGGTGATCCGGCAGAGTGAATTTATCAATGTGTTGTTTATATTTGGTCTTGCCGGTATGATCTTTGGTTCCCTTAGCGCTATCCAGGAAAATGATATCCGTAGAATGATCGCGTTTTCATCAGTGGCGCAGATCGGCTATATCTATATGGGTTTCGGTCTGGGAACGGAGATCGGTATGGTAGCATCTGTATACCACATTCTGTCCCATGCAGCCACCAAAAGTATGCTTTTTATTGCGGCGGTGGGACTTACCGATGTATCCGGACAGAGTAAAAAATTCATCGATCTGACGGGGGCGGGATACCGGAATGTTGCNGCCGGACTTACTTTTACCGTAGGNTCGCTGTCTATGGTGGGTGTGCCGCTGTTTTCCGGTTTTATCAGCAAGATATTATTTGCCCAGGCCTGTGTCGGTCATGCCTATAAGATGCTGCCGACCCTGATCTGTCTGGCAATCAGCACGATATTAAACGCGATCTATTTTATGAAGACCGTAGTGCGTATCTATACGCCGGTCAAATCGGAATACGCNTCNCTTNCGTGGAAAAAGGATATTGGCTATGGTGTGGTCTGTATTTTATTTATTGTGATGAACGTGCTGCTTGGGATGAATTCCGAGCCGGTGGTTGAGCTGATCCGTTCGGGTATCCGGATGTTTGGATAGGACGGCGGCTTAGTAGAAAGGTTGGATGGAAAGATGAGAGAGATGATAATTGCATTGCTTCCGATTCTGATGCCGGTCTTTATGGGAACGATCCTGCTGTTTTTAAAAAGGCTGAAGGAACGGAAGGTGATCCTGATCTATACAGGAACAGGTCTTTTGCTGACCGGAGTTTTGGCATTGAACGTGATCTTAAATGCCGCGGATCATCAGATGCCGTTGTTTTGGCTGACGGAGCAGATCCCTGTTATGCTTAAGCTTGACTTACTGGGAAGATTGTTTATGCTGGTGGTGGCTGTTGTATGGATCTGTGCGGGTTTTTTCTCTTTCAGCTATATGAAGCATGAGAAAAATGAACGGCGTTATTACGGNTTCTATTTGATTANTTTTGGTGTACTGCTNGGANTTGNACAGAGTGGTAATCTGGNGNCGATGTATGCTTTTTATGAATTTATGACGCTGGCTGCCTTTCCGCTGGTCATCCATAACCAGTCAAGGGAGGCAGTCATGGCAGGTTTGAAATACCTGATCTACTCGTTCTTTGGTGCGTATATGGCGTTGTTCGGTTTATTCTTTTTATGTGGCTATGCGGATACGATTGCCTTTACGCCGGGAGGAATTTTAAGTGCAGAGGTGATTGCGGAACACGGACAGCTGCTTTTGATCATTGCAGGTCTGATGATTCTTGGTTTCTCAGTCAAAGCCGGGATGTTTCCGCTGCATGCATGGCTTCCGACAGCCCATCCGGTGGCACCGGCGCCGGCATCTGCGGCGCTTTCCGGAATCATCGTTAAGGGCGGAGTATTTGCGGTTTTACGTGTGGTATTTTATCTTTTTGGCGCAGATTTCCTTCGCGGGACCTGGGTGCAGACTGTATTTTTAGTGTTATCCCTTTTGACGGTATTGATGGGTTCCATGCTTGCCCTTGGAGAGGATGTTTTGAAGAAACGGCTGGCATATTCCACGGTCAGCCAGTTATCGTATATATTGTTTGGAATTGCATTATTGGAGCCGACGGCGGTATGCGGCTCTCTCGTTCATCTGATTGGGCATGCGCTGATCAAATCCACGCTGTTTCTCTGTGCCGGGGCAATTATCTGCCGGAGCGGGCTTACCAGAGTTTCAGAACTTCGTGGGATCGGCAAACGTATGCCGGTGACGATCTGGTGTTTTACCATTGCATCGTTAGGGTTGATCGGTATTCCGCCGACATGCGGCTTTATCAGTAAATGGTATCTGGCGACAGGGGCGCTTGCTTCGGGAATAGCGGTATTTCAGTATGCAGGTCCCATCATTTTGATCATCAGCGCGCTTTTGACCGCAGGCTATCTTCTGCCGGTGACGATTAAAGGATTCTTTCCGGGCGTGACATCTGAGGAAGCTGAAGGAGAGCGGAAGGAAACCATGGATGATACATGGAAGAAGTGTGAGGGGGACGGGCTGATGCTGATCCCGCTTGTGATCTTGACTGCTGTTTCGGTACTGTTAGGGATGTTTCCCAATATCATACTGCATTACATTGATGGGATACTGAGCGGCATACTGTAATGTGGTCGGATGGAAGACAGAAACAGATACGTAAAATCTTGAGAGTATGGACTATTATATTATGCTGACAGCTGTGAAGCGGATGCAGGAAGGTTTGGGAAGGAGTATGATCTTGTCATATGAGTGAGGTAATGTTATTTATTATCGTTTTGATTCCGGTTTTGTGGAGTATATTGATTCCGATGCTGCCGTTTAAAAAGCGCAGTCATATGATGATATTGATTGAAGCGATTGTTTTGATCAACAGTATTTTAGTCTGGCTGCTTCTTTGGAATCGTCCGGAGGGTACTTTTACGCTGCTTCGGTTTACCGGCGATCTTTCGGTCACATTCCGTCTGGACGGTATGGCGTGCGTATTTGCGGGGCTGGTATCTGTCTTATGGCCGCTGGCAACCTTATATTCCTTTGAATATATGAAGCATGAGGATCATGAAAATGTATTTTTCATGTTTTACACCATGACCTATGGCGTAACGCTGGGTATCGCCATGAGCGGCAATATCCTCACCATGTATTTCTTTTATGAACTGTTGACTCTGGTAACGACGCCGCTGGTGCTTCATACGCTGACAAGAGAAGCGATATTGGCATCCAGAACCTATCTGTATTATTCCCTTGGTGGAGCGGCATTTGCTTTTATCGGCATGATCTTTGTGGTTGTTTATGGAGATTCCATCGATTTCATTTACGGTGGAGTGCTCCATGCAGGCAGTTATCCGGGAGGAGATCAGATCCTTTTACTGATCTATGTGCTTGCTTTTATGGGATTCGGTGTAAAGGCAGCCATCTGTCCCTTTAACAGCTGGCTGCCAAAAGCCGGTGTGGCGCCGACTCCGGTTACCGCATTGCTGCATGCGGTAGCTGTCGTCAAGTCCGGTGCATTTGCGATCATTCGTCTGACCTATTATTCCTTTGGCGTGGATTTCCTTCGGGGAACCTGGGCACAGTATGTTGTGATGGCGATTACGATGTTTACGATTATCTATGGCTGTTCCATGGCGGTGAAAGAACGTCATTTAAAAAGAAGGCTGGCGTATTCCACCATCAGTAACCTTAGTTATATCCTGTTTGGCGTGACGATTATGACGCCGCTTGGGCTGGTAGGCGCATTGGCACATCTGACGGCACATGCCATCATGAAGATATGTTCCTTTTTCTGTGCGGGCGCAGTCATCTATAAGACAGGGAGGAATTATATCTATGAACTGGACGGCTTTGGAAGAAGGATGCCGAAGATTTTCGGCATATTTACGATATCCGCGTTTGCGTTAATGGGCGTTCCCGGTCTGGCAGGATTTATCTCAAAATATTATCTGGCATCCGCGGCAGTGGAAAGCGGCAATGTTTTGGCTTATTTTGGTATGGGCGCAATTTTGATCTCCGCCATTTTAACGGCGATTTATATGCTGACGATCGTGGTAAGGGCATTTTTCCCACAGGCAGGCTTTGACTATCATACCATAGACGATGTCGGGGATCCGAACTGGATGATGCTTCTGCCGCTGACACTGTTTTGTATCGGCATGCTGGCGTACGGCGTATATTCCAAACCGCTGNTCGATTTATTTACGGNGATTGCAAATGGTGGGNTTTGATGAGTAAACCTCGCAGAAATNTATAGAAGGAGTAAGGCAGCAATGTGGATGAAAGATATGGATATATTATTAGCAGTGGCGGTTTTTTACCCTATGGGCGCCGCATTCGTGTCGTATATAATTGGGCGGTTTTCTAAGAAGGCGAGGGATTACTTTGCAGACTTTGTGGTAATCAGCGAATTTGCTCTAGTGCTGTATCCGGCGTTATATTATCTTATGATTGGGAGAAGTGTCTCTATGGTTGAGCCTTTCAGCGCCGCTTCGGAAGCGGAAGTGAGGCTTTCGGCAGGGATATTGCGGTANCAGATACCGGGATTTGCGGGAATGGNACTGCACTTTATGCTGGACGGCTTCNGCAGCGTGTNTGNTGTGGTGGNTGCGCTGNTGTGGATGATGACAACGATATTTTCCAAAGAATATTTTAAGCATTACCATAACCGGAACCGCTATTATCTGTTCCTGCTTCTGACCCTTGGCGCGACGATGGGGGTATTTCTTTCAGAGGAGCTTTATACCACATTTATTTTCTTTGAAATTATGTCCTTTACTTCTTATGTATGGGTTGCCCATGATGAGAAAAAAGAGTCGCTCCGGGCGGCGGAAACCTATCTTGCGGTTGCCGTGATCGGCGGTATGGTGACGCTGATGGGATTGTTTCTGCTGTATCATGAACTGGGAACGCTGCGGATTCATGAACTGTTGGCGTGGTCCGGTATAGGAGCGGCGGGTACGCAGCCGGATAAAACGATGCTGTATATTGCAGGCACGCTGGTCTGCGTAGGATTTGCCGCCAAGGCGGGCGCTTTTCCGTTGCATATATGGCTTCCTAAAGCCCATCCGGTGGCTCCAGCTCCGGCTTCGGCGCTGCTTTCCGGTATCCTGACGAAAGCGGGGATCTTTGGGCTGCTGGCGGTCAGCTGTCAGCTTTTTTACGGGGATGTCAACTGGGGCAGTGCGATCCTGCTGATCGGAACGGTCACCATGTTTCTTGGAGCGCTTCTGGCATTGTTTTCTGTGGATCTGAAACGTACGCTTGCCTGTTCGTCCGTGTCACAGATCGGCTTTATCTTAGTGGGAATCGGCAGTATGGGACTGCTTGGCAGTGAAAATGCGCTGGCGGCAAGGGGAACCCTCCTTCATATGGTCAATCATTCCCTGATTAAGCTGGTGTTGTTTATGGCGGCAGGAGTGGTATATATGAATATTCATAAGCTGAATCTTAATGAGATCAGGGGGTTTGGACGTAAAAAGCCGTTGCTGCATGTAATCTTTCTGATGGGGGCTCTGGGAATCGGCGGTATCCCTCTATGGAACGGATATGTCAGTAAGACGCTTTTACATGAAGGGATTGTGGAATATACGGAACTTTTGAAGGAAGGCGCTGTTACGCCGTCGATGTTTGGCATTGTTGGCATGGAGTGTATTGAATGGATATTTTTGATCAGCGGCGGTATTACGATTGCTTATATGACGAAACTTTATATTGCGGTTTTTGTTGAAAAGAATGCGGACGGAGAACGGCAGAAGGAATTTGATGAAAATAAAAAATATATGAACTGGCAGAGTCAGGCGGCACTGACCCTTAGTGCGCTGCTGTTACCTTTGATGGGATTTTTCCCGAATGTGGTGATGGATGGCATCGCAGATGCCGGTATTTCTATGATGAATGCGGCTGCGTTATCGGAGAACGTAGAATATTTCAGCGTAGAAAATCTAAAGGGAGCCGGCATTTCGCTGGTAATCGGCATTCTGCTGTATCTGTTTGTGGTGCGGCTGTTGTTGATGAAAAAAACAGAGTCGGGCAGGGAGTATGTAAACCGTTGGCCGAAGGTTATGGATCTGGAAGATTTTTTCTATCGCCCGTTGATTGGCGTTGTGTGTATCTTGGGGAGATTCGTCTGCAGAATCTGCGACAGTCTGGTGGATGGATTCGTCGTGCTGCTGCGTAAGACGGTTTATCGGGATAAGCCGTTGCCATTTGAGCTGGCGGAAGGGAATCTGTTCACTTATTATCTGGGTGAGTTCTTAAACTTCTGTGCGGAATGGCTGGATCGGAAATTCCCGAAGCGCAGGCGCAGACNTAAAGCGGAANAACNCAATTATGTCCANGANCTGGCGATGCGTTATTGGGAATTGACAGAGAATATGATGGTTATTACAAGGACATTATCTTTTGGATTTATGCTGTTTTGTTTTGGATTTGTATTTATGCTGTTGTATCTGATGCTAAGATGAAAGGCGCTANGTTATATAGGGAAATACCTCAATATTTTCAAAACCCATCTCTTTTAACTGCTTTGTGGAATGATTGATATGTGCTTCGGTATTGAATGACGGTATTTTCGGAACGCGGATACGGATATGTTCCTGAGATACGCTGCGGGCAAGCAGTGAAAGATTGTCAAGAACAGGTTGGATCGGCGCGCCGGTATAAGCCTCATAGACGGACGGATCCAGATCCTTGATATCCACAATAAAATCATNNACNNCNGCCAGTGCCTTTTCNAGCTGTGNNGNAGGGANNTTCAACGAGGTTTCTNNNGTNANAAGCCANTCCGGTCCNCANACNGNGCGGAACTGCCGGATAAAGTCGGCATGNAGAAGCGATTCCCCACCGCCGAAGGTNACGCCGCCTCCGGTTGCNAGAAAATATAAATGATCGATTTTTNCCNNNTCATAAAGCTGTTCCGGNGTCATCAGGGTGCATTTNTNAAGNGTTTNNGGATTCCAGGCATGGGGATTAATGCAGTAACGGCACTGCAGGGGACAGCCGTAAGCGCCGACCAGAGTGCTTACGCCTGTACCGTCTACAGTAAGTCTGTGTCTTTGGATAGCAAAGACAGGGAGTTTTGGGATGTTTTTATCCATGTGTCGAACCTTTCCTGTTTTTTATTTTGCTTATTTTTTTGTTCACTTTGACAAGTAACATTTACTAATAGAGTTTTTGACACCCTAGTTGTCTTCTTCGATATAGATTTCTCCTTCAGCTTCAGGAGCCAGCGGCATACCTCCTTCTATCAGTTCAATATCTCCGTCCATCTCAATCAGCTCATCATCTATTTCCTCTGAAGGCGTTTCAGGGGAAGATTTCTGGTTTATTTCGTCTGTTGGTGCATCCTCCAGAGATTCCGGTGTTTCGGGGTCGGGTGTTTCATCCTCCGGTTCTACTATTTCTACATCCCCCTCCGTGTCTTGTGGCAGCGTTGGCGTTGTTACAGGCATAGGCGCTTCACCGGTGGTTGCTTCTTCATATTCATATCCGGGGATATATTTTAGTAGATCTTCTGCTGTACAAGCGGTCAGGGATGCGCAGACACCTACGGAAATGCCGGTGACGGCAACCGCTTTACCAAGACTCTGCCGGATGGCAAGTTCCCTTTCCAGATATTTCAGCTCCGCCTCACATTTCGGGCAGGTTCCTTTACAGTCCCCCTGGTATGTACATTGGGACACGACGTAAGGAATATCATTTGACTCCGCAATCTGCCTGCGGATTTCTTTCAATGCTTTGCATTTTGCTTTCCCTTTCATAATGGCTTTATTCTCCTTTCGCGGCTGGTGTCGGTGTATATCGTATTTATGAGCGAACGCTGCGCCTTTAATAAAGATACGGTTTAGGAATCACAATTTTATGGAAAATTTTTTAAAATAAAAAAAGCGGGACAAACCATCCCGCAAAAACTATTTTAGTACTTTGAAATAATATAAAAATAAAATGACCAGCCCCGCAGTGATATAGAGTTCGGTAAGGGAGGAGATCAGTGCGAATATGTATCCCAGAAAAGGGATTCTGGCTAAAATGCCGATCACAAATCCAAAAACGATGCCTGCAACAAGATAGATCAGACAATAGATGATCAGCTGGGATACATCCTTTGCCTGAAAGGAAAGTGGGAATATTTTTTTTAAAGTTTCCATAAGAAGATCACGCCTTTCTTGCAAAATTTTTAGATACCATATTCTTTATGATATTGTGTGCAATGAATTTATTATACTTATATATAATTTAAAATGCAAGAGAGCGGTCTGTATTATTTTAGGGAATTTAAACAGGGATTGCGTTTGCAGATTTTGCGTGATATAGTAAAAAACAATAAGCCTATCCGGACAGTGTGAGGGATGTAGATTTTGGTATGAATGAAAAAATTTTAATTGTTGATGATGAAAAAGAAATAGCAGATTTGATTGAGGTCTATCTGAAAAACGATGGATATACAGTATATAAGTTTTACAACGGCATGGATGCTTTGAAATGTATTGAAGAAACAGAGCTTGATTTAGCCATTATAGATGTGATGCTGCCTGATATTGACGGTTTCCGAATCTGCCAAAAAATCAGGGAAAAATATTTTTATCCTATAATTATACTTACGGCAAAGGCGGAGGACGGAGATAAAATCATGGGTCTGACAATTGGCGCGGATGATTATATAACAAAACCGTTTAATCCGCTAGAGGTAGTGGCAAGAGTAAAAACGCAGTTGCGGCGGTATGTGCACTATAATAATCTTGCCGGAAAAAAATCTGCCGAAATTAACGAATATGATATCAGGGGACTGCTGATTAACAAGGATATCCATAAGTGTTTCTTATATGGAAAGGAATTGCAGCTTACGCCGATTGAGTTTGGAATTTTATGGTATTTGTGCGAACATCAAGGTATGGTTGTTCCGTCAGAGGAATTATTTGAGGCGGTATGGGGCGAAAAATATCTGAACAATA
>WFLX010288649.1_pt1 | contig 51572 bp, 41 predicted proteins | sample 4967041 | NCBI WGS metagenome assembly WFLX01 (sample SAMN12857096, study PRJNA449069) | gut metagenome | isolation source: stool from male and female vole | host: Microtus ochrogaster | place: USA:Florida | collected 2017
TGAGCAGTTTGAATCGCCGCAAGCCTTTATAAAGGCTTTGGATGAATATATAGACTATTACAACAATAAAAGAATCAAATCCAGGNTGAAAGGAATGAGCCCGGTGCAATACCGAACTCTCCTTATAACTGGTTAATGTTTAACCCGTCCNANTTTTGGGGTGCACTTCACATGGAGCAGCCTCCCAANCCACCATCGCAAGCAGCTGTGTGACAAGCGAATATGGAGCGTGGGGCTTCAGCCCCGCGAAAGAGAAACAACCCCTGCACCACCCGCCAGTAGGGCTGCTTCATGGAGCAGCCTCAACCACTCAGATAACATCCTATAAATCAAGAGACTGTTCCATGAAGCAGCCCTACTGTTTGACGTTACGCTAACGCATCGTTTCTCATCCGCACGCCTAAAGGCACGCGCTCCATATCTGCTTGCCACACAAATGTTTGACGTTTCACCAACGCTCTAAAAGAAGAATCGTGGAATATCTTAAAAACCGTAATCATTATAAGATAAGCGAAATGTTTATCTTCTCCTCATTGGGGCAGTTAACAATTCGACATCCGGGCCTATCTATTAATATTGTGTCATAGTTCCCAAACTGCTCCATGAAAGCGTAACTATACGTATTTAATGCAGTAAGATTTGTCATCAGAAAAGTAGTGTCGGGAACCGTTACTTTCTTTATCTTAACTTTATTGCTCAATTCAGTGTTACAAAACAATTTACCGGGAAATGCCCCGGAAAATGAATCCCTGTTGAATTTGATTATAAAATCTTTCTTTATTTTCCCATCTTCACGATGGCGATATACCGAATAATTGCCGACTCTTATACTATCGATATAGTCGGTATATGAAACATTTTCAAATGTAATTAAGTGTGTGTTTTCTTTGTCTATTATTTGGTAAAAGCTTATAAGATAACACAGAGGCCGCGTATCGGCAGCTAAACTGTCAATTATCGACTTAAATGCCGATTGTTCAGGATTACTCCGCAGTTCAGCTTTAGACAGTTCAATTATCGTGTCATAATCTTTGCCCGCTTTGTCTTTCAATATCAACTCAATTAAGTCATTTTCGTTATCTACTAATTGTTCTAATTTGTATTCGGCATATATTACGTCTGGTAGGGAATTTGGCAGTACGACTGTTGACAAGATGAATATTATGAAGCATAAGGTCTTTGTCCTCATAAATCAGTATCGTAAATTTCTTTCTATTAAGATTCGAGATTGATAATAGTAAAATCGAAGATTGGTTTAAACTAACCTTCGATACTTACTTAGTACCTTAGTTTTGTTATTGAAAACACGGGCTTAGAGGAAAACTTGGGTCGCTTCAACATCGTCGTGAAGAAACAGCGAGGCCATCGATGAGAATTTGGCGGGGTTTTCGGTGGTAAGATAGCGACACTCGCCCCCCCGCTCAAGGCGCGAGTCGATTTCGGGATGACGTTTCAGGTATGAAATCAGGCTGTTGGCGGCTATGGTGCCTTGAACCACAAGTTCGACCCCCGCGGGGAGATATTGACGTATCTTCTTCTCCAAAAGGGGATAATGGGTGCACGCGAGAACTATGGTGTCGATTGCGGGATCCTCCGCCATAAGGCGATCGATTTCCTGCTTTATGAAGTAGTCAGCGCCGGGACTGTCGGCCTCGCCGTTCTCCACGAGGGGCACCCACATCGGGCAAGCATGGCCGGTTGCTTTAAAGCCGGGATAGAGCTTGGCGATCTCGATGTTGTACGATCCGCTCTGTATGGTGCCCGGAGTGCCGAATATACCCACATGGCCGCTGCGCGTCAACGACCCGATACGCTCCACCGTAGGAAGTATCACGCCGAGCACGCGGCGGGTAGGATCAGCCGAGTTGACGAGGTCGGTTTGCTGAATTGTGCGCAACGCCTTGGCTGAGGCCGTGTTGCAGCCGAGGATTATCAGAGGACACCCCTCATCCCAGAGCCTGCGCACGGCTTCGGAGGTGAAACGGTAGACCACGTCAAACGAGCGGTTGCCGTAAGGGGCGCGGGCATTGTCGCCGAGGTAAACGTAGTTGTATTGCGGCAGCAGCGAGCGGAGTCCGCGAAGTATCGTAAGGCCGCCGTAACCGGAGTCAAACACTCCGATCGGGCCAATTTTTGCGCTTTGTTTCATTTTGACTTGTAAAAATCGCGTAAAGTTACAAAATTTCGCTAATTTCGCGGTATTAAGTAACATAAAAACCGACACGACTATGGAAAAAATAATACTCACGGGCGACCGCCCTACCGGGAAGCTCCATTTAGGGCACTTCGTAGGCTCGCTCGCCCGCCGCGTCGAGCTCCAGAACTCAGGTAAATTCGACAAAATCTATGTGATGATCGCCGACGCGCAGGCCCTTACCGACAATGCCGATAACCCCGAGAAGGTGCGTCAGAACGTAATCGAAGTGGCTCTCGACTACCTTTCGGTAGGTATCGACCCCGAGAAGACCACTATCTTCATCCAGTCGCAAGTGCCTGAACTGACCGAACTTGCCTTCTACTACATGAATCTCGTGACCGTAGCGCGAGTGCAGCGTAACCCTACCGTCAAGACCGAGATCAAGATGCGCAATTTTGAGCAAAGCATACCCGTAGGCTTCTTCTGCTACCCTGTCAGCCAAGCGTCAGACATTACCGCGTTCAAGGCTACGACAGTGCCCGTAGGAGAGGATCAGGCCCCGATGATAGAGCTAACCCGCGAAATCGTAGCCCGATTCAACAACATTTACGGCCCGACGCTCGTAGAGCCCGAAATACTCCTCCCCGACAACGCAGCCTGCCTGCGCCTGCCCGGCACCGACGGCAAAGCCAAGATGAGCAAGAGCCTCGGCAACTGCATCTACCTCTCCGACACCCCCAAAGAGGTTGCCAAAAAGGTTAAGAGCATGTATACCGACCCGCTCCACCTCAACATCGACGACCCCGGCCACCTCGAAGGCAACTGCCCCTTCATCTACCTCGACGCCTTCGCTTCCGACGAGCAGATCGCCCGCTATGCTCCCGACTTCGGCACCCTGCAGAACCTTAAGGACCGCTACGTGGCCGGCGGTGTAGGCGACGGAACGGTGAAAAAACTTCTGATCAACGTGCTTGAGGAGTATCTCGCCCCGATACGCGAACGCCGCAAGCACTATGAGCAGAACATACNATTGGTCTATGAAATTNTGAAAAAGGGCTCCGAGAAAGCCCGCGNAGCAGCTGCCAANNCCCTCGACGAAGTNCGCGCGGCCATGAAANNCAACTATTTCGACGACCTCGACCTCATCAAGTCGCAAGCCGAGAAATACAAATAATCGCCCTGATTATCAGCAATACACGCGTTATAAAACCGCAGTAGACGGAGATCCATTTCGCCTACTGCGGTTTTCCTTATCTGAAAATCCTTATAGCGGTAGGTATCACCATATTGGCATCGTCCTCCTCGGGGGTGGTCGATCCGCTCGCTCCGGGAGTGAGATAATCGATCGACAGCTTGTTGACGCCCTCGCTGAGATACACCGGCAACGGCAGCGACTCGCCTTTGAATTCCCACCATTTGGTGTCGGGCGTCCAGCTTTTGCGCGGGAGCTGCGGAAGCACAAACAGGCCCCGGAGATCATCGTCGACAGCAAGCGTCCTGAACGCGTATTTCATGCCCGGATTCACTATCCCAAGGCCGTCAAGATAAACTATCTGCACATAGTATAGCCCCTCTTCCTTAGCGCGATAGGTGAATTTCAGCGACGAATTATGGTAGCGCGTGCTCTCTACGAACGATTCGGGCGAAGGCACGGCGCGCGCGTTGCGCTTCTTGTCGGCGATGATATGGTTGAAAATCTTTGTGCCTGTCTGCCCGATTTTCACCGGATTGACCGTCGACACGCACGCCGACGGAACGACGCTGTAGGCCGGGGCAGCCATTCCCGCGACACTATCGTCGGCAAGAGGAACGAAGCTGTAGAAGGTCGCGTTGCTTACAGAGGGATTCAATTGGAAGTGATTACCTTGATTTTGATGAGTTTGCTCGCCGTCGATATAGATATTGTACTTATCGTATCTACCGAGATTCAGCTCGCGGGGGTCGTCGGCGCAGAGGGTTGCGGGCTGGGAATAAGGCAACTTCACCGGCTCGGAAAACCTTACGCCGGAGGGGGTCCGCGAGTAGCCTGCCAGCGTGATTTTCAGCGTGTGGTTGCCCTTAAGAGTCGACGGAATCGAGGCTGATTCAATCAGCTCGTCGTCGAGCATCACGGTCGAGATAACGTCGCCGTAGCCCGAAATGGCGATATCGAGCGTCGCGTCGCGGTATTTGAAATTCTTAAGGCGATGATCGTCGCCAAACTCCTGCGGCACGAACGGAGCGAAGCGCAGCGCATCCTCCTCCAATTGTATGCCGAACAGGGAGCGGAGCGTAGCGCCTCGGAAAAGACCTGCGACAGCCGAGTTGTCGATACAACGGCGCGCCAAAAGCGAATACGCGTAGTTGAACGCCTTCGCGTTGCGCACCTTGGCAGCCGCGGCCGCCCAAAGCGCCGTGGCGAGGTCGACACGTTCGCGCGAGGGCGCGGATTTGGCCGAAAGCGGATAGAAGGGGTATATCTGCAAATAGCCGCAGGGGGAGTTCTTGATAAGGCGCTCCGCGGCCGCTTCCGAAACCGACCCTGCGAGCACCGCGGCCGCCTGGGCCAGATTATCGACCGCATCGAGCTGTATCGGGTAAGGCCATTGATACAACATCTCTGAGAAGCTGCTGCGGCGGGGATTCCACAAATATGTTTCGAGGGCTACGGCGAGCGAGTCGCGCAACTCTGCCGCAAGCTCGGTCTTGAGCGATATGTAGTCGTAGGCGGTAACTCGGTCGGCGTTGACGCTGAAACAGTAGATCGAGGCCACGTCGGCCACATTCATCAGCGAGTCGCAGCGGTAGTTGACCGCCGTCCGCGTAGCCCCTCTGAAGAGGTTGACCGCGGGATCAAATGTAAGGTAACGTTCGCGTCGCAATATCGACATCAGGTCGGCGGCATTGCTGTTGCGCCATTCGTAATCGCCTGTAGCGTAATAGATTTCGCGCGCCGGCAACGCCCAATCGACCGATGCCGCCATAATAGGCCTCTGATAAGGCTTATCGGCGTTGGATTTCTCCTTCTCGATCCATTGCCTCAACGCAGCCTTTGACGAGTCGGGGTTGCACAGCACGTCGTAGACATACAGTCGATAGGGCAACGTCGACTCGTCGCCGTCGACAGCTGGCGCTCCTGTCGATTGCATCCCGCCGTTAAAGAGCAGATTAATCAGACGGTCGCTCCCCTCCATAGACATGGCGTCGGGGTCGACAGGCTTTATCGGCGTTCTCACTAATCCTCCCCCATCGATCACTTCGTAACTGTCATCGCCGCAGCGAAGCTGGAAGTTCAAATCAAAGGCCGAGTCGGGATAAAACGCGAACTCCTCAAATGAATATATGGCGCCTTCATATTCAGGATGCTTTTCGCCGCACGCCCATAATGCGGTCAGCATCAAGGCCATGAGCGGAAATATCGAATATTTGCGCCACGTATTCATCGATAATCATTTTAAATACTTTTCGATAAGCTTAATGTTAGCCTTCTCTACGGTCGATAGCTTGCTGTCGGGGCGGTCGGCTGTGGTCGGTTGATACCACTTATAAGCCTTGAATTGGTTTTTGGTGCGAGCGTCGGGGAAGTCATACCCATGTCGGGCATATATGAAGTTTTTGAGCTTAATCAGCTCGGTTTGAGATTTACCGCTGAGATCGGAGTCGGTTAGAAGCACGTGGCAAGCCCAGTCTGACTCATCGTCGGTGTAAGAGGGCTCGTCGGTCGGTATATCCACCATCTCCCCCTCGCCCGGCTCATGCTGGCCGTTGTATATATACTCCGACTCCTCGGCCTCGCCTCCGAATAAGCGGTCGTAACCTCCGCATAAAAGGTACGCGGCCCCGCCGACCACTACCACAGCGCCCGCGATGATTGCCGCCAAGGCGCCTCCGCTCAATTTACGCCGCGGGGGCAGGTCGTCATTCCCCGCCTCTGCGTTCTCCTCAAGCGGCTCTGTCGCGTAGTCCTCCTCGTCGTCGTCGACAATCTCGGTGTCGGGGCTGTCGTCGGGAAAAATATCGGTCGCGGGATTATCGTCGACATCCAGAGCGTGGCCGCAATTATGGCAAAAGCGGGCATTTTCGTCGTTGTAATGATTACATTTTGGGCAAATCATAAGCTATTTTTACGTTTAAATCCGTTTTAAATGCGTTTAAATTTAGTTTTTGTGATGATTTTACGCGCAAATTAGTCACTTTTTTTGGCTCAATTTCGCGAAAGCGAGGATCTCAGGGCGATACTCAAAGTGCATCGTATCGTAATGATACCACGCGCCGCCCCATATAAACCCATGCTTCTCGAATATTTTCACCAATTCGATCGGTATCTTATTGGCATAGCTGATCTTGTCGGTCTCAGCGGCCCCTTTGTGATCCCAAAGCCAGTAATTGGAATGTGGAACAGCGATGTCAAAGGCGACGCCGTAGCTATGCGCGCNCAATCGGTTGGCCCCNCTGACGTTACGCCAGTAGAACGTACCTGAGCTGTCAAGGNATTTGCGTAGCTCGGGGTGNGCGNCCATTTCTTTATTGACTGCCGCGAGGCTGTCGGCCGCGCCGTTGACCGAAGTGAACTTGACTTTACCGTTAAGCCACGGCACGTCGACCAGTTTCGAGCGAACGGCTCCCTCGCTGTTTCCGTACATCTTTTTGAAGAGCGCCTCTGACCGCGAACGCCCGGCATCGGCAAGATATTCCGGCTTACCGCCAGCCGTGTAGGCCGTGTAAAACATATCTTCGAGGTCGGAGTTATCTAGCATTGTGGCGAAATCCTTCTCGCGACCGTCATCGTAGACCATGCGGGTGCCGTCGTTAAAGACTATCTCGTTATCTTCGTAGCCTTTAATGAAATCGGGATATGCCGAGATGAGAGCCTGCGCTCCCTCTGGAATTGACTCCTCGACTTCCACCTCGGCCTCAGCAGCCTCCTCGACAACGGGATTGGCGCTTTCGGCCGACGAGGGCGACGATGGGGAGGTAGAGCACGCTACGAGCATGGTCAAAACCGCCCCCGACAATATCGCGTTGANATTCACCGGCTTAATCATCATTCAAATCTTTTTATCATCTGGATATTATAATTTTCAACATCAGTGAACTCCGATTGAGGGANATTGGAGCGCATCGGCGTATACCATGGGAACTGGCTGAAGTGAGCGGTAAGATCGGCCGACTTAAATATATATCCCTTACGGGCGTAGATAGTGTTGCGCATCAGACGCAGCTCCGACGCGGGCACGCCGTATAAGTCTTCCTGCGAAAGATAGCGGTAGCAAACCATGTCGGTGTAATCGGTCAATCCGTTATCGTAAGCCTCATCAACCTCCACGACCTCCTCGGTGGCCGGAATCGGAGTGGGTGTTTGCGCCGGTTTACCCGGCACGAGCCACAGCACTACGGCTGCGGCGATTCCGCCGGCGATAATCATCGCGAGCGCCACGTAGATCCATGTGGGCACGCCCTTTGATTGCTGGGGCGTCTGAGCCATGCGGCCGTTGCCGAGGGGCACGGTGCCCGGGCCGTGTTGGCCGGGCCACTGAGCGCCTTGCGGGCCGTTGTTGAAGCCTCCGCCCTGTATCAAAGCCGCGCCGCATTTCGGGCAGAAGGCGGAGCCGGCGGGGATTTCAGCCCCGCAATGTACGCATTTCATCTTTGCAAGAGTTTAATGGTTTACTTAATGTTGAGTTTTTTGCGCAAGTCCTTGGGAAGAGCGTCTTTGTTGACATAGNTGTCGNGGGTNTTCGCNAGGAAATAAGGCTNTGNAACATAGAGGTAGCCACCGTAAACCTGGTTGGTGTCCCAAGAGTTTTTCACTTTATANTAGCGGTTGCCATNCTGATCGGTCGCGTAGCCCACTATTTCCATGCCGTGGTCGTCGGTGGTTTCCTGACGGTCAAACATCTCCTGACGTGATTCTTGAGTGACCTCGATCTCGTCGCAGGGGCCATCGATTTCAAACTGCTTGTCCTGACGCTCTTTGTCCGACAGTTTCACCCAGCGGGCAAGCTCAGTGCCTTCGAGCGACGAAACGTCGGTAGGCTTGGGCATCACAGCGTAGCCTTTCTTCCAGTTAAATCCCCCCTCGCTCACGTCGGCGCCCCATGCCACCGGATAGCCGTTCTCGACAGCGTAGTCAACCACAGCCTTGAGATCTTCCAAAGGCACATTCATGTAGTCTTCCCATAGCCAGTTGTCGGGCACTTCGAGAGCGAATCCCTGATAGAACGGATGATGGGTGAACGAGGTCAGACCAATATAGTTTTCAGGCTTGTAGGGCAATGAGGCGGCGTAGGTTTTCGGAGTGTATGTCACGCCGTCGACAGTGAAGGTCTCGGGATAATCGCCTAAATAAGCGTCGAGGATACCGGAGAAGCCTTTGCGCCATACGGTAGAGAGGCGCTTGCCGGGTTTTGATTTCACGGCATTGACATAGCCGGTCAGCACGGCGTCGAGCTCCGAGTGATCATGCTTATCCTCGCCGTAAAGTATGCCGGGATAGGCCGATTCGGGCACCGCGCCATATTTATCCCACACGTAGGGTATGTCGACCGACCCTCCCCCGGCAGCGAAATTAGCGTCGCCGTAGAGACGCACGTATCTTTCGGCCTTATCCTGATAGCAATGTCTTACGGTGAACATCTCCGAAAGATCGACCTCTTTGCCGCTCATGCGGAGGATTTCATCCTCGACAAACGAATTTGTCGAGAAGCACCAGCATGTGCCGCTACGGTTCTGGTCGCGCACGGGCGTGGTTTTGATCACCTTAACGTCGGTAAACACAAATCCCCCTGTGGAGTCGTTTTTTTCCTGAATCGAATCGGCGGGAGCATCCTGAGCCACTGCGGCAACCGAGGCCGCGGCCATAAGCATGGTGCTGAATAATAGTTTCATAATGATAGGCAGTTTTAGAAATCAATTCGGGTTACGGCGCTATGCGTTGTGTGGCATACGCGCGATTGGCCCGACACTGGATTAATTTATTCTGCCTACAAAAATAGTCCTTTCGCCCGACAAATCCAAACCAACCACCGCATTTTCCTCGCCTCATACCACAAACCGACCTCGTCCACCCGCCGATTATGAGTAAATACAGCCCATTTTAGAGCCTGTCCCATAATATATGTTAAGGCTGAGGTCGCATATCTTGGAGTGATTTTGGAGGCGGCGGGAGGAAGCAATGCCGTCGCATTGTGACCGAGCGACGGCTTCGAAAGCGCCCAAGATATGCGAGACAGAGGTAATATTCGCTCCTTAAGCGCGTTAACGATATGTGAAACGTTACTCTCTACTTAACTCCAAACAAAAGCACCGTCTCTCCTCGTTCTTCGCCAGAACGAACACAAAGCTGAATATTAGGCATTTAGAAGGAATAATATACGTTTTGAAGACCGGATGCCAATGGCGGATGCCGCCTGAGCGTCAAGAGCGGATTGCCTCAATCGCGGAAAGGCATAGACGGCAACAAGCGGGTTAAGCCGCGGCTACGAGCAGCTGCTCACCACGGCGACGGCAATGACGAAGATGGCCTTCATTATGATTCAGCTCAAGCATACTTATCTGCCGCAAGCCGTATCGTTTCAACATGCTCACATAGACGCTCCACGGGCGATGGGGGCGACCGTCGCCTCAGCGTTAACAGATTTTATGGGACAGGCTCTTAAACAGGAGGCGGGATATGAAGAAACCAATAAGCCACCATGCGGAGAAGTGATTATGTAGGAAACTGGGTGAGAAAAATTGCGGCAATCTCTTGGCTGGTTGTCGTTATTTTGCGATATTTGCATATTCATAACTTTTCACAATCGCGCTACCAATGAATAAAATCGTTGAGAAAGAACACTTTTCGGAAAATGTGGTGAAGCTCGTGGTCGAGGCTCCGCTAATAGCCAAATCGCGCCGCCCGGGACACTTCGTTATCGTTATCGCCGACGAAATGGGCGAGCGCATACCCCTCACCATAGCGGACTCCGATACCGAGAAAGGCACCATTACGTTAGTCATACAGGCCATAGGCCCATCCACGCGCAAAATATGCTCGCTTGAGCCGGGCGAATTTCTCCACGACGTTGTAGGGCCGCTCGGCCGGGCAACCGAAATCGCCAATTACGGCACTGTCGTATGCTGCGGAGGAGGCGTCGGCGTGGCCCCGCTTCTCCCTATCATCAAGGCCCTGAAGCAAGCCGGCAACCGAGTGGTGTCGGTGCTCGCCGCCCGCACCAAAGAGCTTATCATCCTTGAGCCGCAGGTGGCCGAACACTCCGACGAGGTCATCATCATGACCGACGACGGCTCTTACGGCACAAAAGGATTGGTCACCAACGGCGTTGAGAGCGTGATTCAGCGCGAGCCGGTCNACNTGGTGGTCACTANCGGCCCCGCCGTAATGATGAAATTCGTGTCGCTGCTGACCAAGAAATACGAAGTGCCTACGATGGCTTCGCTCAACACTATCATGGTCGACGGCACCGGCATGTGCGGCGCTTGCCGCGTCACCGTCGGGGGCAAGATGAGATTTGTATGTGTCGACGGACCCGAATTCGACGCCCACCAAGTGGATTTCGACGAAATGATGATGCGCCTGCGCTCTTACAATTAAAAACCTGTTATTTCGCCGACTTATCTCTCCGAGCAACAACAAACGCTATACGCGCCATACGTAAGAGCAAGTATCAAAAACTACTTAACTGATCAAAATGTCAACAATATCTCCCCGCGACGCCCAATGGCGCCAGCAACTCCGCGACGCCATGACGGCAAAAGAGCGCACCGCGATACCACGCGCCAAGATGCCCGAATTGCCGGCCGACTACCGCGTCACCTGCAACGAAGAGGTCAATCAGGGCCTTTCGCAAGAACAGGCCGTGCTTGAGGCCACCCGCTGCCTTGACTGCCCCGACCCTCAATGCGTCACCGGATGCCCCGTAGGCATTAACATACCCGGATTCATCAAAAACATTCAGCGCAAGAATTTCCGCGACGCCGCCGCCACTCTCAAAGAGACTTCGGCGCTTCCGGCCGTTTGCGGCCGCGTCTGCCCCCAGGAAAAGCAGTGCGAGTCGAAGTGCATATACCTGAAGATGAAGAAGCCCGCCGTGGCGATAGGCTATCTTGAGCGCTTTGCCGCCGACCGCGAGCAGAATTCCGACGAAAAAGCCCCCGTCGCCGTAGCTCCGGCCAACGGTAAGCGAGTGGCGGTGGTAGGCTCAGGCCCCGCCGGGCTTTCTTTTGCCGGCGATATGGTGAAACTCGGCTACGACGTGACCGTCTACGAGGCCCTGCATGAGATAGGAGGTGTGCTTAAATACGGTATTCCCGAATTCCGCTTGCCCAACTCGGTGGTCGACGTCGAGATCGACGCCCTCGCCTCGCTCGGAGTAAAATTCGTGAAAGACTGCGTGATAGGCAAGACTCTCTCTTACGACGACCTCCACAATCTCGGCTACGACGGCATCTTTGTGGCCTCAGGGGCCGGCTTGCCCCGCTTCATGGGCATACCCGGCGAAAACCTCATCAACGTGTTATCGTCAAACGAATATCTCACCCGCATCAATCTCATGGGAGCCGGACACGGGGGCGCGACCCCGGTGCCTCACGGCAAGCGTGTCGCCGTGATTGGCGGAGGCAACACGGCGATGGACTCCGTGCGCACAGCGCGCCGAATGGGAGCGGAGCACGCCATGATAGTCTACCGCCGCGGCGAAGCCGAAATGCCTGCCCGCACCGAGGAGGTGAAACACGCCAAAGAGGAAGGTGTCGAATTCCTTAACCTCTGCAACCCGGTGGAATATATCGGCGACGAGACCGGTCATGTGAAAGCGATGCGCATACAGCGCATGGAGCTTGGCGATCCCGACGAATCCGGGCGCCGCTCGCCGGTGCCTATCCCCGGAGCTATCGAGGAGATTCCCGTGGATGTGGTTATCGTCAGCGTAGGCGTGTCGCCCAACCCGCTAATCCCCAATTCGTTCGCTGGCCTCGATGTCACCCGCCGCGGCACTCTGCAGGTCGACGACACCCTGCTCACCACCCTCCCCGACCTTTACGCCGGAGGCGACATAGTGCGCGGAGGCGCGACCGTTATACTCGCCATGGGCGATGGACGCCATGCCGCGGCCTCGATGCACTCCGCCCTCAGCAACTAAAGCGCCAGCATAAATGTTATCGATAGGCTATACGCTTATCCCCGACACCTGTAAAGTAATAAGAGCCGCAGCCGACAAAACACCGATTGGCTGCGGCTCTCACTTTTTTAATGCGGGGGTTTAGGTATTTTTAACATTTTTGCGTAACTTCGCGGCGATATTCTGAAACCAATATAACGAAGAGGATTGGCCTCTTCAGGTACGTATTCTAAGGTAATTTGCTATGAATCTTACAGGCAAACTTGACTTTCGCCCCAAACTGTGGGGCGCGCTTGCGCATTACAATCGGCGCAAATTCCAAGCCGACCTCGTGGCCGGCGTAGTTGTGGGCATCGTGGCCCTTCCTCTGGCTATCGCCTTCGCCATTGCCTCCGGAGTAAGCCCTACAATCGGCCTCATCACCGCCATTGTAGGCGGCTTCATCGTCTCGGCCTTTGGCGGCAACTCGGTGCAGATCGGCGGTCCTACGGGCGCATTCATCGTGATAGTCTACGGTATAATAGCCAATTACGGCATCGAGGGGCTTGCAGTGGCCACCTTTATGGCCGGGCTTATATTGGTGCTGATGGGAGTGTTCCGACTCGGCACCGTCATCAAATTCATCCCCTACCCCATTGTCGTGGGCTTCACCGCGGGCATCGCCCTCACTATCGCTTCAACCCAGGTCAACGACTTCTTTGGCTTAGGGCTTACCGACCTCCCCGGCGAATTTCTCTCGAAATGGTGGGTCTACTGCTGCAACTTCGACCATATAAATCTGATGACAATGGGCGTCGCGTTGCTGTCGCTCGCCATAATAATCATCGCCCCAAAAATCTCTAAGCGACTCCCCGGCGCGCTTTTAGCCATACTTATAGTGACACCGCTGGTCGTGCTGCTGAAGAGCTACTATCCTGAGTTTCAGATAGAGACTATCGGCGAGCGTTTCGGCAATATGTCGACCGACCTCCCCGAGGTGCACGGATTCTCTATCACTCCCGCCACTATCAACCTCCTCCTCCCCTCAGCGTTCACCATCGCCGTGCTCGGAGCTATCGAGTCGCTGCTCTCGGCCACAGTGGCCGACGGCGTCACCGGCTCGCACACCAACTCCAACACCGAGCTTATAGGCCAGGGCATAGCCAACATAGCCGTGCCGTTCGTAGGCGGCATCCCCGTCACCGGAGCCATCGCGCGCACAATGACCAACATCTCCAACGGCGGCCGCACCCCCGTGGCCGGAGTCATCCACGCCGTCGTGCTGCTGCTTATTTTCCTCTTCCTCATGCCGCTTATCAACTATGTGCCGATGGCTTGCCTTGCGGCGGTGCTTATGGTTGTGGCCTACAACATGAGCGGCTGGCGCACAATCCGCGCGATGCTCCACAATCCAAAGGGCGACATCTCGATTATGGCCGTCACATTCATCCTGACCGTGATTTTCGACCTCACTATCGCTATCGAGATAGGTCTGCTCCTGGCTGTGGTTCTCTTCCTGCGCCGCGTGATGGAAAACACCGAGATACGCACATATTCCGAACAGCTCGACGTGGCCGAAGGCTCCGAGGTCAATCCTATGCACCATGAGGTGCTCGACGTGCGCCCCGGCGTGCAGGTCTATGAAATCGACGGCCCCTTCTTCTTCGGCATAGCCACAAAATTCGAGGAGATGATGCGCTCGACTATTGGCGAGAAGCCCAAAGTGCGCATCATACGTATGCGTAAAGTGCCGTTCATCGACGCCACCGCGCTCCACAACCTTGAAATACTTATCAAATCGTCGCAGGCCGACGGCATCCACGTGGTGCTCTCGGGCGTGAAGGACAACGTTAAGGAGACCCTTATCCACGCCGGCATCGACAAGCTTATCGGCTCCGACCATATCTGCCCCCATATCTCTATCGCCATTCGCATGGCCAACAAACTCGTTTAGACCCTTACATAAGATTGCATCATATCTATCACCATAACGAGCCATTCGCGCTGGAGTCGGGAGCAACGCTCCCCGACTTCAGCATCGCTTATCATACCTATGGCAAACTCAATCCCGAGCGCGACAACGCGATATGGGTATGCCACGCGCTGACGGCCAACAGCGACGTTGCCGACTGGTGGCCCGGCACAGTGGTCAAGGGTGGATTTCTCGACCCGGAGGAGAATTTTGTCATTTGCGCCAACATTATCGGCTCTTGCTACGGCACGACAGGGCCTATGAGCCTCAATCCGGCTACCGGCCAACCCTACTACCGCTCTTTTCCCGCCTACACCATGCGCGACATAGCCCGCGCCCATAGCCTGCTTGCCGACGCGCTCGGCCTGCGCTCGATCAAGGCTTTGATAGGCAGCTCGGTAGGCGGGTTTCAGGCTCTTGAATGGGCTGTAGAGGAGCCTGAGCGATTCGGCAAGATAGTGCTCTGCGCCACCGATGCCTATGCGTCGCCCTGGACTATCGCCGTCGACGAGACCCAGCGCATGGCCATATTCTCCGACCCGACCTACTTCCTCGATTTCCCCGAAGGGGGAGCCAAAGGACTCGCTGCCGCGCGCGCCATAGGCTTGCTTACTTACCGCGGTCCCGAGGGATACAACCTCACGCAGCAAGACCCCGCCGAAACCCATTATTGGAACACAGCCGACCCCGCAGCCACGCCTGCTCACCGCGCCTGCACATATCAGCGACATCAGGGCGACAAACTTGTGAAGCGTTTCGACGCATACTCTTACTGCGCTATTCTCCAGTCGTTTGACACCCACAACGTCGGTCGCGGCCGCGGAGGCATAGCCGCCGCTTTGAGCCGCGTTAAAGTTCCCGCGCTCGTCATCTCCGTGTCAACCGACATCATCTTCACCCCCTCCGAGATGAGACGCCTCGCCGAGATGCTTCCCGACGCTACTTACCGCGAAATCACCTCGCCGTTTGGCCACGACGGATTCCTCGTCGAGGCCGACCAGCTCAATGCCCTCCTCATCCCCTTTCTTCGGTAATCCTTCGCGCGATCGCCCTAATTTTGCCGCCGCATAGGCGGTATTTACGGCGATTTTTCTTACCTTTGCTCTCAGAAATATTCTCACATTTTTCAATCACATCATGCAACAAAACGAAGATAAGATGCTCAAAGTAGGCCTTATAGGTTTCGGAACGGTCGGGCAAGGCATATATCAGGTGCTTTCAAAGTCGAAGAACGCCCGCGCCGAGATCTCGCGTATCTGCGTGCGCGACCTGTCCAAGCCGCGTCGCGTGGAGGCGCCGAAGCATCTGTTCACCGCCGACGCCGGCGATATAATCTCCGACCCCGATATAGACATTATCGTGGAGGTAATCGATAAAGCCGAGCCGGCCTTTGAAATCGTCAGCGCTGCTCTCAAGGCCGGAAAGCACGTCGTCACAGGCAACAAGGCCATGCTTGGCCGTCATCTGCCCGAGCTTATCGACCTTCAGCGCGAGCATGATGTGGCGCTGCTCTACGACGCGTCGTCGTGCGGCTCAATCCCCGTGATCCGCAATCTTGAGGAATACTACGACAACGACCTGCTCCTCGAAGTGAAAGGCATACTCAACGGATCGTCCAACTTCATCCTTTCGCGCGTGTTTGACCACGGCGAGAGCTACGCCGACGCCTTGCGCCGCGCCCAGGAGCTTGGCTTTGCCGAGAGCGACCCCTCATACGACATCGAGGGCTACGACTCGCTTTTCAAGCTCGTCATAATCACCATGCACGCCCTGGGGGTGTACGTCGACCCCGACACGGTATTCACCTATGGGATCTCCTCCATCCACGATTCCGACATACAGTACGCCCGCGAGAAGCGCGCCAAAATCAAGCTCGTCGCGCAAGTGGTGAAACTCACCGACGAGGAGTTCACCATGTTTGTCATGCCGGAGTTCGTAATGCCCTCGAAATATATCTACAGCGTCGACGACGAGTACAACGGCGTAGTGATCCGCGGCGAGTGCTACGACCGCCAGTTTATGTTCGGCAAAGGCGCCGGGTCGCTCCCAACGGCCTCTTCGATTCTCAGCGACATCACCGCCCTGCACCATAACTACCGCTACGGCTACAAAAAGATGCGCTTCGTCTCCCTCCCGGCCTACACCACCGACGTGACTCTCCGCATCTACGCCCGCTACTCGACAACCAACATTCTCCACGTCGTGGACTTCGACCGCATCCACGAGCAATACATCTCCGGCGAGAGCAACTACGTGATCGCCGACGTGAAGCTCTCGGAGCTTATCGCGAAGCGCGACCGCCTCAACTCCCCCGACCTTTTCCTGGCCAACATACCCCAATTCTTCATCGACAAAGACTGAGCGCATAGCGGCGGCGAATACTCAGTATTGAGTATTGAATCATAATCATCGATTAGCTAATTTTGCATTGACAAGCAGGAATCCTTAAATGCGCGATGAAACAGATAAAGCTATATACTGCCGACGACAAAATGACGAGCCTCGTATCGAGCAATCCGTTGCTGCTCATGGCCATGAGCCGATTCGGCATCTCGCTCGGCTTTGCCGACAAAACCGTGAAGCAAGTGTGCGATAATCAGAATGTTGACTCCACGACATTCATTGCCGTCGCCAACTTCATATCATTCGGCCACGCCTCTATCGACGGTATCAGCGCTGCCTCCCTGATGCATTATCTCGACAAGGCCCACTCCTACTTCCTCGAATTCAACCTCCCCCGCATCCGCCGCCAGATAATCGAGGCTATCGACTGCTCGGGGCGCGACGAAGTGGCCATGCTCATACTCAAATTCTATGATGAATACACCGACGAGGTGCGCCGCCACATGACCTACGAGAGCCTGACCGTCTTTGACTACGTGCGCTCCCTGCTTGCCGGGCGACTCGACCCCAACTACAATATCGGCGTGTTCGCCTCGGGCCACCACAGCATCCACTCTAAGCTCAAAGAGTTGAAGGACATAATCATTCGCTACCTCCCCCAGCGCGACAACAATCTGCTCAACGCCGTGCTCTTCGACCTCATCAACTGCGAGGAGGATCTTATCGCGCACTGCAAGGTCGAGGACTCCCTTTTCGTTCCCCTCGTCGAGAAACTTGAGGAGGAGGTCAAGCTCAACCCCATCCCTACCATTGAAAGCGAAGGCAACCAGGCCGAATCCGACTCCGACACCCTTTCGCCGCGCGAACGCGAAATCATCGCTTGCGTGGCCTGCGGAATGTCAAACAAAGAGATTGCCGAAAAACTCTTCATCTCAGTCAACACCGTGACCACCCACCGCCGCAACCTCGCCCAGAAGCTCCAGATTCACTCCCCCGCCGGCCTCGCCATCTACGCCGTCATCAACAAAATCGTCGACCTCTCCAACCTAAAGTAACCTATAAATGGGGGGGGGGCGCGGACTCTCATCCGCGCCCCCCTTTATTCATTTGTAGGCAACCGATCAGAGAACTACCTTTGCGGCTTTGCCCCCCTGGCGCTTGATGTAGACGCCCCCCTGCGGGTTAGCCACGCGCATTCCTTGCAGATTATAGTAAACCGCCTCCTGATTGCTATCGTTCAATACGTTATCGATGCCGGCGATTCCATAATCCTCTGCCTTCACGCGGGTCGCGTTGAGCACCGTGCCGGTCGCTCCGTCGAGCACCATCGCTATTATCGACGTGTTGTCGACGTTCGTGATGTTAGTCGCGGGGATAGTGTACACGTGCTCCGACGCCACGCCCTTAACCGCTCCGGCGGGAATTGACCCGTCGATTCCGTAGGCCGAGAATATGTCAACTGCCGTATCCTCGTATTCCCAGGCCAACGAGCTTGGCTTATCCACCCATTCCATCGTGTAAATATCCGCGTAGCTCGGGCGCCCTGAGTAATTATTGGTCTGCACCTCATATAGCCCGTCCTCTATCACCACATAAGCCAGCTTGTAATCCCCCTCCGCGTCGTCGTAGTCAAACGTCGTGGTCGCGTAGGCCCGCAGCAGCGACAAATCCTCGGCCATATCCACCTTGAGGTCTACTTTCACCGGGGCGCGCTGCCCTTGCCATATCGTATACGCCTCTTCCAGCAGGCCTACCGAGGGCTGCATGTCATAGATGAAGTCGCGGTTGACGATGCATGAAGGAAACGACGAGAACACATTGTTCACAAAAGGCAGATAGCTTGCGGCCTGCAGTTGGTCGCTGACATGAATCGCTATGGGAATAAACGTGTCGGGATACTTCTCCGACATATACCTTAGCCCGGTGATACCCATCGGGCACCATCCGCACCAGGCTCCCGTGCCCTCCTCAACGAGCATCGCGCGGTCATACCCCTCGCCCGCTACGGTGATACACTGCATATTGCCCGCGAAGTCACACTCTACGCCGTTTATCGACGTCACTTTGATTGCTATATCGTTGCGCCCTGCCGCGAGCGGATCAAGAGCCACCGGCGTCCATGCGATCGTGCCGGCCCCAACATTGATCGACTCCGCATAGCTTCCCGCGTCCTTGCCGTTCACGCTGACATTGTATTCTATCGTTTTCAGCGCGTTGGTTCCGTAATTCCCTACAAGCAGAGAGATCTCGCTTGTCTGATTCGCCTTAGTCACCGCTAAGGTGTATTCGCCGAGCATGGACGCCCCTATCGAGAACACATTTTCGAGCGTCTTCTTGTCGCCTACCGTCGTGGCCGCTATGAAGAGATTGGTCTCCAGGTCGGTAGCCATATCCACCTGTTCGATGAGCTGACCGCTTGAGTTATACAAATCAACCTTTCCGGCATACTCCGAGGGGCCGAGGCCATCGACGCCAACCACATAGTCCGCGCCTCTCGTCTTGTTCCACCTGCATCCCTCTACCTTGTAGCCGATATAGAATCCCTGCCCCGCCTTGATCGTGTAGGGCTCGTCTAAGGCTACCGACTGAGTCGGGGTTCGACCCTGCTGATAGAGGGTATAGCAGTCAAGCAGCTGAGCTACTCCGCTCGCTGCCGGGGCCGCCTCGCGATCCTCGCTTACATAGACCTCCACCGCCTTTGTCGTCGTGTAGTCGGTTGTGGTTGAGAGCGTTATTTCGGTCACCTCGTTTCCCGCGAGCTGGTCGGCGATTTTCGGCGAAATGTATAGATAGCAGTCGTATGTCAGCGAATTTTGCCCCAGCAGATAATACCACGACGCTATGTCGCTGCACATCTTCAGGTCAAACCCATTGGCCGACGGCGCCTTGCGCTGCGATCCGCTCTTTGTTTGTTCGGTTTGCTGGCCGACCGTGTGCTGACTCCGCGTCGGTGTCAAGGCCGATGCCTGCACAATAGCAATCGCGCTTAAAGCAACAGAGAGTAATAGTTTTTTCATAAATAAGTATCCTAAATTAGTTTATATTAATATTCGAGCGAGTATATATTGGAAACTGACAGCAAAGATATGAAAAAAATAAATAATTCTCCTAAATTTGTTTACATTTACAAGCATGATGGGTACGCACAACGCGTTGCGTCCTCAAACAGTAGTGCTGCACCATAGTGCAGCCTCCTGACTATCAATTAAATATGGAGCGTGGGGATTCAGCCCAAGAATGAGAATCAACCCGATCAGCAAACATCTCTCTATTACTGGGTGACGCCTTTAGCCGTCAGAAAGCATCCACCCCTGTACCCCCGCCCAGCAGGGCTGTACCATAGTGCAGCCACCTGATTATCAAGTAAATAATAGGGCTGCTCCGTAGAGCAGCCCTTATCTTTAAATAACGATTTTTCTCACCTTGTTGCCCTGACGCTGTATGTAAATGCCGGGCGTTGGATTAATCACGCGCGCGCCCTGGAGGTTGTAATATTCCACCGGGGCCTCGTCGTTGCTCGGCGCCGAAATCGACTCTATCGCCGAGCTCTGATAAACGCCGCAATCCTCCACCTTCCAGTTACCGTCCTTAGTCGTGCTCTTATACACATGGTTGTTGACCACGTTGAGCACGTCCACGGTCTGCTCACCGCTGCCGTTGTTAAACACCAGGCCGCGTGTCCCTACGGGCACCACGTAAGTGTAAATCTGGTCGCGCACAAAGTTCATCTTCTTGCCGGGCCACGACGATGCGTCCGTGTCGAAGTGATGCACCATTACGGTCGACCATCTCGACTGAGAGTTGTCGTAGTAGATAGTGACTCCCTGAGGCGCCTCTATCTTGGTGAAGGTCACTTCTCCGGCTCCGCTTTCAGTCGCCGAGGTCGCGCCCCAGCTTACCGTGACGCTCTCGCCGATCGCCATATTCTCCCCGAGCGTGAACGTCGCCGCTGCTGCCGAGAGATCGGTTTTCGGGCCGTTGCCTATCTGGTACCATCCGCTGTCCGCGTTGCGCAGATTGGCCGTCACAGTTATCTTGTCGACAAACTCGCCCCCTGCGGGAGTGAACGACACTACGGGCGATTTCGTCAACACTACGTCGATTTTCTTATACGTCGTCTTGCCGTCATACTCATAGTATGAGTCCTCGGTTATGTTCTTTATATCCTCGGTCTGCTGACCGCCGTTGTTGAATATCACGTTGACGCTCTCCATGTCGTCGAATGTGGCCACATAGAAGTCGCGCCCGTCGAGATTTACCGTTTCGAGCTTTGTCATGTTCTTGCCCGGCCATGCGCCGAGTATCGTCGTGTTACTGCTGTTCCAGGCATAGATGTTTGCCATCGTGATATTCGCGTTGTCCTTGCCGGTGACGTAGACGCTGATTGTCGCGTTCGGGTCTACCTTCTTGTAGGTCACTTTCCCCTCATAGCTCTCGCCTGTCGGTGAAACTGCCCCCCAGCTTATGTCGATGCTCTGGCCGTAAGCCATATCCGCGCCGATTGTCATCGTTCGCCCATGGCCTGCGGTGAGCGTTTCGCGTGCTTTGCCTGCAACCTCTACCCAGCCCGACACCGCTGCCTCGTTAAGAGCCGCGGTGACTGTGAGCGTCTCGGTCTTGAACGAGCCCCCCGCCGGAGAGAATGTCACCGCCGGAGCCCCGATTGCGTCGTCCGCCGTGTAATATTCTGTCGTGCCGGGGTCGGTGAAGCTGACGCTTCCGCCGTGCGCCGCGGGCGACGTCTCGTAGATAAACTTGCCGTCAACCCCTACTTTGCCCCCTTCCCAGTCTTTTACCAGCACTCGCAACTGTCCTTTCCCTTTGGGCGCGTCTACCGTGATCGTGCCTCCCCCGTTATAGGTCTTTCCTGTCACGAGATCCGTGTAGCGTCCGGCCGGTACGTTCGTGAACGTTGCCCCGCCGTTGACGCTGACCAGAGCGTAGCTCTCCTTGTATGCTCGCTTGAAGGCCCAGCCTCCGTTGGCGGTGCAGCCGTCGAAGGTGTATTGCCCTTTGCGCAGGGCGGGCACCGCGCTGCGTATCTGATTCAGGCGTATGATATGCTGCGACAGGTCGGCGTTGAGCGTCTGAGCGACGTTTCCCTCGGCCGTGTAGACGCCGAAGTCGCTGGCCGTGACCGTGCCTTTAAGGTATTCTCCGAAATAGGCGCGGCCCGAGTTGACGAGCGCGAGCGCCGGGCCCTCGTCGATAGTGCACCCCTTCTTGAACTCCACTTCCGAGCCGTAGTAAAGGCACGGAATACCGCGGAACGTGAACATCATCGAGAGGTTTTCGGCCCATTGTGCCGTTCCCTTGTCGAAACGCTTGTTGTCGCTCGGCTGTGGGGCATAGTCGTGTGAGTCGACATATACCACGTTCCACGACGCGTCGTTGTAATATTTGTCCCCCTCTTTCGCTATCCTTACGGCGTTCCCCGCGTCGGTATAGTTATAATGCATCGGGAAGTCTATGACGTTGAATCCCGAAGCCATCGAGTAGTCCGGCTCATGCCATGCGCCCCCTATCATCAGCGCGTTGTCTGAGTTGTGCACCGTCCCGGCGTCCTTAAGGCAGGTAAGCATATTGCCCAACGGCGATGCCCCTTCGGGCACATTCTGCTGCGCCCACCAGTCGGCGGTGTAGGTCTTCCACTCCGCTACGAGTGTCGGATCCGATTTCCACGTATAGTAGTGGCTCGAAAGCACATGCTGCCCGCGGTAGATCACGTTGCCGAAGCGTGAGCAACATTCGCCGAACATATAGAAGGGAGCCTCGTTGAGTCGCTTGCTCTTATACTTCTCCCCCAGCTCGATAAAGCGCGGTATGAAGCCCGCGTTGAATGTCAGAGGGGCGATATGGCCCGTCGTGTCGATGCGGAATCCGTCCACGCCCATCTCTATGAATTTGCCGTAGCACTCTACGATATAGTCGATCACTGCCGGGTTCTCCGTGTTGAGGTCTACGCAATCGCCCGCTATCTGGCCCCACCAGCGGCTCGGCTCGTCCCNNTTCNATTGTGTGCCTAAGTGATGCCAATAGTNCNTTNANTCNNGNTTCTGGCCGTCGGTGTTCTTGATATATTTAAATCGTTCAGAGTATTGCGTGCGGCTGCCGCTGTTGGGCAGATTCCAGTATTCAGGCCCGCCGAGCTTCTCCTGGTCGGGAATGAGGGCGGCGGTGATGTCGGCTTGATTGCGTATATCCTGCGAGCGTTCAAATAGCTTGCAGAAATGATTCTCGCCGAAATTGCCTGTGTGCTGAAGCACTACGTCGAGTATGATTTTCAGTCCCTTGGCGTGCGCCGCGTCTATGAGGTCTTGGAATTTCACATCCTCTTGCGAGCCCCATTCCTTCCGGCTCTCATAGCGCACGTCCACCTTCGAGAAATCCATCGCGTGATACCCGTGGTAGTCAAATCCCGACCCGTTCTGCACTACAGGCGTTATCCATATAGCCGTGAAGCCGAGAGCCTTGATGTAATCGAGCTTCTCGATAAGCCCCTTGAAGTCGCCGCGCCAGGCGGGGTCGTTGTTCGCTACCTGATTGCTCACGCCGTCCCAGCAGAGCACGTTGTTCTTCGGATCGCCGTCGTAAAATCTTGTGGTGATGGCGAAATAAATGGTCTCGTCGCGGAAATCCGACCGTTCGCCGACAAAGGCGCCCAGGGCCGGCGACGTGGCCGACAGCGCCGTCACTGCGGCTATCAGCCATTTTGACAAAGTTTTCATTAAGTAAAGAAATTAAGGTAAGTAAGTTTCAGTAATGTATAAATTAGTTTCAGTAATGTATAAAAATGTATAGAGTAAGTATCGACACTTACTTGCTTGCTTATTAGCTTGCGGCTCAATCTTCCTTCGACAGGTCGAGCACCACATTGTCTTTCGACTTGTCGAAATACTGCCGACGCAGCGGATTGGCATTGCGCTCGGCGTGGCTTTCGCGGTTGCGGGCTATATCTATGGCCGCGTAGACCGCCTCGCGAAGCGACTCCTCCGACGCCTCGCCTCGGCCCGCTATGTCAAATGCAGTGCCATGGTCAGGCGAGGTGCGCACTATCGGCAACCCGGCCGTGAAGTTTACGCCGCTGTCCATCGCTACGGTCTTAAACGGCGCCAGGCCCTGGTCATGATACATAGCGAGTATGCCGTCGAATTTCTTGTATTGACCCGACCCGAAGAACCCGTCGGCGGCGTATGGGCCGAAGCAATAGATGCGCTCGTCGCTCGCTTTGCTTATCGCCGGCGCGATTATCTCCTCCTCCTCTTTGCCGAGAAGGCCGTTGTCGCCGGCGTGAGGGTTGAGCGACAATACCGCTATGCGGGGCTTTACTATGCCGAAATCCTTTTTCAGTGACTCGTTGAACGCGCGCAATTTCTCTACGATGACCTCTTCGGTTATCTCCTCCGCTATGCGCGAGATAGGCAGGTGGGTTGTCACCAAAGCGATGCGCATGGCCGAATTAAACAGTATCATCAGCGGATTCCCCTGCGTCGCCTCGCCCAGATACTCTGTGTGGCCGGGGAAATGAAACTCTTCGCTCTGCACCGCGCTTTTGTTGATTGGGGCCGTGACCATCGCGTCGATTTTACCCTCCTTCACGTCGCTTACGCATGCCGCTAAGGCGGCCACCGCGGCTTTGCCTGCGGCCTCCGACGTCGTGCCCGGCTCTGCTTTCACATCTTCGCCTACAACGTTCACTACGTTGATCATGCCCCCACGCGCTTCGTCGGCATCCTTTATCTGGTTGATAGGCAGATTAGGTTTCCCTAAAAGCTTGCAATACTGCGCTATCAACTTTGCCGACCCGTAGACCACCGGGGTCATGAGTTCGAGTATGCGGTTGTCTTCAAGCAGTTTTATGATTACCTCATAGCCTACTCCGTTGATGTCGCCATGAGTTATTCCTATTTTTATCATTTCTNTTCGCGTTTATTTAAGNGTGCCGCGCGGCCGACCTCGGAATANGCTATTTCCGATACTTGCTTATTGTCGACTTGCGCGCTTTTATGTGTGCGAATTTAATAATTATTTTTCAAAATAGTGAAATATCCGGCTCGCAATTGTCAAAATTTGAGTCTAAATCAGAGTTAATTGAGGTCAACGCATGGCGGTGGTTTAAGTATCTTGCCTCGGCCATCCATTGGCATATTCGTCCGTGTTCTTCAGTCGTGTACGTCGAGTACACTCCCTCATCACACCAACAACTCTGCTCAATGGCCGACCGCCTCTGCTTTAACAGATTTTATGGGACAGGCTCTTAGAATTTGAAGCCGGGCATCGTCATGCGTATAAGATTTCCTACATGGCGCTTTAGGCGCCCTTTTATTGAATCTTGCTGCTTTGAGAACGACACAGCCTGCACGTCGCTCCCCTCCAGTCCTCCGAAATGAGGCTCGCGCGGAAATCTCAGCGACATATTCTCCTCCCTCTCCGATTTAACAAAATTGAACAATATCTCCTCCATCAATTTCCCTCTGCCGTAGTCATCGCAAAGTTTATATAGAGGGGCTATCCGTTCCTTATAATATCTCTTCTCTACCGCAAAAAGGCGGCAATCAAAAGAATGTCCGCACCACCCCAAGCCCAAACGCTCATATAGGTTATGGTCCTTGATGTCGGCATAAAGTTTGACTCCGCTGCGCGCGATTTTTGATTCGGCCTTTCTTATCAGATATTTTAGATTATAAATCGGATACCTGCCGGTGACTTTAAAGAAGTATGTTTCATCGTCAATTAATTTTGATTTATCAATCGCCTGGTTTATCATCAGCATTTCATTGTAACCTTTGCCGCGTGAAATATCGAAATCATTAGCGTCAAGCGAAATAAACTCGATTCTTTTCTCATCAAATCCACGCAACCGGTTTTTCAATGATATGAGATCCCAACCTGAGTTTTCCGCGAAAACGATTTTTCGATTAGGGTCGGTGAGTAAATCCGTGATATAGAAATTCAAAGCCTCGGCATACATCAGTTCGCGCTGCTCGTCGCTGAAGCATGCGCCTACCATGCCCCGCGTGCTGACAGCAGCCGTCATCAATACGACTATATCCTTTCTCGGCTTGTCTGTTGGTGTCATATTCAGTTACGCAATTCGCGTTTTTTCACTACCTTGGCCGGATTCCCTACCACAATGGTCCATGGGGCCACGTCGCGCGTCGCTACCGCGCGGGCCCCTACTACTGCCCCTTCGCCTACCGTGACGCCCATCCCTACAAACGCTTCCGCCGCCACCCATGCCTGCGGCTCGATACGGATCGGAGCTATCATGAGTTTAAAGCGCGGGTGCGTGATGTCGTGCGACGCGGTGCATAGAAACGCCCCTTGCGACACAGTGGCGTTTTTCCCGATTACTACTGGCCCTACATTGTAGCAGTTTACCCCTGCGTCGAGCACCGAATATTCATCCATCGACAGATTCGGCGGGTAATAAATCCTCGCCGTGGAGTATACGCGGGCCGTTTTCGCGATTTTCGCCCCGAAAAGCCTCAGCAACGCGCGTTTCCAACCCCCGCACAGGCTTCGGGGTATCCAGCGGGCGCATACGCCCCACGTTATTGTCCACATCAGCCTGACGAACTGATGACGCAGCCCGAGGTGATTTTCATATTTCGACATCTCTACTGATAGATTCATAATCTTAAGGAATTTTTCGATACTTACTTAATTGGTTGTGGTAAGGTCAATATTCTGGATGTCAGCAACCAATAGAACATAAACACGAGCGACCCCGCGTACAGGATCCATCCCTCGAAAAACCCGTGGATTATCAGCGCGACCCATAGGCTGAGGTAGAGCACCGCCAGCGAGATGCGGCTCTCGTCAGGCCTCATTCGCCATTTATACGACTTGTGATTCAGCACTCTGTACAGTCGCCGGGCCAGTCGGGCGTTAAACCATACAAACGCCCCGAAGCCGAGAAGACCCACGTTTGAAAGCATCAGAAGCCACGACGATCCCGGCTCTGATCCGCTACTTCCCTCCTCTCCATGTTTATCGAATCGCTCTGAGAATTTCGTCGCGTTGCAGAATCCGATGCCTATCAACGGACTCTCCTTGAACTCTTCCCATCGCGCTTCCCAAAGCTCGCCGCGCGAATATATCATCGAGCCGCGCTTGTCGGCTACCTTAAATTTTATAATCACTACTTTCAGCGTATACGCCGACCCGACTGCGCATATAAGCGCAAGCCCTCCTATCACGAGGCTCACTATCTTACGCTTGCGCATATCCCTTACCGCGAACAGCGTTATCACCATTAACCCGCACACCAATGATAGGATCGCCGCGCGCGACCCAGGTATGAACGTCATTGCCGCGCCCGACACTAACACTACTCCCAGCCCAGCGATCTTCAGCCCTCTCCGGGCCGTTCCCCGCGTCGGGAAATGATATGACGTGTACCATACCGTGATTATCGTTACCAACGCCGCGATTATGCTCAGCAACATCGGGTGCCCGATAAAACCGGGATATACAAATGTCTTTGGCCGAGGTATCTTAAACGGTATGTAGTAAATCATCGATACTACCACATCTAAGGCGAGCAGCACTATCAGCGCGCGCCATAGCTGCTCCCGCTCTACCGCAAGAGCCCCGCTATAAATAAGCGGCGACAGCAGCCCAAGCATTACAACGAACAGCAGCAGATGCTCTACCGACCGTATCTCTACATCATCGGCGCGTATTATCAACGACAGCGCGCAGAAGATGCAGAACACTATCATCAGCCTGTTGAGTCTTACCTTTGGGGCGGCGAAAAGTCCAAGCCCGAGTGCGCCGAGCTCTATGAAATAGAGCCAACTGCGCAGAGGCGCCCAGTCGATGACAGGGATATTCAGGCGCTCTCTTATAGGCTCGGTTTCATACATCGGTATGAACGTCAGAAGCGTGGTCACGACTATCAGCACCGCCAACAACGTGGCTGCGAGCTTAAAATTACGCGACGTTACTACTGAGTTCTTCATTTCTCTTTACTTATTTCTTCTTTCATCGTTTTCCGATTGCTTGGCGAGCGAACATATCTGCCACGTCAGCAACCAATAGAGGAAAAATTCCACTCCTCTCACATATTCTATCCAGCCGTCGAAACAGCCGTGGACCATCAGTAGCACCCACAGTCCGAGATAAAGCCCTACGGGAGGCCCGTGGGGCGTGTTTGATTTGTCGGCGGTGCCTCCTGAACCCCGCCGCCCTATGTTGCGCGACATTATTACGCACAGCTTCGCGTTGAATATCACGAAAACCGCGAAACCTATTAATCCCAGATTCGACAACAGCCTTAGCCATGACGAGCCTGCTTCCGACTTGGTCCAGTTCCCGTCCTCATCCGGGTGGTCGAAGAGGGGTGAGAAATGGGTCGACACCCCGAATCCTATCCCCGTCAAAGGGTGGTCGGTGAATTCGAGCCAGCGCGCTTCCCAAAGCTCGTCGCGAGAGTACGTGATCGACTCCCGCTCCACTCCCTTCTCGACTTTAAATGTGAAGCCGCCGAATAGCGCGTCATATTGAAGCATTATCGTGGCTATCGCTATCGCCGAGCCGATCGTCACCTGTATCCAGCGCCTGCCTCTTACTCCCGACAGCGCGAACACCGGCACCAATCCGAGCAACNGCGNCCCGNGCGCTGCCCGCGATCCNGNCGNTATGGTCAGCATAAGCGTCATTATCAGCAGTATATATGGCGCGCCTATGCGTGTCAGCTTACCTTTTAGACTAAGTCGCTCACCCGCTGCCGCGCTTTTAAGCAACGTCCAGGTCAACACCAGCGACACTATGGCGGCTGAGATACTGAGCTCGTTTTGATGTTTAAACAGCCCGGCAAACACGATCAATCCGCTATGCGCTATCCTGTCATACACATAAATCCCGAAATTGGGCAGCATGAAGAGTGTAAGCGATATGAGCAGCCATTTCCAATACTGTCCGCGGAATTTGTCGAGCGGNCCGTNGCTGATCAATGGCGANANCAAAGCCATNGACAATACGTACATTACCGATTGCTTCNGCGAATCGTAGCGGGTCGACGCGCCCGACAGCNGNGACGACGCGATCATGATCGCGCTAAGCAGCNGCAGCCATCGATTGACTCTCAGCGTCGGGGCGACGGCCACAAGCACTACCGTCAATATGAGTCGCAGCCCGTATGAAGCCAAATGAAAAGCGTTGAAGCCTTCTGCCGGTATGATACCCAACAGCTCGGTTAAGACAACAACAATCGCCGCCATTGGCATCATGGCGACGATTGTTTGTTGCGGTATAGCTCTGATTGGGTTTCTCATTCTACATTATTCTGAAGGCATTTGGCTGAAGATTTCGCTATCCCGGCCTTCATAGGCGACCGGGGCGGCATATTATTTCTTCTTTGCCTCGCTTTCGCTCGACGAGTCCGAAGAATGTTTCTGCTTCTTCTTGCCGTAGCCGTAGCCATAACCGTAGCCATAGCCGTAACCATAGCTGAATCGGTTGCCGCGGTAGATGAACGACGTGGTCGAGTTCTCCGTGCCGTTAAGCACGATCGACATGTTGCCGTAACGCTTGGTGTCGTAGAAATCCTGTACCACTCCGAGCATGCTGCGCTCCAGCACTCCTGCGCGGATAATGAAGAGTGTAAGGTCGGTGAGGCGGTTGATGATCTTCGCGTCGGCCACGATCTCTGCGGGCGGGCAGTCGATGATCACGTAGTCGTAATCCTCGCGCAGTTGGGCGATAAGATTATCGAGACGCTCGCTGTAGAGGAGTTCGGCGGGGTTGGGTGGTATAGGACCGGCCGGGTACATATCGAGGCCTTCGTGACCCTGAATGTTGCGTACCACCACGTCTTCTACTTCTGCCGTTCCGGCAAGGTAGTTCGACATACCCTGGGTCGGCTCGCCGATAAGCTCCGATGCCGTGGCTTTACGGAGGTCGAGGTCGATTAGGGCCACGCGCTTACCTTTGAGCGCAAGCACCGATGCGAGGTTGGCCGACATGAACGTCTTTCCTGAGCCGGGGTTGGCCGAAGTCAACATGATCACGCGCGCTCCCTTCTCGTTCGCGCCGCGGGGTATCATGAACTCAAGGTTGGTACGCACCACGCGGAACGCCTCGTTGACAATATCGCTCTTGCCGCGGTCCACGATGATCTCGGTCTTCTCAAGCGAGCGGCGCTTGTTGCCAAACATTTTGCGGAATCCGGTGACCTTCTTGCCCGTAGCGGGGATTTCGCCGACAAACGGTATACGTATCTTGTCGAGGTCGCGACGGCCGCGCACCTTAGAGTTGAGCACTTCGGTCAGGAAGATGAAGCCGCCGGGGACAAGAAGGCCGATGGCCACTGCGATAGAGTAGATTTTCTGCTCGTTGGGAGCTACGGGGCCCGAGATTGTCGGGGGCTCCATGAGCTTGGTGTTGTAGGCGGTGAACGCCTGCGAGAGTTCGTTCTCCTCGCGCTTCTGGAGAAGATAGATGTAAAGCTCCTCTTTCACCTTCTGCTGGCGCTCGTAGGTCAGCAGGTGACGCGCCTGAGAGGGAGCGGCCGTCATGTGCGATCCGGCCAGTGCCTGGAGCGACTGCGTGCCTCGGATCTCGGCATTGAGGGTGGTGATGTAAGAGTCAATGGCCGTGAGGATTGCCTGGCGCTTGCCTGCGAGCTCCACGTCGATGCGCTCTACAACCGGGTTCTCCTCCGATGAGTTGGCGATAAGGTTGTTGCGGGTGATGAGCGCCATGTTGTAGTCGGCGATCAGGCCCTCGATGCTTATGTTCTGCAGACCTGTCGACGCGGGGAGCACGATATTGGAGTTAGCGACATTGCTGAGGTGGTCGCGCACCTGGCGGGCATGCGAGAGAGTGGTGTTGAGGCGGGCTACTTCGTCGGCCGCCGAGAGTGAGCGTTCGAGATATGCGCTCGACACGGCCCCCACGTCAGTGATGCGCTGCGACGACTTGTAGTCCGATATATCTGAGTCTACCGAGCCGAGCTCTTTCTCTATGACTACGAGACGGTCGTTGATGAATTCCGAGGTCGATACCGACTTCTCGTTGCGGTCTTTGATCCAGTTCTCGTTGTAGACCTCGATGATCGTTTCGAGGGTTTCGTTGGCGCGCTGCTGGTTGACATCTTTGAGAGTGATGTGCATTACCGACGAGTAGTTGTCTTTAATCTGCGTGTCGAGCGACGAGAGTATGCGGTTTTTGGCTGCCGCTACCCCTACGCGGTCTATCGTGATGTCGAGCTGCTTCTGCTTCGAGCCGAGGAATGCCGGATTCTCCTCCACGATGATGCGGCCCAGAGGCGTGGCGAGTGTGTCGCCCGACTGCTTGGCGAGATTTATCTTCAGGTCCATCTTCTCCGTGGAGTCGTCCGAGCCGTCGTAGCGGGTGAAGTCGTCGAGGATGAGGGTGCCGTTGCCCGTAAAGTCAGCCTTTACTTTCGCGTGTCCGTTCTCGCCAAGGTCGAGAAATTTCACCACTACGGGAAGGTCTGAGCCGTAGAGCACGCGGTTTTTCAATCCGTCGGCCACGGTGTAGTTCACGTCGAGGCCGAGGCGCTTTACAACCTCTTCGATAATGATGGTCGACTTGATCTGCACCATCTCGTTGTTGATATTCTGCTTCGTGTTGAAGCCGGCGATATCCTTGAAGGTCTCCGACACTTCAGGGCCGTTGCCCTTGGTCTGGTCATCCTTCACCATGATAGCGGCGGTTGAGACATAGACCTTGTTGGTTTTCAGTATGTAATAATATGCGTAGCCGCAGGTGATCAGCAAGGCTATTGCGAACCAATACCAGCGGGCAAGGCAAAGCCAAAGAAGCTCGTTGACCGTGATTGATTGCGTGTCTTTGACTTTTTCGTCAGTTTCTATAGTCGGTTTATTATCCATTTTTACACAGGTGTTCAGAAGTTTAGTGTTCTTGTGTCATTGTCCGGTGTGAGGTCGTCGCGGTCATCTCCGCGCCCCCGGGTATTACTTGATGAAGAGGAGGGCGACTGTGATACCGAATGAAGCGAGCGAGATCCAGAAAGAGGGGGTGAAGGGCGTGTTGCCGTTGGAGGTCGTCTCGCGTTTGCGCTTGTCGTTGGGCTCTACGTAGATGATATCGTTCTGCTGTATGTAGTAAACGGGCGACTGGAAGAGCGAGTTGGCGNCGNTGAGGTCCACTTCATAGGCTTGCTCTCTGCCCTCTTCGGTGCGTATCACCTTCACGTTGGTGCGCTCGCCGTCGATTGTCAGGTCGCCTGCGANACCGATGGCCTCCACGAGTGTGAGGCGGNCGCGGTCGAAGATTATGCGGCCGGGTTGCCCTACCGAGCCGAGAGCGGTGAATGAGTGGTCAAGGAACTCTACCACTACCGTCGGGTCCTTCAGGAGGCGACGGCTNNTAAGCNCATCCTTTATGGTTTTGGCGATCTGCTGGCGGGTCATGCCTGTCACGTGGATAGGGCCGAGCACCGGGAAGTCGATGTCGCCGAAGCTGTCGACGATATAAGGAGCTGTCTGGCCGCTGTTGTATGAGCCGCTTGAGGCCGCTGCCGCGCTCTGGCGCCCTGTCGCCGTGCCGATTCGACGCGACTGGATAGGGAGGTTGAAGATTTCGGCGAGCTGAGCGTCCTGAGAGTGCACCACGATCGACACGCGGTCGCCCGGCTGGGCCGTGATTTCATTGATAGGGGCTGACGACACCGACTGTCCTGAGTTAAGGTTCTGGATATACGTGATATCCTTCGGAGTCTGGCAAGCTGTTAATGCCGCAACAAAAGCTATGGCATATAAAAGTTTAAAACTACGCATATTGTTGATTGGTTTATTTATTTCTCATTAAATCAGTTGTAAACGCGGTTAGAGAGGGAGATCCGGCTAATCGTANATTTCGGCAATCTGCGGATGAGNCTNCTTACGGCGCTCTATAGCNTTGGTCAGCGCGATGTTAAACGTCGTCCATCCTATGATGNCTATGGCAAGCACCATANATATCGACAGATGTTTCGCCAGCACTATGTTGAGCAGCGTTATCATCGCCGAGAGAGAGATGATAACGAGCATCGCGACGCGCTGTTTCATACCCAAAGCGAGCAGCTTATGGTGGATATGGGTCTGCCCCGGCTCGAATGGGCTCCTGCCGGCGCGGATGCGGTGGAAAAACACGCGGAGAACATCGAGACAAGGCACCACAAGCGGCGAGAAGCCTATCGCGAGCGGATAGTTGAAATCGATGTCGGGGATCGGCGACAACGAGCTCGCCTTGATGGCGAGAACGCTGAGTATCAATCCCGAAGTCAATGCTCCGGTATCTCCCATGAATATCTTTTTGCCGACCTTCTGATTCCCGAACACGTTGTAGTAGAAGAACGGGACCAGAGTGCCGAACGATGCCATCGACAGCATGAAATACAGGTAGTCGCCGGCATTGAAGAAGATAAACGCGTAGAATGCGAGCGCGAAAGCCGACAAGCCCGAGGCGAGCCCGTCGATGCCGTCTATCAGATTTATCGCGTTAATAACCAGCAACATCACAACCACCGTCAACACATCGGCCACCCAGGGCTCCAGCTCGCCGATGCCGAGAAAGCCCTCGAGATCGTCAACCGTCATACCGGAGCTGACTATCAGCACCGCGGCCACGATCTGCGCCGCGAATTTGGCGCGGTAGCGAACTCCGACAAGGTCGTCGGCAAGCCCTACCAGATACATCATCATCAGGGCCGAGAAGCCGAAGCAGAGCTCAACCATATCCGACGGACAAAACCGAGACACGGACTCCGGCTGAGCTCCAGCCATCAATATGTTCACCCCCGCGACGATAGCGAGCGCGAGCAAAATCGAAGGCATGAAAGCCATCCCGCCGAGCCTCGGCACGGCGCCATGGTGTATTTTTCGCTTGTCGGGGACATCAAAAAGATTCTTGCGATACGAAATCAAAAGTATACGCGGAATCAGGATTCCGGTAACCAACATACTAATCAGCAACGCAAAGACCCCGTTGAATATCCACGAATTGAAAGGTAAAGTTATAAAGTTAGTGGTCATTAACAGACTCCGACGTTTAGGATTGAGAGTTAAAAATTCCTCGCTTCCGAGGCATAATTAGCCGCAAATGTAGCTATAATGATTGAAATTGACAAGATTTTCCGCGTTTTTAACCCAAAAACCGCGTTTTTAACTCTCGCGACTGCGCGCGAAGGCGCGTTTTGGGGTGCGAAGAAGAGCGAAAAAGCGGGCGCGTTTCGGCGCGCGTTTTGGTGCAAATTCGCGCGTTTTTTGCGCGTTTTCGGCGCGAAAATGCGCGTTTTTGACGAGTTTTTTGCGCGAAAATGCGCGTTTTTGACGCGAAAACGCGCATTTTGGGGGCCAAAAAACGCGAAAAAGCGCGCTTTTTTTGCGCGTTTTCGCAAAAAAAATTTCGCCGATGAGGCGGCGTTACGACTATTTTTATTATATTTGCGGTTATTTTATAAAACCTTCGACACTCTGTTTCCACCTAACAACCTACACTGACGGTATATGGGCACGGTAGCTGCATCACAGGCATTACGTAAAGGCGCGGTCCTCAAGACCAAGAACTACGAGTATGTCATCGAGAAAGTTCTCGGTGCGGGCACCTACGGCATCACCTACCTGGCGACGGCGAGCGTCGCGCTCGCGGACGGGCAGATGACGCGCATGAGATTCGCGATCAAGGAGCATTTCATGAACACGTGCTACCGCGACACTGACGGGCGCACGGTGCACGTGACCGAGAAAGGGAGGGCTGAGGTGGAGCGCACGCGCACCGACTTCCTCGGGGAGTCGGAGCGGCTTCAGAGCCTGTGCATGCTCTCGCGCAACATAGTGAACGTCATAGAGAGCTTCAGGGCGAACGGCACGGCGTACTACGTGATGGAGTATCTCGACGGGGGCAANCCGCAGCCGACGACCGAGANCGAGGCGGTGCACATAGNCAGGCAAGTGGCTGAGGCGTNAGGCAANATTCANCAGTCGTACATGCTNCACCTCGACATCAANCCGGCCAACATCGTGTTTAAGTCGACGAAGACGGGCGACCGCTACCCGGTGCTCATCGACTTCGGTGTGGCGAAGCGCTTTGACCACCACGGCAACCCCAAGACGGGGCTTCAGGCCAAAGGGGCCTCTCGGGGATACGCGCCACAGGAGCAGTTCAGCGAAATAAAATCATTCTCTCCGAAATATGACATATACGCCTTGGGGGGCGTGCTCCTCTACCTGTTGGCGGGGAAGAACCCGCCCGACGCGACCAAGGTAAGCCCGGCGCAGACCGAGATCAAGGAGCTGATACCCGACTGGGTAAGCCCGGCGACGCGCCACACGATATTAGAGGCGATGGCGCCCAGCCAATACGAGCGCACGCCCGACGTCGAGGCGTTTCTGAGAAATCTCGGCCCGGAGCAGGCGAGCAAGCAGGCCGAGCCTGTTGAGCCGGAGATAGCCCCCGTGAAGCCGCAGCCTGTGGGCGAGGCGGAGAAGCCGAAGCCGGCAAAGGTGGAGGCGGAGAAGCCGAAGCCCGCCGTTCCGGAGCCCGCCGCTATCGAGCAGCCGGCGGAAAAGCCCGCTGAGGCCGACCCCGAGGTGCTGATCGCCGAGGTTGTATCGCCGGGGAATCACAACAGCCACAGAAACGATGCCGGCGGGGGGCTGAACCGGCCACCGCTGTCACCTCCGTCACCTCCGTCGCCCCCGCCCCCCGCGGGGCCGCAGCCGATGCCCTACAGGCCGATGCCTAACCACAGGGGCCCGGGGCATATACCTAACCGCGGGAAAAAGCGTCGGCGATCCCACCGCTGGCTGTCGTCGCTGATAAGCGCAGCCGTGGCTTTGATAATAGGCGTCGGGGTGTTTGTGATAATCAATCCGGGATTCTTCGAGAAGAAGGTAGACCCCAACGTCTACAATATGTATCAGAGCTACTGCGTGAACTGCGAGAACGCCGCCTACGACGACGACATAATCAACCGCCCTGAGGAGCTCCAGCAGATCAGGGAATTCGATTACGTTCAGGTGCTCAACTACGAAGCGCAGCAGAGGGGCGACTTCCCCGACCTGTTCAACCGGAGCAAGGGCTTCATAGAGAGGCTTGAAGAGAAATTCACAGAAGCCGCCGAAAGATACAATAACCAGAGCTTTCTACCAATCAACCATTACTAACCTCACGTATAACCAATTACCTTCTAATCAGAATGAATATAATCTGCATAAACTCGCGCGATGAGCTGAATCTCGTGGATCTCGACAAGATAGCGTGTATCCAAGCCAACGGCAACTATTCAAACCTAATGTATATCGAAGGGCAGAAGCTGATGATATCGATCGGCTTGTCGCAGTTTGAGCAAATAATCAACCGCGCGGCGGGGGATCCGGCTGACGAGAACAGCGGCAACACCTTCGTCAGGCTTGGCCGCAGCGTGATCATCAACAAGCGGTATCTGACGCAGATAAGCATGGTGAAGCAGAAGCTCCTGCTCTCAGACCGCGGCAAGCACGCTTACCAGCTGATAGTGCCGAAGCAGACGCTGAAGGCGTTTAAAGACCTGATCAGGGCGCAATACGGCTCGTAGGCGGGGGCGCTCGATGGCCTTACGAAAAAAGCGATAAGCGATTTACGAAACTCACTTAACAATAATATATGCCAATATTTTACCTCGGTCACGACCACGAAGACCCAATCAAAATCGACAAGACAGCGACCACCGTCAGCCGCAACCACGCGACCATCGAGGTCGACAACAACAATAACTGGATACTCACCGACACGAACTCGGCCAACGGCACGTTTATAGAGCAGGGGGGTGAGTTTCGCCGCATCAACCGCATACGCATCACGCCTGACACATGGATACGCCTGGGAGCGGAGGGCATCTACGGCTACTCGTTCAAGGCCCGCAGGGTGATGTCGCCCAACGACTATCGCCACGACTTCCGCGACCTGAAGCACGTGTTGAAGGAATTTAAGGCGGTCAACGAGTCGCTTGAGCGTAAGACGATGATGCTTCGCTATATCGTGCCGTTATTCTCGCTGATAGCGCTTGGCTTCTCGTTCATACCAGCCATCGGCAGCAGCCCGATCGGGATACGCGCGGTGATGATCATTCCCGGCATGGTGGCCCCATTCCTCCAGGGAGCGTTTCTGACCGGATTGCGCAAGCGCAAGAAGCAGCTTCAGGCAATGATGATATGCCCGAAATGCCGTCGCCGCCTCTCGGAGGACGACATCGTAAGCGGCTTCCACAACGTATGTAAAGCTAAATAAGATAAGTAAGTATCGAAAATTAGTTTATAAGTAAGTATCGAAAATTAGCTTATACCAATCTTCAGCTTGCTATTGCGATCTTCGAGTNTGCTCATCGGTCATTATGGAANCNCATAACTCCCTCTTCGCAAAATCAAATCTCACTAANATCNATCTCGAANNNTAATATAAACTAATTTACGATACTTACTTACCAAATACCTCACACCCTATAAACACCACGCCTTGAAACCACTCAGGATAATATCACTGCTGATAGCCCTAATCGCGGTCAGCCTCGCGGCAGACGCGCAGAAGACGTACGTGCTGTCGGTAGGCGTATCGAAATACGCCAACGGCCAGAATCTCCGCTTCACGGGGAAAGACGCGACCTCATTCCGCGACGTGATGAAGAACCAGGGGGCCAACGTCACCACGATCACGAGCGAGAACGCGACGTCGGCCAACATACTCAAGAAGCTCTCGGACATAGCCTCCAAAGCGAAGGCCAACGACCGCATCATACTATTCTTCAGCGGACACGGCACTCCGGGGGGCATCGTGGCGCACGACGGGCTCCTCCCCTACTCGAAGATCAACAAGGTGCTGTCGTCGAGCAAGTCGCGGTGCAAGATATGCCTGATCGACGTATGCCACGCGGGGAGCGTGATAGAGTCGGGGGGGAACAGCTACGACAACCCGGGCACGCACATTATATATATGATGTCGTGCCGCCCCGACGAGTACTCGAAGGAGAACTGGTCGGTAGGCCACGGGCTATTCACGCAGAGCCTTCTGAAGGGCATAAGGGGGAAAGCCGACATCAACTCTGACCGGAACATCACGCTGCTGGAGCTGTTTAACTACGTGTATAAAGACGTGGTGAACCTCGCCTCGGCGAAGGGATGGAAACAACATCCGCAGCTGATCGGAGCGAAGTCGCTCGCCGACACAGTGCTCACCAGCTGGTGAGAGGGGGGAGAGCGGTATTCATACCCCCAAAAAGCGGTTTCGTCAGCGAAAACTCGCTGTTCAAACTGAAAACGACAGAAAATTTGCATATCAACCTCGCTTAAACGTATCTTTGTAGTGTAAAAAAACTTCTCCCTCAAAAAAACTGCTATAATGATTATGAACAGCGAAAATATAAACACCAACACCTTGATGGATCCCGAAAGCCAGAACCAGGAAGCGATGCAGCCGAAAGCGGCCACCCCGCGCGCCATGATACTCGGCGCGATAGCTGCGGGAGCGTTCACGTCGGCCGCGGCAGCGACTCTCGTGCTCCATAATATCGACCCTGAAGCGGAGCCTATCACCCCGATAGAATTCAAGGAGGCAATAGACTCGGCAGAGCCGGCGGAGGATANNNCAGCGGACGCCCCGATCGAGGCAACGGTCGCCACCGNCTACTACNACATAGACANAGCCGCCGAGCAGGCCGAGGCGGAGGGCGACCGTAGGATCGCGGAGCCTGTGCCCGCGGTAGAGCAAGAATACGCCTTGGCAGAGCCTCACCTGGCCCCCGACGCGGCGATAAGCAACGAAGAGGGTGACATACTGATCGAAGAGATCGACCCGATAGACGAAGACGTAGAAAATGTATTCTACGTTGACGATATAGGGGTGATGTATAACGAAGAGGGCGAGGCGATCAACGCCGCCTCCATACAATATGAGGGTGACAGCCTGACACTCGTGGATCTCGACAACGACTACGTATATGAAAGCGTCTATGACGGCAACGAGGTACAGAAATTCAACTCGCCCGGCCCGATCAACGTAAGCGACGCGGAGATAATGCTCTCGGAGCAGACCGACGACAGCGGCTACCTTCCCGCGAACGACTACGACAACTCGCTGAACGATCTCGACACAGACCTGACCAACGATATGCTCGACGACATCATGCTCTCCTAAAAGAAACAATCAAACCAAATAAACAATCAACGAAACAACTAACTCTAAATACCCTCCCCCCATGGAAGAAAACAGCAACACCATCAACTTCGACATGCCCGCAGAGCAGGAAGCCAACAAAGAGAAGAAATCGCACAAAGCAGCCTACGCCGCAGCAGCGACAGGCATAGCCGGAGCAGCAGCCGGAGCGAGCGCCGTAGCAGCCGGAGCGGCAATGTTTGACAACGCCAACGCCGACGAAATCATCCTCACCGACGACGCCCTTGAAGAAGTGGCCGACGTGGCATCGGCAAGCGCACCCCACTCATTCGCCGGCAGCTCGACAGGCGCCACCAACGACATCAAGGCCGACGACTCAGTGATCGAGGCCGAGGTAGAGGTAGACGAAATCGTATACGACACAGACCAAATCATTCTGACCGAAGAGCCCGACTTTGAGCTCGCCCAGGCCCACGTGGTCAACGACGACGACATCCAGATCGCCTACACCGACATCGAGATCGCCGAGGAACCGACATTCGAGCCTGAAATCGACTCGACCGACTCGTTTGACACGCTGTCAGAGCCTGAAATGAACTTCGGCGACGATCTCTTAGCAGATCTCTAATCGCCATCAACCCCAACCCGCAATCAACCGGCCGACTGCCGGGTCGCTACCGCAGTCGGCCGTCAAAAAAAAACCAACCACCCCACCCTCTCCCTCAACCCATTATTTGCAAATAAATAATTAACACTTGAGTCGCGCCATTAAGCCCACGACCCATTGGACAAGATGAACAGTGAATTAACCCAAGCAAGCAAAATCTGCAGTAACCCTGCTTGCAAACGCGAATTTCCATACTACAAACCTTCGACACCCGGCAAATACAATGTCGCCTGCCCCTTCTGCCACGAGCAGAACGAGATAGAGGTGACAGTCGACTCCAAGGAGCCCTCGGAGGCTCAGCAGGCCCCTCAGCCGAAGCCAGAGATAACACTCGGCCTGCAAGAGGACGGGTCGTATCGCTTCCGCTGCAACAAATGCAACGCGGCGGTAAGAGTACCGGAAAAGCTTGTGCGCCCGGGCCTCAACAAAGTCAAATGCCCTAAATGTCAGGCACCAAACGAATTCACCAAGCCCTTCACCGAGGAGGAATTGCTACGCTGCTCAGAAGCGAACTGCAAGGGGCATATCAAACGCCCCTCACAGTCGGGCGACGGGGTCTATTCGAGCGAATGTGACACCTGCCAGGCGAAATACAGCATAGTGATGCATGAAGGGAAGGTGAACAAGGTAAGCCGCAAGACCGACACCGCACCCAAAACCGAAACCCTCGACAACACATGGGAAGTAAGCCCCACGGAGGCAATGATGAGACTAGTGACGGGCAGCTTCTTCAACAAAAAATATTACGACCTCTCAAGAGGCACCCACTACGTGGGTCGTCACGACCAATTCGAGCCGTCGAACTTCCAGCTCCATGACGACACCGCATCACGCCGCTCGCTCCGCATCGACGTGCTTCAGGTAGGGGATGGCATCACATACAAAATGACGGTACAGAGGGCGTTCAACCCCGTGTTTCACAACAACCGCGAACTCCGTCAAGGCGACATCGTCTATCTCTACTACGGCGACCGCATCAAAGTAGGACAAACCATCATAAAAGTCGAAAAGTCATGCAAATAGAACTGCAGTCAATATACACGTTCAACCAGCTCGGACAGCGCGACAACCAGGAGGATTCGCGCTATCCCGACGTGGACAATCCGGATCCCGCGACAGCAATCCCTGCCTTCGCCGTATGTGACGGCGTAGGTGGCTGCGAGAAGGGGGAAGTGGCTTCGTCGACGGTAGCCCAATCGATAGGGGAGCAACTAAAGAACATGAAACAGGGCGACGAATTCACGATCGACGACCTGCGCGAGCTACTGCAAGGCTCGTACGCGGCACTCGACAAGGCATCGCGCCCGACCAACCGGGGCATGGCCACGACGCTGACGCTTGTGGTATTTCACAGCGAGGGTTGCATGGCCGCGCATATAGGTGACAGCCGCATATACCAGATACGTCCCGGCGAAGGTATCGTGTACCGCAGCGAGGACCACTCGCTCGTCAACGCCCTTGTGCGCTCAGGCAACGTGCCGCCCGACCAAGCGGAGGGGCATCCGCGGGGCAACGTCATCACTCGCTGCATGAGCGCCAACGACGGCACTCGCGAGCGCGACGACGCGACAGTGGTCAAGCTCTACGACATACGCCCGGGCGATTACTTCTTCCTGGCATCGGACGGAGTGCTCCACTGCGTCGACGACAACAAGCTCATAGAGATACTAAACTCTGAGATACCAGACGCCGACAAGATGGGAGAAATAGCCACGCTATCGCGCGACTCGATAGACAACAACACGGCCATACTCATACATATAGGCAAAGTNGAAGGGGCNNCCANTATCGAGCAGCCCNCCNAAAACGCCGACGANCCGGNCGACGAGGCNCCCACAGTNCTCNACGAAGCGGAGAGGGTCTACACCCGGAAGNTAGTGCCGCGCGANCAGNAGGACGAGACGGCGGTAGAGGTGTCGGGCGCCCCGGCCCCGAAGCGAGGTTTCTTCGCCCGACTCTTCGGAAAAAAATGACAAGTATCACGACATCATAATAACACCAATCGATTATTAACCACTCAAAATACCAAATCATGCGTAAAATCACCGCAATATTCTCGGTAGCACTGACAGCCGGCATAGCATTAGCCGCGAGCGCAGCCCCTCAATCAGATACCACCGCCAAGGTGCGTCAACGTCTCAGCGCCGTAACCGGCCAGGCGGCCGCAACACAAACGGCCAATCTCAACCAGTCGAAAGACTCGCTCGAAGCAATCGTGAAGAAGGCTTCGGCGGGGGATCCCTGGGCCATGAACCAGGTAGGTCTCTGGTATTACTCAGGGGAGCATTATCAGCGCGACTATAAGAAAGCCGCCTATTGGTTTGAGCTCGCGGCCCGCGAGAAAAACCCCCACGCGGCATATAACCTCGGCCGCTGCCTGCGCTACGGACAGGGGGTGAAAGCCGACTCGGTAAAAGCACTCAACCAGTATCTTCTCGCCGTAAAGCTCGGCAACACCGCCGCCCTCGAATATTGCGCTGACGAAGCCTTGACCCAACCCTTCGACGCTATCGTGGCGGGCAACTGCTACGAGCGCCCTATCGGTGTAGAGCAAAACTATAAGACCGCAGCCAAATATTACGCCATGGCCTCGGCCAAAGGCTCGGTAGACGGCACACTGAAAGCGGGCTACTGCTACTACATGATCAAAGACGGGGAGCAAGCCCTCAAATATTACCAGAAAGCCGCCGAAATGGGTAACGCCGACGCCGCATACTGGGCCGGCAAACTCCTTCTCGGCACCTACGGGGCCCCCGCCGACCTCAGCAAGGCTGTCAACTACCTGCTCAAATCGGCCGACGCTGACAACCCCAACGCTCAATGCGAGCTCGGCAAGCTCTATGCCGAAGGTAAAGGCGTAAGCCAAAACCTCGACCAGGCTATCGCATACTACCGCAAGGCTATCGCCAACCGCATCATCAACAGCCGCGTGGTAGCCGGAAACCGCGAGGCGATGTGGCTCTACTCGATGGCCTTGATCGAGGGCGAAGGCGTGGCACAGAACTACTGCGAGGGCACTTACTGGCTGATGCGCTACGCTCAGGCATCGGATAAGACACTCGAACGCGTCAGCGACTACATCACCAAACTCGACTCGAAAAACAGCTACTACTCATATCTGAAGGGCCTCCGCCTGATGCTGGTCAACGAAAACCTCACCGACGCGGCCAAAGAATTCAAGAAGGTAAAGAACGCAGACGGCAACGTGATGGCCAGCGCGATCCTCATCGCCGAGAACAACGCCAAGTCAAGCGCCAAAGCCGCCAAGAACCTGGAGAAACTCGCAACCACCAACGCGCAGGCAGCCTACTACCTGGCCAGCCTCTACGCAACAGGCAACGGGGTTGAGCGCAACATGAAGGACGCCATCAAGCTCTACATCCTCGCAGCCGAGGGGGGCTTCGCACCGGCAGCCGACGAACTCGGCAACATCTACTACGAGGGCCTCGGCGTAGACAAGAACTTCGATAAAGCGGCAGCTTACTACCGCATGGCATTCGTCAACTCATCGCTCAGCCAAAACGGCATCACCCGCCTCTCAGAATTCTACAAGAAGGGCGAAGGGGGCCTGATGAAGAACGCGGCTATCGCCGAAGGCATCGCCAAGTTAGCTCCCGCAGCACCCTACGCCGCAACGCTCAGCAAAATACGCTTCTAAGCGACCAGGGGGCGGCACAGGCCAGCCCCCGGCGCGCTTACACAAGCTATATATCATTAAATCAGTCGCTTTCGGGCCCGAGACTCCGGGGCGACTGATTGCGCGTATCAACAACTACCGTCAACCAATCCCCCAATCAGTTATCATCCAATAATGGCAGACGACAACAACACAGGAGCACTCGTCAAAGGCACGATCCTACGAAGCGTCAACTTTGAGTATCGCATAGACCGCGTGCTCGGAGCGGGCAGCTTCGGCATCACTTACCTGGCCTACGCGAAGGTAAGAATAGGCAACGTGACCAGCACAGTGCCATTCGCCATAAAGGAATATTTCACCAAGACGTGCTACCGCGACACGGACGGGATGCGCATGGTGCCCACGCCGGTGACCGTAGACGAAGTGAACCTCGGCCGCGCCGACTTCCTCGTAGAGGCCCGGCGCCTGCAGCATCTCTGCCGGCTCTCGCGGAATATCGTCGACGTGAACGAGACCTTCGAGACCAACGGCACGGCCTACTACGTAATGGAATTTCTCGACGGAGGCTCGCCGAACGCGCTTCCGGAAGCGGAGGCTCTCAAACTTCTGCGCGAGGTGGCCGTGGCAGTGGGCTACATACATCAGGAGAAGGTGCTTCACCTCGACATCAAGCCTGACAACATAGTCATGAAAACCGACGACGAGGGGCGCACATTCCCGGTGCTCATCGACTTCGGCGTGGCAAAGCACTTCGACCGCTCGGGCAAGCCGACGAGCCAGCTGAGCGCGAAGGGAGCGTCGTCGGGCTACGCACCGCAAGAACAGTATGCCGGAATATCGCAGTTCAGCCCGAAATATGACGTCTACGCCTTGGGCGCGCTGCTGCTCTATCTGCTGTCGGGCAAAAATCCCCCTGACGCATTCCAGATCTCGCCGTCGCAGAACGAGCTTAAACAGCTCTTCCCGGCTGACGTGTCGGAAGCGACCCGCGAGCTGGTGCTGAGGGCAATGAAGTCAAGCTCATTCGAGCGCACGCCCGACACCGACACACTGGTCAACGAGATAGACGCCGCAATCGCGGCCCTCTCGGCGGCCCCGGCAGTGCAAACGCCTATGCCGGCCACACCCATAGCTATCCCGACCAAGCGCAAAAAGTCGGTGCCGTCGTCGTCTGAAATACCCGCATACCAGCAGGAAGCCGCCGAGCAGCTGCGCCGAGAGGCTGAAGAGAGGGCTCGCCGAGAGGCTGAAGAGAAAGCCCGCAAGGAGGCCGAGGCCCAGGAGAAGGCCCGACGCGAGGCTGAGGAGAAGGCCCGCAAGGAGGCAGCAGCCCAGGAGAAGGCCCGACGCGAAGCTGAGGAAAAGGCCCGCAAAGAGGCTGAGCGGAAGGCGAAGAAAGCTGCCGAGGAGCAAGCCAAAGCCGAGGCAGCCCGCCGAAAAGCGGAGAGCCGCGAGAGGGTGGCAACCCAACCTTTCACCCAACATATCGACAACGCCGGGCAAAACGGCAACGAACCTCTCAATAAGAAGAAACTGCTTATAATCGGAGTGGCTTCGGCTCTCGTGGTCATATTCGGCGGATTGCTTTACTACAACCTCTCCGGCGAAAAGAAGAGGGCTATGGAGTTTGACCCGGAACAGGAAAATGAAAATCAGGAACAGCTGATAGACCCCGCCGAGCAGATCGAGGTCGAAGAAGAGGAAATAATTGACGCTCCAGCAGACTCCATGGCAATAGTTACTCCCGAGCCAATCGATAATCCCGGGAAAGAGCCTAAACCGGATCCAACCCCGAAACCGGACCCAGTTCCAACACCAACCCCAACACCAACCCCTACGCCAATTCCGGACCCAACCCCGAAACCAACTCCGAAACCAGATCCAGTACCAGGCAAGAAGACTAACGGAGAATTGGCCAAGGAGTATTATAATGCAGGAAACCAGAACAAGGCACTTCAAACAGCGTTGACCGCGGCCGAAACCGAAAAGGGCCAAAGTTATCAGGACGCAGTATGGGTGCTCCGTCAGCTCTACAACAGCAATGCCCGAATATTGCAAAGCCGAGCCGGAGACAAGAAAAGGGTCGAAGCAATATTAGGAATCAGCAACTAAGCAAATATCGAAAATCACTTAAGTTATTATCGAAAACTAATCTCACTTTTAACGACAAATGAAAATCTTCAGAATTATCATGATGATAGCCGTCGCCACGTGGGCAGCAATGCCGGCGACCGCCATTTCAAAACGAACCCTCGACAAGGCTGAAGCGGGGGACGCCGAAGCGCAATACCGCGTAGGCACCGACTGCTTCGACTCGGGCGACTACGACGGAGCGATCAGCTGGCTGACCAAATCGTCGGAACAGGGGAACAGCGAAGCGATGTACTTCCTGGGCTATGTGTACTATGCCATGGGAGAGGACGCCAACTGCATAAAATGGTTTGAAAAAGCGGCTGAACAGGGCCACGGGGGAGCGATGTTTAACATCGCGAACTGCTACTTCAACGGACAAGGCGTCAAAGCCGACAACGCCAAGGGAGTAGAGTGGCTTCGGAAGGCATCGGAGGCCAACGACGCGTCGGCAATCAACTTCCTCGGCCAGCTTTACCACAACGGCATGGCAGTAGAGAAGGACCGCTATCAGGCGTATCTCCTATTCAAGAAAGCCGCCGATCTGGGCGACCCTGAGGCTAAACGCCGACTCGGCATTTACCTGACAGGCAAATATCACCAGAAGATAACAGATATGCCCGACCCCCTTGTAGAGAAAGTACTCGACGAGGAACTGGGGCGCGAGATGTTTAAGCAGAGCGCAGACGCGGGTAACGCCTTGGCCCAATTCTACTTTATCCAGCACTATCTCGAAAACGAGAAGAAGGACGAACGCGGCAATGGAATCGTCGACGAGGAGCTCATCAAGTATATGCAAATGGCGATAGACAACGAGGAGATGACCAACGAGGATTCGCGCCGTATAATCTGCGCGAAACTGGCCGACTACTACGAAGCGGAGCTCGGCGGATTGGCATTTGACAACGCTATCATCGAGGATCTGCGCGCACGCGCAGGCGATGTCAAGGACTTGAACACCAAGAACCTTGAGCTAAAGCTCACGAAGCTCGACCTCAACAACGACATGACCATCACCACGCATATCACCAACACCGACGGAACGGTGACGAAGCAGACATCGTATGCCGACGGCTCGGAGAAGGCCACTAACTACAATCCGGCTGACAACTCAATCAACTGGACATCGGAAACAAACCCCGACCTGACCAGCGTGAAGAAATTCTCGGACGGCCGCGTGCATATAACCGAAGTGGAGGTAAACGAAGACCATTCACTGAAATATGAGACAAAAGAGGGGGACAAGCTGTTGAGCACCCTCATTAAAAATCCCGACGGGTCAAGCTCGATGGAGAATGCCGACGGCTCGAAAGAGGTGACCACAGTGCAGGTGAACGAAGACGGCTCGAAGACCTACACGACAGTGCTCACGCTTCCGGACGGAACGAAGCGCACCTCGACGGTCACAACATCGGTGATGATCAAATAACGACGTAGCCGCATAAAACAGGCACGAAAAAGCTCTCACGAAAAAAATCGGGAGAGCTTTTTTGCATATCTTAAAATTGTTGGGTATATTTGTGAAAATTATCTCTATAAAGTTCAACGATTTTTGTCATGTCAACAAAATATAAGCGTATATTACTGAAACTCAGCGGCGAATCGCTCGCCGCCGGACAGGGATACGGCATAGACGCGGAGCGTCTGAGCCAATATGCCGAGCAGATAAAGGAAGCAGTGGCCTCGGGCGTAGAGGTGGCCATAGTCATAGGCGGCGGGAATATATTCCGCGGGGTGCAGGGCGCGTCGAAGGGATTTGACCGCGTCAAAGGCGACCAAATGGGAATGCTCGCGACGGTAATCAACTCGCTCGCGCTCAGCTCGGCGCTGACGACGATAGGGCAACCGGCACAGGTGTTCACGGCCATCAATATGTTCCCTATCGGGGAGCATTACAGCAAATGGCGCGCGATAGAGGCACTTAAGGCCGGGAAAGTGGCTATCATGGCGGGTGGCACGGGCAATCCGTTCTTCACCACCGACACAGGCTCGGCGCTGCGCGGGATAGAGGTTGAAGCGGACGTGATGTTCAAAGGCACACGCGTGGACGGCGTGTACACCGCCGACCCGGAGAAAGACCCGACGGCAACCAAATTCGACAAAATCACATACGACGAGGTGCTCGCGCGCGGCCTGAAGGTAATGGACCTGACGGCGACGGCGCTCTGCAAGGAGAACGGCCTGCCGATCTACGTGTTCAACATGGACATCGTAGGGAACCTGGCCAAGGTGCTTGCCGGGGAGCCCATCGGCACTCTCGTATATTAAAACACCGCCGAACAACAAATTAAATAAGTAAGTATCGAAAATTAGTAAAAAAATAACGTCAAAATGAACGAAACAGACCCCAAATTTTATCTTGACCCCGCCGAGGAGAAAATGGCAATGTCAGTAGAATATCTCGACGAAGCGCTGTCGCACATCCGCGCCGGCAAAGCCAACGCGAAACTTCTCGACTCGATCCGCGTGGACTACTACGGCTCGGCGGCCCCGATATCGAACGTGGCCAACATCTCGGTGCCCGACGCCCGCACCATCGCCATCACCCCCTGGGAGAAGTCGATGTTCCGCGAAATCGAGAAAGCGATCATCAACTCGTCGCTCGGCATCACTCCGGAGAACAACGGCGAGGTGATACGCATATGCATACCGCCTCTCACTGAGGACCGCCGCAAGCAGCTCGTGAAGCAATCGAAGAGCGAGGCAGAGAACGCGAAAGTAAGCGTGCGCAACGCCCGCCGCGACGCTATCGAGGGGCTTAAAAAGGCTGTCAAGAAGGGTATGCCCGAGGACATAGAGAAGGATGCGGAGGCTAACGCCCAGAAGCTCCACGACAAATACATGAAGAAGATCGACGAGCTCTTCGCGGCCAAAGAAAAGGAAATTCTCACAGTCTAAGGATTTGCAAACGGTATTATTCACTTCCACGATATTCGGGCCTATACACAGCCGAAGACTCGGCACGTCGCTGGGCGTCAATCTGATGCCCAACGACGGGAAGGTGTGCACGTTTGACTGCCTCTACTGCGAGGCGGGATTCAACGCGCAAGGCACCGGCACGACGGGGCTGCCTGCCCGCGCCGAAGTGGCGCGAGGGCTCGAAGAGAAGCTGCGCTCGATGAGCGAGGGGGGCGAAGCGCTCGACGTGATAACCTTCTCGGGCAACGGGGAGCCGACGCTTCACCCCGACTTCGCGGGAATAATCGACGACACCATCGCGCTGCGCGACAGGTATTATCCGGAAGCGAAGGTCAGCGTGCTGAGCAACGCGACGCGCATTGACCGGAAGGAGGTGGTAGAGGCTCTCAAGCTTGTCGACAACAACATACTGAAAATCGACAGCGCGCTTAACCCGACCGCCCGGCTAATCGACCGCCCGACGGATAAGGGCTACAAGGTAGAGGATATCGCGCGGATGATGAAGGAATTTGACGGCCATTGCATAGTACAGACGATGATGCTCCGCGGCGAGCATGACGGACACGCGATAGACAACACGACCGACGAGGAAATCGAAGCGCTCATCAAGCTCGTGAAGGAGGTGGGCCCGCAGGAGATAATGATCTACTCTATCGACCGGAAGACCCCGGCCGAAAATCTGCGGAAGGTGCCGAAAGAGGAGCTTGAGGAGATAGCCAAGCGATTTCGCGCGGCCGGGATAAAAGCGCAAGTCTCATAAAGGGCTGATAACCACATTTTTTCTCTCATGATCACACCCCCGGCACTGAAATCAGGCGACACGATGGCAGTGGTCTCCCCGGCTACTATCATCAGCCCGGAGATTGTCGACGCGGCCGAGGAAAGGCTTCGGGCGCAGGGGCTGACGGTCAGGGAGATGCCCCACGCGAAAGGGAAAGCGGGCACATACGCGGGCACACGCGGCGAGCGGCTTGCCGACCTCCGCGACGCGCTCCTCGACAAGGAGGTGAGAGCCGTGATGTGCAGCCGAGGGGGCTATGGCTGCGTGCAGCTGCTCGACGAGCTCGCCGGGCTACCTCTCGCCGACGACCCTAAATGGCTGATAGGCTTCAGCGACGTCACCGCCCTGCATGCGCTGATGCTTAGCAAGGGGATAGTGAGCATACACGGGTCGATGCTGAAATCGTGGGCGCTCAACGACGCCGATTTCGCCCCGAATAAGGCCCTTATGAGGCTACTATCGGGCAGGGGCGAGGGGTATGGCATCGAATGGCACTCGCCTGTAGCCTCTCATCCCGGAGAAGCCGAAGGGCAGCTGATAGGGGGCAATCTCGCTGTGATGCAGGCCCTTATCTCGACGCCCTACGATATATTCCGCAACGCTTCGGGGCGGCCGATACTCTTTATAGAGGATGTGTCGGAGGCTATCTACAAGGTAAACCGAATAATGTGGCAGCTGAAAATGGCGGGAGTGTTCGATCGAATCGCGGGGCTGGTGATCGGCAAATTCACTAATTATCAGCCCGATGCCAACTATGGCGATATGTACGCGATGCTGAGAGATTTCGTCGGCGAAATGAAGCTGCCGATAGCGTTTGACGCGCCGATCGGCCATGTCGCCGACAATATGCCGCTGCTCTACGGAGCCGACGCGCGGCTAACCATTGATAGCTCAGGAGCCTCGGCGCTGACTTTTCGTTAGACAATCATTTTAACACTAAACACTATTCAATCTCGATATGGCTTTTTTCAGTTGGTGTAAACGCTATATGTCGCTCTTCTTCGTGCTGATATTGGGTCTTTACGCCTACATATTGTTTTTTGACGACAACTCTTACGGCCACATAGCCGAGCTCAACGAGCGTATCGACGAGCTGCACAATGAAATCGACGCGACCCGCGACTCGATGAACTATTACCGCGACCTCAACGTCAAGCTCAAATCGTCGGCCGAGGAGATTGACCGCGTGGGCCGCGAACGCTACTTCATGCAGGGGCCCGACGAGGATGTATATATAGTGGAATAACGGCAATCTATATAACTTATAATCAATGGGAAGAAATATTGATCAGGCGGCTGAGCAAAGAAGCCGCGACAAATTTCGCGAAGTCGTGGGCAAGCAGCCGAAGGGCGTGTGGCTAATCATGTCGACCGCGGCGTTGCTGCTGATAGTCGTAGGGACGGTGATACCTATATTTCAGGGGATCGAGATACCATACGCGATGCAGCCAAAATGGTTTGGATATATCTATGCTGCGGGGGCCGTGCTGCTGCTGGTATCGAAAATATTCACCCGCTACACGGGCTCGGTGGTTCGCGTGAAGAGGCTCTACCGCATAGAGACGTGGAGCGCGATTTTCTTCATCGTAGGGGCGGCCTTCATCTGGATCGAGCCCACAATCACCCGCAACTGGCTCGCCTTCACCCTCGCCGGGGGCGCTATCCAGATTTACACCTCCATAATGATTCCCCGCGCTATCAACAAGGCGCTTAAGGGATAATAGGCTTATGCCTATCGCGAAACAAAACCAATAATTTCAATTTTGAATCTTAAGTAATTTCGATACTTACATAATACTCTCAGCACCATGAAAAACATAATTCTGTCTATTTTGGCGATAGGAGCGGCGGGCGGAGCTGCCTTCGCCTCATCGCCCTCGGTAGCAAGCGTCACCGAGGGGGGGCGCGACGTTACGGTATCGGCTGTCACCGACAATATTATCCGCGTCAGCAACAACGCGAAGGGCGTTGTCACCCCGCCGTCGAAGACCCTTATCCTCAAGGATCAGAAGGCTCCGAAGACACAAATCCTCGACACGCCGAACGCCAAGACCCTCACAACCGCATCGGGAGTCACCGCCACGCTCAACCCATCGACCGGCGCAGTGACTATTATGGCCGGAGCGGGACGCTCGGTGATTGACAACGGCACGCGTCAACTCGCCGACGGGAAGCAGATAATGACACTCTCCACCCCGGGCAATGAGTCGTTCTACGGGGCAGGCGAGCGCGGCTTTCATTTCAATCTCGCCGGCGACACCCTCGTGATGTTCAATAAACAGAACTACGGCTACACCGCCGGAGAGGAGCGCATCAAGCAGATGAACATAACCATGCCCATACTTATCTCGTCGCTCGGCTACGCCATTATCTTCGACGACTACGCCGCCGCCAGCCTTGTCGCAGGGCATCCGGTGGAATATATCACCGAGTCACGGCAGCCGGTCGACTACTACTTCGTGAACGGCGTGGAAGGGGACTCTCAGCAGGCGCGCCTCGACAATCTCGTCAAGCAGATTTCATCAATAACCGGGCGACAGGAACTGCCACCGCTATGGTCGCTGGGATATATCACCTCAAAATACGGCTACCATACCCAAGCCGAAACCACGGGGGTTATCGATACGCTCAAAACCGCAGGCTATCCTGTCGACGGCATTGTGCTCGATCTCTACTGGTATGGCAAGGAGCAGGATATGGGACGATTGGCATGGGATCCTGAGCAGTGGCCCGACCATAAGAAGATGCTCTCCGACCTCAAATCGGAGGGGGTCAACCTCGTGGCCAT
>WFLX010371157.1_pt1 | contig 51515 bp, 38 predicted proteins | sample 4967041 | NCBI WGS metagenome assembly WFLX01 (sample SAMN12857096, study PRJNA449069) | gut metagenome | isolation source: stool from male and female vole | host: Microtus ochrogaster | place: USA:Florida | collected 2017
GGCTGTAGCGGCTGCCTGTGCTGTAGGTTATGAAGGAGCGGGCACCATTGAGTTTCTGGTAGATAAATACCGCAAGTTCTACTTCTTGGAGATGAACACACGCTTGCAGGTGGAGCATCCCATCACGGAGGAAGTGGTAGGCATCGACCTCGTGAAAGAGCAGATTCTCATTGCTGACGGACATCCGTTGAACTACCATCAGGAAGACATCCGCCAACGCGGTCATGCCATCGAGTGCCGCATCTGCGCAGAGGATACCGAACACAACTTCATGCCTTCGCCTGGCGTGATTCAGCAACTCACCGAGCCACACAGCATCGGCACGCGCATTGACTCTTATGTGTATGAGGGTTACGAGATTCCTGTACACTATGACCCAATGATAGGCAAGCTCATCGTGTGGGCTACCAGCCGCGAGTATGCCATCGAACGCATGCGCCGTGTGCTCTACGAGTACAAAATTACGGGCTTGATCACCAATATACGCTACTTGCGCCGCATCATCGATGTGCCAGACTTTAAGCAAGGCAACTACAACACCTACTTCATTGAACGCAACCAAGACCGTTTGCGTCCACGACCTGGGTTCAAGAACGACTCGGAGCCGATGGCAGTCATTGCGGCATACATTGACTATCTGATGAACCTCGAAGAGAACAAACCAACAGCACCCACAGCGGAGAACACGGCAATCAGCCGCTGGAGGGCTTTCGGATTGCAGAAAGGAGTGTTGAGAGTGTAACTATGGAGATACAAGTAGGAAACAAAACACTGGAGGTGACCCTGCTGAGCAAGGAGGGTAACCAAGTGAGAGTGGAAATCGACGGAAAGGTCTATGATGTAGATGTGGCAATGCTTCAGAACGGCACCTGCTCCCTCATCTACGAAGGGAACTCGTACAACGCTGAGCTTATCCGCGAGAACGGCGAGAAACACTATCGTGTGAACCTCAACTATTCCACCTACCAGATAGACATGCTCGACTCGCAGGCAAAGTATATGAAAATGCGCCGTAGTGGTTCTTCTGACTCGGTGCAGGCAGACGTGATTGCAGCACCGATGCCATGCAAGATTGTGAACATCTACGTGCAACCAGGCGACACATTGATGGCTGGCGACACCGTGCTGACGATGGAAGCCATGAAGATGCAGTCAAACTACAAGGTGAATGCCGACTGCACCGTGAAGGAAGTGTTAGTGAATGTGGGTGACAATGTCCGTGCGGAGCAGCCACTCATCCTGTTAGACCTTAAAAAAGAAGAAAGATGACCAAGCTTACAGCAAGAGAAAGAATAGAGACACTGCTTGACCGTGGCACCTTCGTGGAGCTGGACAAGCATGTGGTGCATCGCTGCACCGACTTCGGTATGGAACAGAAGCGCATTGAGGGCGACGGTGTCATATCAGGCTATGGAAAGATTGACGGGCGCATCGTGTTTGTCTATGCCTTCGACTTCGCCGTGCTGGGCGGCTCGCTGTCGGCAGCCAATGCACAAAAGATAGCCAAGGTGCAAGACCTTGCGCTCCGAAATGGCGCGCCCATCATCGGGCTTAACGACTCTGGAGGCGCACGTATCCAAGAAGGCGTTGAGTCGCTCACAGGGTTTGCCCACATCTTCAAGAGAAACGTGATGGTAAGCGGTGTTATCCCCCAGATTAGTGCTATCTTAGGTCCCTGCGCAGGTGGCTCTTGTTATAGTCCTGCACTCACAGACTTCATCCTCATGGTGAAGGAGCAGAGCCAGATGTTTGTCACAGGTCCCAGCGTGGTCAAGGCAGTCACCAACGAGGATGTGGATAAAGAAACGCTTGGTGGCGCCATGACCCACAACAGCGTGAGCGGTGTGAGCCATTTCATCTGCAACAGCGACGAAGAGACCCTGATGACCATCCGCGAGCTCATCGGCTTCATTCCTTCCAACAACATGGAGGACGCACCTATCCATCCCGTCACTGACGAGGTGACACGCATCTGCCACGAGCTTGACACGGTGGTGCCGACCGACCCGAATGTACCTTACGACATTCGCAATATCATCGAGCCTGTCTGCGACCAGCAGTACTTCTTCGAGATACAGTCAGAGTTTGCCCGAAACATTGTCATTGGCTTCGGACGCATGGCAGGACGTTCTGTCGGCTTCGTTGCCAACCAACCCAGCTTCTTGGCTGGAGCGCTCGACATTGATGCCTCGGACAAAGCCGCACGCTTCATCCGCTTCTGCGACTGTTTCAACATCCCTCTCATCGCAGTGGAGGACGTACCCGGCTTCCTCCCAGGCGTGCAGCAGGAGCACAATGGCATCATCCGCCATGGCGCAAAAATCGTCTATGCCTTTGCGGAAGCCACCGTGCCGAAGATTACCCTCATCACCCGCAAAGCCTACGGCGGAGCNTATATCGTCATGAACTCGAAGTGCATCNNNGCAGANNNGAACCNCGCCTACCNTACNGCCGAGATTGCCGTGATGGGAGCCGAAGGGGCGTGCAACATCCTTTTCCGCAAGGCCACGCCCCAAGAGCGCACCGAGAAGATTGAAGCGTACCGCCAGAAGTTCGCCAACCCTATGCCTGCCGCACAGCTTGGCTACATCGACGAGGTCATCTCACCCTGCGACACTCGCATCCGCCTCATACAGGCATTGGAAATGTCACGCAACAAGAACCAAAGCAACCCACCCAAGAAACACGGGAACATGCCACTCTAAGATTAACAAGCCATCTGCGTCCTAACGCATTCGCCCACGCTTGCAGTGTAAACGCACTGCGAGCGTGGGCTTTTTTCATGGGCTAACTGCTCTTGTTTGTGACAAACCGAGGTGGTGGAACAGTTCCTTCAAAAAGCACATAAAAATCGATGTCCCCGACATCGACCAATCGGAGTCCCCGACATCGGTTGGTCGGAGTCGGGGACTCCGATTTGGGGGCTGTGAAACGCCTTCTCCGATGAAGCGCCCTGCGTCGCACCTTTGTGTCTGGGTGCAAAAGCGTTGTTCTTGTCCACAACTAAGACATGGACAGCCAAAAAGTGGGCATCAGGGGCTTGTTCTATGGATTTTTCTCACTAACTTTGCACACGAAGATGATGTACGATGTAAATAAGGTACGCGAAGACTTCCCCATTCTTGCCAGGCAGGTTTACGGGAAGCCGTTGGTCTATCTGGACAATGGAGCCACGACCCAAAAGCCGCGTCAGGTGGTGGAGGCCATGGTGGATGAGTATTACAATGTGAATGCCAATGTCCATCGTGGTGTGCATTTTTTGTCGCAACAGGCTACTGACCTGCACGAAGCCAGCCGAGAGATGGTGCGATGGTTCATCAATGCGCGAAGCACGGATGAGATTGTCTTCACGCGAGGCACGACGGAAAGCGTCAACTTGCTGGCTTTCTCGCTGGGCGAGGCGATGGTGAAGGAGGGGGACGAGATTGTGGTGAGTGCGATGGAGCATCATTCCGACATTGTGCCGTGGCAGATGATGTGTGGCAGGAAAGGTGCGGTGCTGCGTGTGATTCCGATGACGGACGAGGGAGAGCTGGAGCTGGAGAAGCTGGAGGGGATGTTGAACGAGCGTACCAGAATCGTATGTTGCACGCATGTCAGCAATGTGCTGGGCACGGTCAATCCAGTGAAGCAGATTGTCAAGATGGCGCATGCGCATGACGTGCCAGTGCTCATAGACGGCGCTCAGTCCGTGCCGCACATGCCTGTCGATGTACAAGATTTGGATTGCGACTTTTTTGCGTTCTCGGGCCATAAGGTCTATGGTCCCACGGGGGTCGGCGTTCTGTACGGAAAAGAGGAATGGCTGGAGAAGCTGCCTCCGTATCAGGGTGGTGGAGAGATGATAAAGAATGTGACGTGGGAGAGGACGACGTACAACGTGCTTCCATACAAGTTTGAAGCTGGCACGCCCGACTATGTGGCGACACACGCATTGGCCAAGGCGCTGGAGTATGTGACGGCACTGGGCATAGAGAACATTTATGCCCATGAGCAGGAGCTGACGCAGTATGCTTTGGAGCGTATGCGGCAGATGGATGGGATGCGCATTTTGGGCAATGCGGCTCATCGCGATGCGGTCATCAGTTTCTTGGTGGGCGACATTCACCATCTGGACATGGGCACACTACTGGACCGCTTGGGCATAGCGGTGAGAACGGGGCACCATTGTGCCGAACCGCTCATGACCCGACTGGGCATCAGCGGAACCGTGCGCGCTTCGTTCGGGCTATACAACACGAAGGCGGAGGTGGATGCTCTGGTGGCTGGCATAGAGAAGGTCAGCAGGATGTTTTAGACTTTATCAACGACGAATTAGAAATAGAATGGCACAGAAACCAAGTATTCCGAAAGGAACGCGCGACTTCTCCCCCGTGGAGATGGCGAAACGCAACTACATATTCAACACCATCAAGGAGGTGTATGCCTTGTATGGATTTCAGCAGATTGAGACACCTGCCATGGAGAACCTATCGACTTTGATGGGCAAGTATGGCGAGGAGGGCGACAAACTGTTGTTCAAGATTCTCAATTCGGGCGACTTCTTGCATGGCATGACGTCTGACGAGGTGGCGAACACGAGCACACAGAAGCTGGCGGCGAAGTTCTGCGAGAAGGGACTTCGATATGACCTGACCGTGCCGTTTGCCCGATATGTGGTGCAGCACCGAGAGGAGCTGGCACTGCCTTTCAAGCGTTATCAGATTCAGCCGGTGTGGCGTGCCGACCGTCCGCAGAAAGGGCGTTACAGAGAGTTCTACCAATGCGATGCCGACGTGGTGGGCAGCGATTCGCTGTTGAACGAGGTGGAACTGATGCAGATTGTCGATACGGTGTTCGGGAAGTTCGGGGTGCGCGTGTGCATCAAGATAAACAACCGCAAGATTCTGACGGGCATTGCCGAAATGATNGGTNAGGCNGNCAAGATTGTTGACATCACNGTGGCGATTGACAANCNGGACAAAATTGGTTTAGAGGCAGTGAANGCTGAACTGATGGCAAACGGCATCCCAGCCGATGCCGTCGAGAAGTTGCAGCCAATCATCCAGTTGAGCGGCACGAACGCTGACAAGCTGGCAACCATGAGGGAAGTGCTGAAAGACTCAGAAGTGGGACTGAAAGGCGTGGAAGAAACCGCCTTCATCCTGTCCAAACTTGACGGGCTGAAAAACGAAGTCGAGTTTGACTTGACATTGGCTCGTGGCCTGAACTACTACACGGGAGCAATCTTCGAGGTGAAGGCACTGGACGTACAGATTGGCTCTATCACAGGCGGTGGACGCTATGACAACCTCACAGGCATCTTCGGCATGCCAGGTCTGAGCGGTGTGGGCATATCGTTCGGTGCCGACCNCATCTTCGACGTGNTGAACNAGTTNNATTTATACCCCAAGGAAGCCGTCAACGGCACCAAGGTATTGTTTGTGAATTTTGGCGAGACCGAGACCAACTTCTGCCTACCCGTACTGGCTCAGTTACGCGCAGAGGGCATCAGTGCCGAAATCTATCCCGATGCCGCCAAAATGAAGAAGCAGATGAGCTACGCCAATGCCAAGCAAATCCCATTCGTGGCAATCGTGGGTGAAAACGAAATGGCAGAAGGGGAAATCACCCTGAAGGACATGACCACAGGCGAGCAACAGATGCTAACCCCAAGCGAACTAACAGAAGCTTTGAAGTAGGCAACTGCTGAAAGTCCCAAATACTAACAGACGTTCAACAGAGATTTACAAGAAACATCGTTTACAATACAAAAATAGCCATGCCGGTGTGCTTTCTATGCACAAACCAGCATGGCTATTTGCTTTTCCGATAATCGAGCGTCTAATTACCTATCCTCAGTTGTTCAGCTGTCGCTTAGCAGCTTGCAGGTTAATCTGCGTAGTGACACTGCTCAACAGCTTCTCCATAATGATGGGCTTGTTGATAAAGTCGTTAGCACCCAGCTGGAATCCTCTTGAAATGTCCTGCTCGGAATTGAGGGCAGACAGAATGATGATAGGAAGCTCCTTCGTAGCCTCATCGGCACGGAGGCGCCTAATCACCTCAAAGCCGTCGATGCCAGGCATCATCAGGTCGAGCAATAATAAATCTACTTTCTTCTGCGCAATGGCATCAAGAGCCGCCTGCCCACCGTTAGCAGTACGAATCTCAAAGGTGTATTGCGACAGCATTTTTTTAATGAGAAGGATGTTCAATGGAACATCATCTACAACGAGAACAGATAAACTATCTACGTTGATTCCTGGTGTGATGTGGTCGTTCATATTTCTATGTTTCTTGTTTTATTCCTTGCCAAAGCAGCGCGATTCGCAGGAATCGCGCCATCTATTATTGTTTCTGAGATTCTTCAACGGGCGTGTACACAGCCGTATCATCGGGCGTGACAGAAATGTAGTCCATTTCCTTGATAAAGTCACCGATTGTAGATTGGTTGCCCTGCAACTTCATGTAGGTATAGCATATCTTCTCGCCAGGCTTCAAGATGGGCACTGCTGCACGTAGCGTTTCCGACATCATCACTTGGAAATTGATAATTCCTTCTTCCGTATCGCCAGTGTAGTTGCGGATGACGGAACCCACATAAGCAATGTTGTTGGCAGCCGACACCTTGTTGTTGGGGAAGTAGAGACAAACCAATTCGATTTCCTCTGGTCGTATCGGCATCGTTTCGCCCTCTTCATTCAGAATCCAAATCTTACCGACCAAGAGGTCGCCCGTTATGTTACCAGAGAATTTCTGTTCAGCCAAAAGCCTGATACGGCTGACAAAACGGTTGTACTCAATGTAGTTATCGTAGAACTCAGTGTAGATNGNGNNGNNANNGNTAGNNGAGATNATAGANTGCTTGCCCTCAGACGTTATTTCGTAAATGTTAAAGTCTTGCGGGATAAGCTCCTCGACATCGTGCGTCTTATGGCAGCTGGTGCAAAGGGTCTTTGTCTTCGGCTCAATAAAGGTGTTGCCGCAAGTGTGGCAAGTGTGGATGATGGCAGGACGGTCGTAATCCATACCGATATGACGCAGAATCTTGTTGCACTTGGGACAACGAAGCTGCCCACCAAAGTTGTAAGTGTGTTCAGGCGACACGTTGGCGCAGCGGAAGTGGTGAATCACTTCTTCTGTCTGGATAGACGACTGCCCACATCTGGGACATGTCTTTATGTAAAGCAAGTGTGAATGCAGACACGATGGGCAGAGATACACCTTGTTGACGAACTTCGTAGCCCTGAAAAGCCCTTTCTCGCTCATTGACTGTATAAACACAAAGTAGTCACTAAGTTCGTATTGCCCCAAACGATAAAACAAATCAAACACAGGAATGACATAGCCCGTCGAAGCCGACACGTCGAGCCGAGGCTCCAGCACTGTCTTCTTTCTTGATATCAGATAGCGTGTGAGGCGGATGAAGAACTGATTGGACGACATGATAGGGTCTTCCTGCGCATTGAGACCGAGTTTGGTGTTGTACTCAATGATGCTCTCCACCTTGGTCAACACCTCCATGCTGTTCCAATCGTCAGCATACCCGTCTATTATCTCATCATAGTTTCCCATTTTCCCCTTCAGCGCGCTGGCTACAAAAAGAGGCTTATAGCAGCATTTGGTGGAAGTAATGGGATTGATGCTGTTAAGGATTGCTTTCGTTTCCTCGACAGTATCGTTCACGATAAATACAACATCAAAGAGATACTCAGGAAAATCCGGACTCTCATCAAGCGCAAACGAACTATCCAACAGGAGAACTCTTCTTTCCCCATCCGTGTTCTGTATTGTTATCATAGAAGCATATTTTTAGAAGATTCCGCTTTCACCATCATTCAGTGATACGGCTTGGCAAAAATTCCATAAAAGACACTTGCAAATGTAAAACAAATTCTCTACAAAAAGCGCTTCCGCCTCGTTTTTTTTGCAAAAAAAGTCTAAATTGTCCCTCTTCCCCGTTCTTTTTCCCCTGTTCAATCCAAATAGCCCGCCTTCTTGAGTTCGCGGGCAGCAGTGTCGCACTCGTCCCACCACGCCTGTCCGAAGCGTCGGATGAGAGGCTCTTTCAGGAACTGATAGACAGGAAGCTGCAAGCGCCGTCCCAGTTCGCGAGCGGGCTGGCAGACATCCCATTTGTGGACATTCACCGCCACCATGCCGCCCACCTTCGACAGGCGCACGGGATAAAGCGCACATGATATCGGCTTCTGCCAATGGAACTGACCGCAGCGGTAGGCTGAGTCGATGGCACAGAAAGCACAGCCTCCGTCATGCTTCACAAAGACACAATCTTTGCCATCTACAATCTGTGTGACCAAGTCCCCATCCTTGTCGGGATAGACCACTCCTTCACGTTCCACTTTCTCCTGCGCCTTCTGCGTCAGTTCATCCTGCACAACCTCGTATGCCTCCTCCAGCAAGCCTATCTCTTCCATGTCAACAGGCGCGCCGGCATCGCCCTCTACGCAGCAGATGCCATGACAGCGTTCCAAGTCGCAGCAGAAAAAGACTTTGAACAGGTCAAGCGACACCAAGGTGCCCATTATCTCAATCATATCGTTTGTCCTCCTTCCCTTTCCAGTTTGTCTATCAATCCTCTGCACGTCCGTTCATCTTGCTCCAACTGCTCCTGCAATGCCTCCAGCGAACCGAATTCCTGTTCGCCCCGCAGCCAGCACAACAATTCCATGCGCATCGGCTTCCCATACAGACTGCCCCCGAAGTCGAACACATGCACCTCGATGCTGCGCTGCCGTCCATTATGCAAGGTAGGCCGTGTGCCCACATTCAGCATGCCGAATCCATATCCTGTACGCACGAAGTACGCACCGTTCTTCGGAATCAGCTTGTCGGCATCCACTTGCAAGTTCGCCGTCGGATAACCGAGCCGCCGTCCGTTATGAAAGCCTTCTATCACATTCCCTTGCAGGAAATAAGCGTAGCCCAGCAGCCGATTCGCCTCCTCCACACAGCCCTCCTGCAAAGCCCGTCGGATTTCCGTTGACGAAATGCCGTTCCCAGCCCTCAGTTCATCACAGCCCTTCACTTCCACGCCCAACGCCTCGCCATACCGAGCGCACTCGTCAAACCCTTTGCGGTCGTGCCCTATATAATTGTCGTAGCCAATCATCAGCACCTCCACGTTCAGCCCTTCCCGAAGCACCACACGCATGAAGTCAGAGGCACTCATCCGCGCCAGCTCCTCCGTGAAGTCCAGCAGCACGACCCTGTCCACACCTGCCGCACGCAGCAGTTCCACCTTTTCATGCTCCAGCGTCAGCATCTGTGGTCCCCCCTCTGGTCGGAGCACACACAGCGGATGGTTCGCGAAAGTCACAACCACCGCATCAAGCCCCTTCTCGCGAGCCATGCCAACCACCTGCTCCAACACATATTGATGTCCTCGGTGTACACCATCGAACGTCCCGATGGTCGCCACGCAGGCCTTCGCATTCTCTGTCTTACCGATTACTTGCATAAACAAATTGGGCACAAAGGTACGGATTCCCCTGCAATCGTCCAAAAGTCGCCCAAGAAAAACGCCGTCCCACCCCTCAGTTAGGAACAATCCCCTCGTCCCGAACGGAGGGGCGAAAGAGTGGAATCACGACCACCGAACAAACACCCCCTGAAAAACCTCCAAAATCGATGTCCNCGACTCCGACCAATCGGAGTCGGGGACATCGGTCGGTCGGAGTCGGGGACTCCGATTTTGAGGCCGTGAAAGCGCACCCAACACCACAGCGTCTCGCAGCGCGTTTCGTCCCCTCCCGCCCGAGGGCAAAAGAGACGTTATGCGACCAGACGAACCTGCTGGTNGCGCCCTAAATCTTCTTGTTTTTCNCATTNTCTTATCCANAAATTTNGCAGAGNCGAANAAANACCGTACTTTTGCAGTGGAAAATGCGAGGGGACTGAACAAAGTTCCCTCTTTGTGTTTGAATGGACGCTACGCTTTCTAAGATTGAATTTAGTATGATTGACAAACAAAAAGTGAAGGAACTGGCCTTGGAATGGCTGGAAGGGAAAGAGTATTTTCTTGTCGATGCGACGGTAGATGCAGACAACAAAATCACAGTGGAAATCGACCACAAGGACGGTGTCTGGATTGAAGACTGCTGCGAGCTGAGCCGCCACATCGAGGAGCACTTCGACCGCGACGTGGAAGACTTCGAGCTGGAAGTAGGCTCGGCAGGCATCGGACAGCCCTTCAAGGTGTTGCAACAATATGTCAACTCCATCGGGTACGAAGTGGAACTCCTCACAGCCGACGGCAAGAAGCTGAAAGGCTGCATGAAGGAGGCCGACGAACAGTCTTTTGTCGTCACCTTCATGGAGAAGCAGAAACTGGAAGGCAAGAAGCGTCCGCAGATGGTCGAAGTGGACAGAACCTTCACATACGACGATGTGAAGTGGGTGAAGAACACCATCGACTTCAAGTAGTACAAAGGAGGGCGACAACCAAACCGCCGCTCCGCACAGCGTGATATAGAAAAACAAAACATATTTATGGCAACAAAGAAAATGACAGAACGTGTCAACTTGATTGATACCTTTAAGGACTTCAAGGAGACAAAGAACATCGACAGAACCACATTGGTCAGCGTGATTGAGGACAGCTTCCGCAGCGTCTTGCAGAAGACATACGGGTCGGACGAGAACTTCGACGTCATCGTCAATCCCGACAAGGGCGACTTCGAGATTTATCGCAACCGCATGGTGGTGGCAGACGGCAAGGTGGAGAACGAGAATGCCGAAATCTGCCTGTCTGAGGCGCAGAAGATTGACCCCGATTTTGAAGAAGGCGAGGAAGTGAGCGAAAAGATTGAGTTCGCCAAATTTGGACGACGCGCCATCTTGACACTCCGTCAGACCATGGCGAGCAAGATTCTGGACCTTGAGCACGACAACCTCTACAACAAATACGTTGACAAGATTGGACAAATCGTGACGGGAGAGGTCTATCAGATATGGAAGCGCGAGATGCTGCTGCTGGACGACGAGGGCAATGAGCTTCTGCTGCCCAAGAGCGAGCAGATTCCAGGCGACTTCTTCCGCAAAGGCGAGACGGCACGCGCCATCGTGCTCCGTGTGGACAACCTGAACAACAACCCCAAGATTATCCTCTCGCGCACATCCAACGACTTCTTGCGCCGCCTGCTGGAGCAGGAAGTGCCCGAGATTAACGACGGACTCATCACCGTACAGCGCATTGCGCGCATCCCTGGCGAGAGAGCCAAGATTGCAGTGGAAAGCTACAACGAGCGCATTGACCCAGTGGGTGCCTGCGTAGGCGTGAAGGGCAGCCGTATCCACGGCATCGTCCGCGAACTGCACAACGAGAACATCGACGTGATTAACTACACCAGCAACACCAAGCTGTTCATCCAACGCTCGTTGAACCCCGCCGCAGTATCGTCCATCACACTCGACGAGGAGAAGAAGAAGGCAGAAGTGTATCTGCAACCCGACCAAGTGAGCCTCGCCATCGGTAAGAACGGCGACAACATCAAGCTGGCATCCATGCTGACTGGCTACACCATCGACGTGTTCCGCGAGCTGAACGGCGAAGAGCCTGACGAGGAAGACATCTATCTGGACGAGTTCTCCGACGAGATTGAGTCATGGATTATCGAAGCCATCAAGGGCATCGGTCTCGACACCGCCAAGAGCGTACTGAGCGCACCACGCGCCATGCTGGTGGAGAAAGCCGACCTCGAGGAAGACACGGTGGATGAAGTGCTCCGCATACTGAAAGCTGAATTTGAAGAATAAACATCAGCCGACAGACAGCAAAGAAAGTTCATAAAGTTCAAGAGATAGAAAAAATAGAATAAATAAGTCTATATGGCAGTAAGACTGAACAAAGCATTAAAAGAACTCAATGTAGGAATCAACACCGTGGCTCAATTCCTGCAGAAAAGGGGCATGGCGTTGCAGGATGCCACCCCTAACGCTAAAATCACGGACGAACAGTATGCGCTGCTGCAAAAGGAGTTTGGCGAAGACATGAAACAAAATGCCGCCACCAAACAGAAAATCCAAAACCAGAAGGAAAAGGAATTGCAGGAGAAGAAAGAGCGTCAGCAAGCTGCTCGCGAGGAGAAAGAACGCCTCGAAAGGGAAAAAGCCGCAAAGAAGCCCCAACTCAAGATTGTTGGCAACATCAACGATTTGAAGAAGGCTCCAAAAGCGGAAGAGAAGCCGGCTGCACCNACTGCACCCAAGAAAGAGGTCAAGCCTGTCACACCNACACCNGCAGCACNTGCAATANCACCAGTGGCAGCACCTGCACCAGGAGCGACAAAAGAAGCCAAGTCCAATGCTACAGAGAAAGAGAAGAAGCAAGGGAAACTCACCCCTGCCGAACGCTTGGAGCAGAACGAAAATGGTGTCTATCACTTAGCGGCACCAGCCGAAGCCAGCGTGCAATTCAAGCAAGTGGGATTCATCGACCTCTCTACACTGAACAGCAAAACGCGTCCAGACCGCAAGAGCAAGGCCGAGCGTCGCAAAGAGCGTCAAGGCGCACAAGCTGGCGATGCGCAATCCTCTGGTCAGAAGAAAAAGCGCAACCGCATCAACAATAACAAAGTGGATATTGCCGCTGCGGCAAAGCAGAACAATGGTCAGCAGGGACAAGGCAAGAAGCAGGGCGGCAAGAATCAGGCTGCCGGCGGCGCACAACCCAACCCATCCAAGAACAAACCGAATGCCAACACACCTCATCAGGGTCAAGGCAAGAAGAACAAGAAAAAGCACCCCATAAAGCCACAGGAACTCTCGGAGGAAGAAGTGGCTAAGCAGGTGAAGGAGACGCTCGCACGCCTCACAGCCAAGCAGGAGAAGAAGGGCGTCAAGTACCGCAAGGACAAGCGCCAAGCCATCCATGAACGCATGGCCGAAGAGGAAATGGCCGAGAACGCAGAAAGCAAGGTGCTGAAACTGACAGAGTTCGTAACTGCCAACGAACTTGCCACGATGATGGACGTACCTGTAACGAAAGTCATTGGCACCTGCATGTCTATCGGCATGATGGTGAGCATCAACCAGCGTCTCGACGCCGAGACCATCAACATTGTGGCTGAGGAATTTGGCTACACCACCAGCTATGTATCTGAAGAAGTGTCGAACGCCATCGAAGAAGTGGAGGACAACGAGGAAGACCTTGAGCGTCGCGCTCCTATCATCACAGNGATGGGTCACGTTGACCACGGTAAGACTTCTCTNCTCGACTACATCCGCAACACGAATGTGATTGCAGGCGAGGCAGGTGGCNTCACGCAGCACNTNGGTGCTTACAACGTGAAGATGAAGGACGGTCGTAAGATAACCTTCCTCGACACCCCTGGTCACGAAGCATTCACTGCCATGCGTGCCCGTGGTGCAAAGGTAACCGACATCGCCATCATCATTGTGGCTGCCGACGACGACGTGATGCCTCAGACGAAAGAGGCGATTGCCCATGCACAGGCAGNGGGTGTGCCAATGGTCTTTGCNATCAACAAGANTGATAAGCCTGGAGCCAACCCTNACAAGATTAAGGAGCAGCTTTCCGCCATGAACCTTCNGNTAGAGGANTGGGGCGGCAAGTANCAAAGCCAAGACATCAGTGCCANGAAAGGCATTGGCGTGGATGAGCTGATAGACAAGGTGTTGCTTGAGGCTGAAATGCTCGACCTCAAAGCCAATCCCAACCGCAAGGCAACGGGTTCCATCATCGAATCGACCCTTGACAAGGGACGTGGCTATGTGGCAACCGTGCTCGTGTCGAACGGTACGCTCCATCAAGGCGACATCGTATTGGCTGGCACACACTACGGTCGCATCAAGGCGATGTTCAACGAACGTGGACAACGCATCGAGAAGTCGCTTCCTGCTGAGCCAGCAGTGATTCTCGGCTTGAACGGCGCACCAACAGCAGGCGACACCTTCCATGTGATGGATACAGAACAGGAAGCACGCGAAATCTGCAACAAGCGCGAACAGCTGAAGCGCGAGCAAGGACNCCGCACCCAGACACGTCTGACACTCGACGAGTTGNGTCGACGCNTTGCNCTGGGCGACTTCAAGGAGCTGAACCTCATCGTCAAAGGCGACGTGGACGGATCTATCGAGGCATTGTCCGACTCTCTCATCAAGCTCTCCACCGAAAAGATTCAGGTCAATGTCATCCACAAGGCCGTGGGTCAAATCAGCGAGAACGATGTGGAGTTGGCACACGCTTCCGAAAATGTCATCATCATTGGCTTCCAAGTGCGTCCATCCGCATCCGCACGCCGTTTGGCAGAGCAGTATGGCGTTGACATCCGTCTCTACTCCATCATCTACGACGCTATCGAGGAGGTGAAGGACGCCATGGAGGGCATGTTGGCTCCAACGCTCAAGGAGGAAGTCACCGCCCAAGTGGATGNGCGTCAGGTCTATCACATNACNAAGGTNGGCACCGTGGCCGNCTGCTGGGTGNCGGAAGGAAAGGTACACCGTTCCGACAAGGTGCGCGTCATACGCGACGGCATTGTGGTTCACTCTGGCGACATCCTGGCGCTCAAGCGTTTCAAGGACGACGTGAAAGAGGTTGGACGCGACTTCGAGTGCGGTATCTCTATCGTCAACTTCAACGACATCCGTGAAGGCGACGTGTTAGAGGCATACACAGAGGTTGAGATGAAGGCTAAATTGTAATCAATAATCAATAATTCACAGTTCATAACGACCGAATGACAGGCAGTTGAGGACACCACGTCCGTCTGCAACACGAGGGATTATGAATTTGTCTATGGAGATTCTCATCTATATTGTACTCATCATTGGTGCTATCATTGGCTTCAAGCAGGGTGCATTCAAGCAGGTGGCTCATTTCTTAGGTGTGGCGGTCGGTTTACTAATCGCCGCCACACTTTACCACCAATTTGGCGACTTCCTTGCCGACAAGACGGGAGCCAGCATTGGTTTCGGACGCTTTATCGCTTTCGTCCTTATCGTCATCGTGATACCCATTGCCTTAGGATGGGTGGCAGCATTCCTCACCGAGTTCTTCAAGAAGCTCAAGCTCAACTTTCTCAACCGATTGTTGGGTGCTGCGGTAGGTGTGGTATGCTATGCTGTCATTCTCAGCGTAGGACTCAATCTGTATGACCTTGTGGTCAGCAACGCTGGATTCAAACCAGAGAAGTTGGATGAGCGTCCGCCGCTCTATTATCAGATGAAGCACGCCACTCAGATAGCCATTCCTGACCTCCTGATTGTGACCGATGCCACGGAAGAAGCCCATGGTTGCACGCCCAAGCACGGTCTGCAACACGTGGTTGACAAAGCAGTAGATAAGATAATCTCCCCCAACGAAGCGGAATGAGCAACATGAATAAGAACGGGAAGCAGGGCGGAGACGAGAGGATGAAGCCCGAACATGAGTCGAACGAGCTTGTACGCCGCATTGCGGAGAAGAAGTACGAGTTTGGCTTCACCACTGATGTCCACACCGAAATCATAGACAAGGGACTTAACGAGGATGTCATTCGCCTCATCTCCGCAAAGAAAGGCGAGCCTGACTGGCTCTTGCAGTTCCGTCTGGAGGCATATCGCTACTGGCTCACACAGACGCAACCCACATGGGGACATGTGCATCTGCCAGAGATTGACTACCAGGCCATCTCCTACTACGCTGACCCAACGGCAAAGAAAGGAACGGAAAACAAGGGGCAAGAGATTGACCCCGAATTGATGAAGACGTTCGACAAGCTTGGCATTCCTCTTGAAGAACGACTGGCTCTCTCGGGTACAGCCGTGGATGCGGTGATGGATTCCGTGTCGGTCAAAACCACCTTCAAGGAGAAGCTCTCCGAGAAAGGCATCATCTTTTGCTCCATCAGCGAGGCTGTGAAGAACCATCCCGACTTGGTGAAGCAGTATCTCGGCAGCGTAGTGCCTCCCAAGGACAACTACTTTGCCGCCCTCAACAGCGCCGTGTTCTCCGACGGTTCGTTCGTTTATATTCCCAAGAACACACGCTGCCCCATGGAGCTTTCCACCTACTTCCGCATCAATGCCCGCAACACAGGGCAGTTCGAGCGCACCCTCATCGTATGCGACGAAGGTTCATACGTCTCCTANCTNGAAGGCTGCNCNGCCCCTATNCGCGNNGAGNACCAGCNCCATGCCNCCATTGTCGAAATCNCAGTGATGGACAATGCCGAGGTGAAGTATTCGACCGTTCAGAACTGGTATCCAGGCGACAGCGAAGGCCGTGGCGGTGTGCTCAACCTCGTGACCAAGCGAGGCGACCTCCGTGGCGTGAACAGCAAACTCTCATGGACACAGGTCGAGACTGGTTCAGCCATCACGTGGAAGTACCCCTCCTGCGTGCTCCGCGGCGACAACAGCCAAGCCGAGTTCTACTCTGTCGCTGTCACCAACAACCATCAGGAAGCCGACACTGGCACCAAGATGATACATCTGGGCAAGAACACCCGTTCCACCATCATCTCCAAAGGCATCTCGGCAGGTAAGTCGCAGAACTCCTACAGAGGTCTGGTGCGTGTAGGCAAGCATGCCGACGGCGCGCGCAACTACTCCTCCTGCGACTCCCTCCTCCTTGGCAGCCAGTGCGGTGCCCACACCTTCCCCTACATGGACATCCACAACAACACTGCCACCGTCGAGCACGAAGCCACCACCTCCAAAATCAACGAGGAGCAGCTCTTCTACTGCAACCAGCGCGGCATCTCCACCGAAGAAGCCGTGGGACTCATCGTCAACGGCTACGCCAAAGAGGTCATCAACAAGCTGCCCATGGAGTTTGCCGTCGAAGCACAGAAGCTGCTATCAGTGTCGCTCGAAGGCACCGTCGGATAAGCCGACAGATTCTCTTTCGCATACACATTGAGGTCACAAAATGCCTCCCCTCAAAAAGGTCATCAAAATCGGAGTCCCCGACATCGACCCATCGGAGTCCCCGACTCCGACCGACCGATGTCGGGGACTCCGATTTTGAGGCTGTGAAACCGCCTTCAGCATGAAGACGGCAAAAGGCACAATGATTCCCCTCAGGAACACTGTTCACGGCACATTTTGCCACCGAGGCATCAAAAAAACAGGCAGAAGCCATCCACAACACAGATAAATTCAGTAACTTTGCCCTCGGTAAGCACAGCGATTGCAGCCAATCGTCAATTCATCGAACGCACATCATGTTAGAAATAAAGAACCTCCGCGCCAAAGTAGGCGACAAAGAAATACTCAAAGGCATCAACCTCACCNNCAACGNCGGCGAGATTCATNCCNTGATGGGCACTAACGGAGCGGGCAAGTCAACCCTCTCCAACGTCATTGTGGGCAATCCCGCCTACGAGGTGACGGAAGGAACCATCACCTTCAACGGACAAGACCTGCTGGCCATGAGCACCGAGGAACGGGCACACGCAGGTGTCTTCATGTCCTTTCAGGCACCCATCGAGATACCAGGAGTCAGCATGACCAACTTCATGCGTGCCGCCGTCAACGCACGACGCAAGGCTCTGGGNAANGAGCNGCTCAAATCGACCGACTTCCTCAAGGTGATGCGCGAGAAGCGCAAACTGGTCGAGATTGACCAGAAACTCATGAACCGCTCCGTCAACGAAGGCTTCTCAGGCGGCGAGCGCAAGCGTAACGAGATTTTCCAGATGGCGATGCTCGAACCCACCTTCTGCATCCTCGACGAGACCGACTCAGGTCTCGATGTCGATGCCCTCCGCATCGTGGCAGAAGGGTTCAACAAGCTCCGCACCGCCGAGACTTCCGCCATCGTCATCACACACTACCAGCGACTCCTCGACTACATCCGCCCCGACTTCGTACACGTGCTCATCAACGGACAGATTGTGAAGACCGGCACCGCCGAACTCGCCCAGCAAATTGAGGAACAAGGCTTTGACTGGATTAAAGAAGAACTGGCATGACGAGCGAGCAACAATACATAGAACTCTACAACGAAGCTTCCGACCTGATTAAAGGCAAGAGTTGCCCTGTGATGAATGCCGTCCGCGACAAAGCATTTGCCACGTTCCAGCAGATGGGCTTCCCCTCCAAGAAGGTGGAACGCTACCGCTACACCGACGTAGATGCAGCCTTTGCCCCCAACTACGGCATTTCCCTTTCGCCCCTCACGGTCAAACCTTCCACATATATATATAGTATGAAGAGCGCGCCGATTGACGTAACTCCCTACTACCACCGCATAGCCGACCACACCGATGCCATCACGGCACTCAACACCGCTTTGGTCCACGACACCCTGCTCGTCCATGTGCCCAAGAACACACAAGTGACCGACCCCATTGTGGTCGATAACTGGCTCCGTGGCACAGCTGCCACCATGATGAACCGCCGCATCCTCGTCGTGATGGAACAAGGTGCCGATGCCACCCTCATCATCAACGACCATGCAGCCGACAAGCAGCACTTCCTCACCACACAGGTCATCGAAGTATTCTGCCACGACAATGCCCGTCTCGACCTCTACGAGATAGAGGAGACCACACCCCTCTGCTCGCGGTTCTCCAACGTCTATATTCAAGAGGGACGCGACTGCACCGTCAAGCACAACAGCATCACCCTCTTCAACGGACAGACACGCAACCTCTGCGACGTGTATCTGCAAGGCAAGAACTCGGAAGTGACCCTCAATGGCTGCGCCATCGCCACAGGGGCACAGCACATCGACAACAACACGCTCATTCGCCACACTGTGCCCAACTGCACCTCTAACGAGCTCTATAAGTACGTCATCGACGACAAAGCCGTCGGTGCTTTTGCTGGCAAGATTCTTGTGGAGAAAGACGCGCAGAAGACCGTTTCACAAGAGACCAACGCCAACCTCTGCGCCTCCTCCGATGCACGCATGTACACACAACCCATGCTCGAAATCTACGCCGACGACGTGAAGTGCGCCCACGGCTCTACGGTGGGTGTGATGGACGAGACCGCCCTCTTCTACATGCGTCAGCGCGGCATCCCTGAAGCCGAGGCACGCACCCTGCTCAAGAACGCCTTCATGGGACAAGTCATCGACCAAATCAAGTATGAGCCTCTGCGCCAACGCCTCGCCGTCAAGGTGGAGAAGCGTTTCCGCGGCGAACTCGACAAGTGCAGCGACTGCCGCCTGTGCAAATAACACGCTCCCGTCCAACGGAACGAACACAAGCAACACGTCAGAAACTCTATAACACAACAACAGACACATGTTTCTATCCCACCGCACGAAGACCATCAAGCGCCTGCTTGTCATGCGCTTCAGTGCCATGGGCGATGCAGCCATGACGGTGCCAGTGCTCCATGCACTCGCCACCCAGCACCCCGACCTGCGCATCACCATGCTCACCCGTTCCCGCTTCGTGCCCATGTTTGAGTGGTTACCTGCCAACGTGCAGGTCAAGGGCATCGACCTTAAGAACTATCACGGCATCGGTGGACTCACCCACCTCTATCGCCAACTCAAACCCGCGCGGTTCGATGCCGTTGCCGACCTCCACAACGTGTTGCGCACCAAGTATCTGCGCACCTGCTTCTCTTTGGCAGGCATTCCTGTAGCCGTCATCAACAAAGGGCGTCATGACAAGAAAGCCCTCATCGGGCATGCCCTCGACCACGATGCCCTGCGCCCCATGCCTGAACGCTATGCCGACGTGTTCCGCACGCTCGGTTTTAGCATCACGCTCCCCGAGCGCATGCCCATCAACCTCAAGCAGGAAAGCTTTGCAGCCGTACAGAAAGTGATAGGCATCAAACAACCTAACCAACGCTGGATTGGCATTGCTCCTTTCGCTGCCCATCCACAGAAGATTTACCCCTTGGAGCACATGCAGCAAGTGGCCAACGCCCTTGCCGACCTCGGTCACCACGTGTTCCTTTTCGGAGCCGGCAAAACGGAGACAAGCACGCTTGCCCAATGGGTGGAAAGCTACGACCACAATGGTCAAAACCCACACCATGTAATCAACACCAGCGGCGCCCTCGGCGGTCTCAAAAACGAGATGCTGCTCATGTCTATGCTCGACATGATGCTCTCCATGGATTCCGCCAATATGCACATCGCCTCCATCGTCGGCACCCCCGTGCTCTCCATTTGGGGAGCCACCCACCCCAAGGCAGGATTCTCTGGCTACGGGCAGCAAGCAGACCATACCTTACAGTTGAACCTGCCCTGCCGCCCCTGTTCCATCTACGGAAAGAAGCCTTGCCAGTTCGGTGACCTCCGCTGCATGAACATCACCCCCGAGACGATTGTNGAGAAGACACTCCAAATNATCGCAGATGAAGAAGAACACACNCATGCGTAAGTATCAGTTTATCAGAAGCCTCTTCTGGCTCATCAGCCTCCTCCCCTTCCCCGTGCTGTACGCCATTGCCGACTTTGCCAGCCTCTTTGTCCGCCGCTACTACCGCCGACAAACCGTGCGCAACAACCTCCGCAGCGCCTTCCCTGAGAAGACCGCTCAAGAATTAGCGCAGATAGAACGCAAGTTCTACCACCAGTTCTGCGACAACTTCGTGGAAGACATCAAAATGCTCTCCATGAGCAAGCAAGAGATGATGCGCCGCATGACCTTCAGCGGACTCGACGAGGCGAAGAAGCGACACGATGCAGGACAACGGCTGCACTTCCTCTATCTGAGCCACTTCGGTAACTGGGAATGGATTTCGTCTATCAACTACCACACCCAGCCTTGGTGTGCATCAGGACAAGTCTATCACCGCATTTACAACCCAGTGATGAACCAGCTCTTCCTCGACCTGCGCGGTCAGTATGGCGGCGTGAACATTGAAATGAAGGAGACATTCCGCCGCATTCTCCAACTGCGCAAAGAAGGCAAGAACTACGTCATCGGCTTCATCAGCGACCAGCAACCCAAGTGGAACAGCATCCACCACTTCGTCCCCTTCCTCAACCACGACACCGCCGTCTTCATCGGAGCCGAGCACATAGCCCGCAAGGTAGATGCCTTCACCATGTATGGTCGCATGAGCCGTCCCAAGCGTGGCTACTACCACCTCGACATCATCCCCATGGAGGACCACCCAGCCACCGTGCCCGAGAACACCTTGACCGACCGATACTTCCAACTGCTCGAAGAAGACATCAAGGCGCATCCTGAGATGTGGCTATGGACACACAAACGCTGGAGCCGCACCAAAGAAGAGTGGCTCCGCCGACTAGAACAGAAACAATAAAACAAAAGAGAGGCTGTCTTCGCAGCCTCTCTTTTGTTATAATCATGCAGCAACTTACAGCCCGTTTCCGTCATCCGCCCCATACAAAACACGAAAGAAACTTGCCCCAATCACGACATATACTTTTGTCGAATGGTCTTCGGAAGTTTGGATGCCACAAGTTGATACGCCTCCCTCATCAGAGCCTCCACCAGCGCATCCTCCAACTGCTCATAATACACGTCGCTCCAGTGCTTCTTGTTCCAATGCCAAGCAGGAGTGATTGCCGAGTATTGCCCCCGAAGTTCCTCGTTTCTGTCAGGCGGCAACTTCAGCGCGACCCTTGGAGCAGCATCCTTCATGTCATGCTTACCGCCGCCCAGCCAAAGACAGGCAAAAATTTTTCCTTCCAAACGGAAGGTGATGATGTCATCCCCAAACGGCTGGTCTTCTGTCACACCATAGAGCGACAACGCACATTCCCGTACCTGTTCTATGTTCATGCCCATACCTCTTGATTGTATTACTTCATTTTTATCTTGAACACCAGCGAGGTCGCAAAGTCCAACTTGTCGGGACACGAAATGACAAGCCCATCAGGTGTCTGATGCCACTTCAGTTTGCCGTCATATCCTAACAGCAACACACGCTTCACCTTCTCCTGCCCCTTACNCAGGCTGCGGATAGTCAGCTGGCTACCAGCCTCTGGCACAGCCAAAGTGAAGGCATAGAGGCTGCCATCCTTACCCACCGTGAAGCGGATGTCCTGTGGCGAGAAGCGGAAGTCAGCATGATACTTGCCAAGCCCACCGCCAGGCAGTTTCTTCAACCTTCCATTCACCATCTCACCCTCGCCAAGCGTGCGCCATGCCCTGCTGCCATAGACCGCCTCGCCATTCACCTGCATCCACCGCCCCACCTCTTCAAGCATGGCGACACACTCCTGCTCGATGCTGCCATCAGGACGCATGGGGATGTTGAGCGCGGCATTGCCGTCGCGGCAGATAGCCTCGACAATGAAGCGAATCATAGAACCTGCATCGTAAGTGAAACCAGGAGCATAGAACCAGTCGCCCACAGGAGCCTCGCGAATCCAAGGCTGCGAAGCGTTGATGGTGTCGGGGAAGTCGAACTCGGCAGTGTTCACCGCACCGTTCGTGGGACTGCGGAACTTGATGATGCTGAAAGCATCCACCTTGCCACGCTTCTTCAACACACGATTGTAGTAGTCAGCCATGACGGTCTGCATGGCGTTGCACTTATAGCCCGTACCAGTGCCGTCGCCCGTAAAAGGTCCCTGCACTGTGCCATCGGTATAGATGAAGTCGGGGTCGTAGTGAGCGCAGACATCCATCATACGCAGTGCCCACTGCGTGGCATACCACTTGCAGTAGTCCAGATGCCGGGTGAAGATGCCAGCCTTAGGAGGCGACCAAGGCGAATGCGCTCTTTCGTCCACCGTCTCATACTCACGCAAGTCAATGCCATAGAGCAAACGCGGGTCGTAGCCCTGCCACCACTTGCCCTTGCCATCTTCGAGCGTGAGGTGTCCGTCGTAGGGCACACCAGCCCGCTCGCCCTTCGAGTCAGAGCCAAAGGCTGTCTGCCACCACCACCAAGTATATTCATGGTGGAAGGTGACACCGTAGCGCATACCGTACTTGTGACACGCATCCACCCACTCGCGCAGGATGTCGCGCTTCGGTCCAATGTTCACCGAGTTCCAAGGCTGATACCGTGAATTCCACAGGTCGTAGTTGTCATGGTGTACACCTTGAATCATCAAGAAGCGCGCACCAGCCTTCTGATAGAGCTGCGTCAAAGCCTCTGGATCGAGCTTGGCAGGATTCCAGTCGCGCAACACCTCCTTATAGCCAGCCTCCGACGGATGCCCGTAGCGGTTCACGTGGTTGTGGTAGGCCTGATGATTCTCTCGCTCCTTGTACAGATGGCGGGCATACCAGTCACCGCTCTCGCCTGCCGCTTGCGGACCGAAGTGTACCCAAATGCCAAACTTTGCATCGCGCAACCACGCAGGCGTGCCAGGATAGTTCTGCTCAATGCTCGCCCAACTGGCTTTGTAGGGGCCATCAGTGATGGGGATATCGAGCTGCACCTCTGCAAACTCGTTGCAGTCGCCCATCTTCACCGAGCCAACAGGCAGCGGTGCAGGAATCTCAGGGAAAGCCGGCAACTGCGGCATCACGCCCTCCTCCAATGTCTGCTGCGCACGGGTGCCAGAGCAAACCATGCAAGCCAATGCTGTCGTAAATAGAATCCGTCTCATCATCTTTTCTTGTTGTTAATGATTATTCGTTGCAAAGATACTGAAATTTTCTATATCACGGATAAATTCCGCAAAAATGTGACAAACAGCGTGCCACACAGAGAGGCATCAGTAAGCACCCCAAAAGACGGGCACGAAACACCTCAAAATCGGAGTCCCCGACATCGGTTCGCCGATGTCGGGGACATCGACCGGTCGGAGTCGGGGACTCCGATTTTGAAGCACTGATAGCACCCTTCGTGGCACACCTGCACCACGGCACAAAAGAAAGCCTCGGTGTCCCTGTCGGGAAACCGAGGTCTGATTAGATGCTTGTCCGAAAGGATTACTTACGGAGACCGAGCTTCTTGATGATGGCACGATAGCGCTCAATGTCCTTACGCTTCAGGTAGGCAAGGAAACGGCGACGCTGACCTACGAGCTTCACAAGGGCGCGGTTCGTCACATAGTCCTTGTGGTTGGCCCTCACATGCTGTGTGAGGTGCTGGATACGATAGGTGAGGAGTGCAACCTGGCTCTCGCAAGAACCCGTGTCTGTGGCAGAAGCACCAAACTCGGCAAAGATTTCTGCCTTTTTCGCTGAATCTAAATACATAGTGTTTTTTGTATATAATAATAAATAATGTGTTATCCAACGCGCCAGTATTCTTTCAGCCGAATGACTAACTCGCTGGAAATCGGGTGCAAAGGTAGCAAATAATTGACAATAGACGACTGCCAACGGAGAATTATTTACTGCCGAATGTGTTTTTTCGCGTCTCATGGCAGGCTTTTTCACTCCTCGCCCTCTCTTTTCGGCACGCTGAATGGGCTAATTATCAGCCGCCAGTCGTCTATTATCAATTATTTTCCGTACCTTTGCACCCGATTTCTTTGAATCATAAGGTATGCAGGACATCAGGAACATTGCGATTATTGCGCATGTTGACCACGGAAAAACGACGCTGGTTGACAAGATGCTGCTGGCAGGAAACCTTTTCCGCGAGAACCAGCAGACGGGCGATTTGATTTTGGACAACAACGAACTGGAGCGTGAACGAGGGATAACGATTCTTTCAAAGAACGTGTCCATCAATTATAAGGGCACGAAGATTAACGTCATCGACACGCCGGGACACTCGGACTTCGGCGGCGAGGTGGAGCGTGTGCTGAACATGGCAGACGGCTGCATCCTGCTGGTGGATGCGTTTGAGGGTCCGATGCCACAGACACGTTTCGTGCTGCAGAAGGCGCTGGAGATTGGGCTGAAGCCCGTGGTGGTAGTGAACAAGGTGGACAAGCCGAACTGCCGTCCCGAGGAGGTGTATGAGATGGTGTTCGACCTGATGTTCTCGCTCAATGCCACCGAGGAGCAGCTGGACTTCCCCGTGGTGTATGGCTCGGCGAAGCAGGGATGGATGGGGCCTGACTACAAGACCCCCACGAACGACATCACCCATCTGCTCGACGTGATTCTCGACACCATCCCCGCCCCTGAACGACTAGAGGGAACGGCACAGATGCTCATCACGTCGCTGGATTACTCCACCTACACGGGACGCATCGCCGTGGGCCGTGTGCATCGCGGCACTCTGAAAACGGGGCAGAACATCACCATCGTGCATCGCAATGGCAGCAGCGAGAAAACCAAAATCAAGGAACTGCACACGTTTGAGGGCATGGGACACCGCGCCACAGACACTGTCAGCTCTGGCGACATCTGCGCTGTGATTGGCCTGTCTAACTTTGAGATTGGTGACACCATCTGCGACTTTGAACAGCCAGAGGCACTGCCCACAATCTCGATTGACGAGCCTACGATGTCGATGCTTTTCACCATCAACAACTCACCGTTCTTCGGCAAAGAGGGAAAGTTCTGCACGAGCCNCCACATNGGCGACCGTCTCTATAAGGAGCTGGAGAGGAACCTGGCGCTGAGGGTGGAAATGAAGGAAGGCACGACCGACCAGTGGATTGTGAGCGGACGCGGCGTGCTGCACATCTCGGTGCTCATTGAGACGATGCGCCGCGAAGGCTACGAGTTGCAGGTAGGTCAGCCACAGGTCATCTTCAAGGAAATCAACGGCGAGAAGTGTGAGCCAATCGAGGAACTGACCATCAATGTGCCTGAGGAGTTTGCCAGCAAGATGATTGACATGGTGACACGCCGCAAGGGTGAGATGGTGAGCATGGAAGCCCAAGGCGAACGTGCGAACATTGAGTTTGAAATCCCTTCACGCGGCATCATCGGTCTGCGCACCAATGTGCTCACTGCCAGCCAAGGCGAGGCCATCATGGCACACCGATTCAAGAGCTACCAGCCTTTCAAGGGCGAACTGACGCGCCGCACAAACGGCTCGCTCATCGCCATGGAGNCGGGCACNGCNTANGCNTACGCNATCGACANACCTGCAAGACCGCGGCAAGTTCTTCATCTTCCCACAGGACACGGTTTATGCTGGACAAGTGGTGGGCGAGCACGTGCATGAGATTGACCTGGTCATCAACGTGACGAAAGCCAAACAATTAACGAATGTGCGCGCAAGCGGAACGGACGAGAAGGCACACATCATTCCGCCTGTTCAGCTCTCACTGGAGGAGGCACTCGAATACATCAAGGCCGACGAGTATGTGGAGGTGACACCCAAGAGCATGCGCATCCGCAAAATCATCCTTGACCACCTTGAGCGCAAGCGTGCCAACCGCGACGATTGATTTTGCAAAGTAGAAAGACAAAAACGCTACAATTACAAGCGGTTTTGCACACAATACAGCCGTGTTGTGCAACAAAAGTGCTTTTTATGAGAATATTCTTGGAGAAGTCGAAGAATTATTCCTACCTTTGTAGCGCAAATTGGTGAATAACCTACAATAAAAGAAAGTAATCATTAACAATTAAAACATTAAGATTATGTCTGAAATTGAATCAAGAGTAAAATCAATCATCGTTGAGAAGCTCAACGTTGATGAAGCAGAAGTAAAGCCAGAAGCAAGTTTCACTAACGACCTCGGTGCTGACTCTCTCGACACTGTAGAGCTCATCATGGAGTTCGAGAAGGCTTTCGGTATCAACATTCCTGACGATCAGGCTGAAAAGATTGGTACTGTTGGTGACGCTATCGCTTACATCGAAGCTAACGCAAAATAAATTAAACAGTTGAAAAATTGAAGCAGCCATGCACGCATGGTTGCTTCAATCTTTCAATTCTTCCTACTATTATCGTTATGGAATTGAAAAGAGTCGTAGTAACAGGTATCGGCGCGCTTACGCCACTTGGCAACACAGCCGAGGAGTCTTGGGAGAACATCAAGGCTGGCAAGAGCGGTGCAGGTCCTATTACTCATTTCGACGCTTCACAGTTCAAGACTCAGTTCGCATGCGAGGTGAAAGGGTTCAACTCGGCTAATTACATTGACCGTAAGGAAAGCCGCAAGATGGACCTCTACACGCAGTATGCTGTTGCAGCAGCCAAGATGGCCATTGAAGATTCAGGCATGGACCTCGAGACTGTTGACAAGAACGAAATCGGAGTTGTGTTGGGTGTTGGTATCGGAGGTATCAAGACTTTCGAGGAAGAAGCTGGCGACTACGCCATCAACGGTCCTAAGCTTGGTCCCAAGTTCAATCCTTTCTTCATTCCGAAGATGNTTGCAGATATTGCCTCTGGCCATATCTCTANCCAATATGGATTCCGTGGTCCCAACTACNCCACAACTTCTGCATGCNCCTCTTCTTCAAGCNCACTGGCGGATGCGTTCAACCTGATTCGTTTGGGTAAGGCGAACGCAATCGTGACTGGTGGTGCTGAAGCTGCCATTTCGGCTATGGGCGTGGGTGGTTTCAATGCCATGAAGGCACTCTCCACTCGCAACGATGAGCCAGAAAAGGCAAGCCGTCCTTTCAGCGCAAGTCGCGATGGCTTCGTGATGGGCGAAGGTGCAGGCATCCTGATTCTTGAAGAACTTGAGCACGCAAAAGCACGTGGTGCCAAGATTTACGCCGAAATGGTGGGTGCTGGCATGTCTGCCGACGCATACCATATCACGGCTACTCACCCTGAGGGCCTCGGCGCAAAGCTCGTGATGGAGCGCGCACTCGCAGATGCCGGTTTGAAGCCCGAAGACGTTGACTACATCAACGTACACGGAACTTCCACTCATGTGGGCGACATCTCTGAGGCAAAGGCCATCAAGGAAGTGTTTGGCGACGCTGTTTACAAGCTCAACATCAGCTCTACAAAGTCTATGACCGGCCACCTCCTCGGTGCCGCAGGAGCTGTTGAAGCCATGATTTGCGTCCTCTCTGTGAAGAACGACATTGTGCCTCCAACCATCAACCATACAGAAGGTGACGAAGACCCTGAGATTGACTACACGCTCAATTTCACCTTCAACCAAGCTCAGCAGCGCACTGTACGTGCCGCACTTAGCAACACCTTCGGTTTCGGTGGCCACAACGCAAGTGTTATCTTTAAGAAATACCAGTAATCCTGTGGGACTCACTCCCCAGGGATTTCATTGAACTACATGGTGATTTCAGATTTATTCGATACAATTAGGCTTCTTTTCGTCACTGAAAAGAAGCCTTTTTTACGCCTCAAGTCCATCCTCGGTTTCTATCCGCACAATATAGAACTTTACCGCTTGGCACTCATGCACAAGTCGGTGGCATACCATGAGTATGACAAGGCTCAAAGCGCGTCCCGAACCAAACACAAGATGCGCAAGGAACTGCGAGAGCAAGAGATTCTGAAGCATAGAGAGAAGTTCCGTTCTCTTACCTACATCAACAATGAGCGTCTGGAGTTTTTGGGCGACGCCATGTTGGGAGCTGTCGTAGCCGACATTCTCTACAAGCATTACGGACGCAAGCAAGAAGGATTCCTCACCAACCTAAGGAGTAAAATTGTTTGTCGCAAATCGCTCAACAAACTCGCTGTGGAGTTGGGTCTCGACAAGCTCGTCAAGCACACAGGAGCTGTCACAACAGGACACAACAGCTTCATGAACGGCAATGCGTTTGAGGCTTTCTTGGGTGCCATTTATCTTGACCGCGGATTCTGCTACTGCTATCGCTTCCTCGAGGATGTGGTATTCAAGCACTACATCAACATTGAGGAACTGGCAAAGAAGGAAGAGAATTTCAAGAGTGCCCTCCTTGAATGGTGTCAAAAGTATCAATACAAGGCAATCTTCGACCAAAAGGAGATGCGCGGCGGCAAGGGCCACAACGTCCCCATGTTCCACGCCACAGTCCTCATTGAAGGCATCCCTTGCGGAACTGGCAATGGATACAGCAAGAAGGAAAGTGACCAAAACGCAGCCAAGCAGGCGTTCCAACGCATCAAACGAGACACGGATTTACAGAACAGCATCAAGAGCGCCCGAAAGAAACCGACTCCAGCCCCAGAGGGCGAGAAACGATAAAACAAAGGTGGAAAAAGGCGTTTTCCTTTTGTATTGTACGCACTTATCCGTACCTTTGTACGATTAAAACTCATTGTATGAACACGACAGGCTTCCTCAATAAGATATATTTTTCCCGAAGACAGAAGCAGCTGGAGAAATACGCCATAAAACCAAAAGAAATCCAGCAAAAGATTTTCCGTCACCTCATTCGTCAAGGCAGAAAAACGCAATGGGGCAAAGAACATAACTACGAACAGATTGACTCTTATGAGCAGTTCCGTAGTCAGGTACATGTGAACACCTATGAGGAATTGAAGAGTTACATCCACGAAATGCGCAAAGGCAAGGAGAACATCCTTTGGCCAGGCGTGGTTCATTGGTACGCCAAGTCGTCGGGCACAACGAACGACAAGAGCAAGTTCATTCCTGTCAGTGGAGAGGGACTCAAGAACATCCATTACCGAGGTGGAACGGATTGTATCGTGAGCTATCTACACATCAATCCCAACAGCAAATTTTTCTCAGGCAAAAGCCTCATTTTGGGAGGAAGCCACTCGCCTAACCTCAACACGCCCAATAGTTTGGTGGGCGACCTCAGTGCCATTCTCATTGAGAACATCCCTACGGCCGCCAAGGTTATCCGTGTGCCCAAGAAGCAAATCGCCCTGCTGAGCGACTTTGAGGAGAAGCGCGACAAGATTGCCCATGCTGCCATGGACATGAACATCACCAACATCAGCGGTGTGCCCTCATGGATGCTCAGTGTGCTGAAACGTGTAATGGAACTGAAGGGTGTTGACCGCCTGGATGAGGTGTGGCCCGATTTGGAAGTCTTCTTCCACGGCGGTGTGGCTTTCACGCCTTACAGAGAGCAGTACAAGAGTATCATAGGCTTATCCAATATGCACTACATGGAGACTTACAATGCCAGCGAAGGCTTCTTCGGCTTGCAGAACGACCTCTCCGACCCCAATATGCTCTTGATGATTGACTACGGAATCTTCTATGAGTTCTGTCCGATGGACAACCTCAACGACAATGGATACCCTATTGACGAACAGAAGATTGTACCATTGTGGGAGGTGCAGCCAGGTGTCAACTATGCCATGATTATCAGCACTAACTGCGGTTTGTGGCGCTACTTGATTGGCGACACCGTGAAATTCTCACAAACAAATCCTTACAAGTTCCGCATCACAGGACGTACCAAGCATTACATCAACGCGTTTGGCGAAGAACTGATTGTTGACAATGCGGAGAAAGGGCTTCTGCAAGCATGTGTCGCCACAGGCGCACAGGTGAAAGACTACACAGCCGCACCTATCTTCATGGACTGCAACGCTAAATGCCGCCACCAATGGATGATTGAGTTTGCCAAAGCCCCCAGCTCCATCGAAGAGTTCGCCACCATCTTAGACCGTTCGTTACAAGCCATCAACTCCGACTACGAAGCCAAACGTCACAAGGACATAACACTCCAAAGGCTGGAAATCATCGAAGCGAAAGCAGGGCTGTTCGACGAGTGGCTCAAGAGCAAAGGCAAGTTGGGCGGTCAACACAAGATTCCACGCCTCAGCAATTCACGCCAATACATCGAAGAGCTGATTTCAATGAACAACAAATAATTAACACAACCAAACAAGCAACAATGAAGCGTTCCAAACATACTGCTCATCAGACGACCAAGCTGCAGGGCTTCATTGTTTATTGTTCGTTGTTCATTGCCTTCTGCCTTCTGCTTGCCGCCTGTGCCCGTATCGGCACACCCGACGGAGGACCCTACGACGAGACTCCACCCAAAGTGGTACACACCTCGCCCAAATATGGTGCGACCAATGTCAAGGACACGAAGAAGGTGACCATAGAGTTCGACGAAATCATCAAGATTGATAACGCCATGGAGAAGGTCGTCATCTCGCCTCCGCAAATTGAACAGCCAGAGATTGAAGCAATTGGGAAGAAGGTGACCATCACACTGTTGGACACCCTCAAGCCTAACACGACCTACACCATCGCCTTTGCAGATGCCATTGTCGATAACAACGAGGGAAACCCATACGGCGACTACACCTTCGCGTTCTCCACAGGAGAGCAGGTAGATACGTTCCAAGTGTCAGGGCATGTGCTCGAAGCCAGCAATCTCGAACCCATCAAGGGCATATTAGTGGGGTTGTACAAACTGGAGACCGACACAGCAAACGCCACAACCAAGGAACTCCCCGACTCCATTTTCCACACCAAGCCATTTGAGCGCATCTCGCGCACTGACAGCCGCGGACACTTCACCGTCAAAGGTCTGTCGCCAGGCGACTATCGTGTGTTTGCCCTCAACGACCAAAACCAGAACTACCTCTACGACCAGCGAGCAGAGAAGGTGGCTTTTTCCCAACGCATCCTGACCACCTCCAGCAAGCCAGACATACGCCCCGACACCATTTGGCATGACAGCATCCACTACGACTCCATCGTCATGACACCCTACACACACTACTACCCCGACGATGTCGTACTCATGGCTTTCGAGCCAGACAACCAGAATCGCTATCTACTGAAGAGCGAACGCCCCACCCTACAACAATTCACCCTCTATTTTACAGCTCCGTCTGACACGTTGCCCAAGTTGACAGGCTTGAACTTCAACGCCACAGACGCATTTGTCATTGATACAAGCCAACACAACGACACCATCGACTACTGGATACGCGATTCCCTCATCTACAACCTTGACACGCTGGAGGTACAACTCGACTACTTCGCCACAGACACCACGGGCAATCTCGCCATACGGACAGACACGCTCATGATGGTGCCCAAGCTCACCAAAGCCAAGTTGGCAAAGCAACAAAAAGAGAAGTTCGAGGAGTGGGCAGAAGAATACCGCGAGAAGGTTAAGGAAGAACGCCGTGCCGCTCGCAAAGCTGCCAACAAAGACAATGAGGTGGCAGAGAAGAAGAGCAAGAAGAAAAAGAAAGAAGAAGAGGACGACCTTGAGATTCCGCCCATGCCAGAAGAGTTCATGGACTTCAAGACCAGCAACACGCAGGGAATGGACCCAGACAAGAACATCGACTTCTACTTCAACGAACCCATCAGTTCCTTCGACCCCTCCAAGGTGCATTTCTCCATCCAGGCTGATACCCTCTATGTACCCACCAAGTGCTTGATACGGCAAGTGCCCAACAAGCCTCGCCACTACCGTCTCTACGCCGAATGGGAAGCCGACTCCGTATATCAGTTACAGCTCGACACAGCCGCATTCGTCAACATCTACGGCAAGCGTACAGAAGCACACACGCAAACCATTCGCATGAAGGCACTCGACAGCTACTCCGCCCTCTTTGTCACCCTACAAGGCTCTCATCCGTCGTCCGTTGTCCAACTGATGGACGGCAGTGACAAGGTGGTAAAGACGTTGAAAGCCACAAACGGTCGAGCCGATTTTTACTTCATCACACCAGGCACCTACTACCTGCGCATGTTTGAAGACGAGAACGGCAACGGCGTGTGGGATACAGGCGACTATGACCAGCACCAGCAACCCGAACAGGTCTATTATTACCCAGAGGCACTCACCCTGAAAGCACAGTGGGAAATCTCACAGACATGGAACCCTACAGCCACGCCACTGCCCCAACAGAAGCCTGGCAAAATCACCAAACAAAAGCCTGACAAAGAAAAAAGCATTCGCAACCGCAACGCCACACGCAAAGACAAACAATAACATACACCACGATAAAACAAAAATAGGCACGAAGTTCTTCGTGCCTATTTTTGTTTCCGCATGTTACGCGGATGATGCAGCAATATCTCCTCACGCAGATGCGAAGTATCTATATGCGTGTATATCTGAGTAGTGGCTATCGACTCATGACCAAGCATTGCCTGAATGGCACGTAAATTCGCTCCGCCCTCCAGCAACGAAGTGGCAAAAGAGTGGCGGAACGTGTGGGGAGACACCGTCTTCTTCACACCCGCCTTCGCCACCAGGTCCTTAATCATCAGAAACACCATTACACGCGTCAGCGGTTTCTTGCGACGGAAACTCACAAACACATAGTCCTGATACTCAGGCGGAATCGCCAACAAGTTCCTGTCCTGAAAGTAAAGCTGCAGTTCGTAGACAGCCTTCTCCGAGATAGGTACCAAACGCTGTTTAGAGCCTTTTCCCTCCACCCTGACGAACATTTCGTCAAGAAACAAGCCACTGATTTTCAGCCCTATCAACTCGCTCACACGCAATCCGCAACTGAACAACGTCTCAATGATAGCCTTGTTCCGCTGCCCCTCCTGTTGGCTGAGGTCTATGACCGCTTCGATAGCATCAATCTCTTCCACTGACAGCACATCCGGCAAATGCTGAGGCTTCTTCGGAAACTCCAGCAGTTCCGTCGGGTTCGTCTCCAACACATCGCCAAGCACTAAAAAGTGATAGAAACTACGCACCCCCGACAAAATGCGCGAAAGCGATGTAGACGAGATACCCACATCCACCATCAAGACCGCAAAATGATACAAATCCTCCAGCTCCACCTGCGTGAAATCCTTCCCCTCGTCGGCAATGAAACGGAGGAACTTGTCCAAGTCACGCATGTACGCATCAATCGTGTTGGCCGAACTTGCCTTCTCCAACTTCAAATACTGATAGTAGCGCCGCACCAAACGCTGTTGCTCCTTTTCATTCATCGGATACAAAGATACACGTTTTCAACTCATAATCAGCTAAAACACCGAGAGAAGTTGCCATTCGGTACACCTTTTTCACCCAAATAACAAGCAGGACAGCAATTATGATTTGTGAATTATAAAATATGAATCAAAAGTTGTGTACCTTTGCAAGCAAATCAACAACTCAATATGAAAAAGACCTTATTCACATGGTTGGCCACCTTGACCTTCCTGTCTCTGAACGCACAGACGGAGCACAACTTCGCCGTGGCCAAGAACTTAGACATATTCAACAGCCTCNATCGCCAGCTCGACATCTTCTACGTCGATTCCCTGCNCCCCGAACAGCTCATCCGAGTGNGCATCGNCGCCATGTCGCGCGAACTNGACGAATACACCCGATTCTATCCNGAGGAAGACATGGGCGNCCNGAAGATGATGACCACCGGCAAGTATGGCGGCATCGGTTCCATCANCCGTATGCGCAAAGACTCCACGGTCATCATCCAAGAGCCTTACCCCGACATGCCAGCCGCTGAAGTGGGACTGCAAGTGGGCGACGTGCTGTTGCAAATCGACGATAAAGACCTCAAAGGGCTGAACTCCACCGAGGTCAGCGAACTGCTGCGCGGCGAACCAGGCACTACGTTCATGATACGCGCACAAAGACCTGGCGAGAAAAAGGCGCGCCAATTCAAAATCACACGCCGCAGCATCAAGAACCCCGCCCTGCCCTACTACGGCATGCGCGGCGAAGCGGGCTACATCTTCCTTGCCGAGTTCACCGAGGGCTGCGCCAAGGAACTGCGCAAGGCTGTCATCTCCATGAAAGAGCAGGGTGCCAAAGCACTCGTCATTGACCTGCGCAACAACCGCGGCGGACTGCTGAACGAAGCCGTGGACATCGTGAACCTCTTCGTGCCTCAGAACACCACCGTGGTGGAGACCAAGGGCAAGATGATAGCCGCCAACTACACATACACCACGTCAAGCCAACCGCTCGACCTCGACATCCCCCTGGCAGTGCTGGTCAACGAAGAGACCGCCAGCGCAGCCGAAATCGTGTCGGGCGCATTGCAGGACCTCGACCGCGCCGTAGTCGTGGGTTGCGACACCTACGGCAAGGGGCTGGTACAGAGTTCGCGCGAACTGCCCTACAACGGCAGCATCAAGCTGACCACAGCCAAATACTACCTGCCATCGGGACGCTGCATTCAGAAAGTCGATTACAAGAAACTGCGCGAAGCAGCAGAAATCTACCGCACCACGGGCAAGCGCATCGACACCAAGGCAGACAGCTCCAAGCGCGTGTTCTACACCGCTGGCGGACGCAAAGTGAGCGAAGGGAACGGCATCAAGCCCGACGTGGAAGTCAAGCACGACACCTTGGCAAACATCGTCTTCTACCTCTCCAACGACGACGTGCTGATTGACTGGGGCACACGCTACTTCCAGAGCCACCCCACCATCCCACCCGTCAAGGACTTCGTCATCACCGATGCCGACTACGACACCTTCAAGCAGATGGTCAAGGACAGCGGCTTCACCTACGACCGCCTCAGCGAAAAGCGACTGAAAGACCTGAAAGAGACCGCACGATTTGAGGGCTATTACGACGACGCCAAAGACGCCTTCGACGCATTGGAACAGAAACTCGTCCACGACCTCGACCGAGAGATGGACCGCAAGGAGAAAGACATCCGCAAACTCATGGCAAACGAGATTGTGCGACGCTACTACTACCAGGCAGGCACCGTCGAAGAAATGCTCAAAGACGACGAAGACCTGCAACGCGCCCTCGACGTGCTCAACAACGAAAGCGAATACAACAAAATCATCGGAAAATGAGTTTACGCAACAACCGCGCCACCAAGCTGAACCGCTACATGATGTTCGGCATGTTCTTCCTCGGCATCATCGTGCTGGGATGCGTCTTCGCCTTCCTCTACCTTTCCTACAACAAGACCGACAACCCCTTCGTGCAGCAGCCACAGGAAGAAGGCATGGCAGACAGCATAATCCTCCTCGTCAACGACAGCACGCTCGTGAAAGAATAAAGCACCCCATGGCAGCCATCCCATGCCAGCCGTCAGCCGCCCAGCACACCCCAAGGGCAAAAGGTCATGCAATGTGCAAGGCCTTCATCCTGTTGTGCCTCTTACCATTCGCACTCCACACCCCGCTGAACGCCCAGTGCCCCACCGAGAACACTGCCTTCAAAGCAGGCGAACGCCTCACCTACGACCTCTACTTCAACTGGAAATTCATCTGGGTGAAATGCGGAGCCGCCCACTACACCATGCGCTCAGCCAACTATCAAGGCAAGAACGCCCTGCGCAACGATCTCCTCTTCACCAGCAACAAGCGGTGCGACGCTGTCTTCACCATGCGCGACACCCTCATCTCCTACATCACCTCACAACTCGTGCCGCTCTACTTCCGCAAAGGCTCACTCGAAGGCAAACACTACACCGTCGATGAAGTGTGGTACACCTACCCCAAAGGCAAAAGCCACGTAAAGCAGCACTACCTCAACCGCCACGGTGAGTGGTCTGAACACCACCACGAGAGCGACGAATGCAACTACGACATGCTCTCCATCCTCGCCCTCGCCCGCACCTTCTCCCCCAAAGACTACAAGCCCGGCCACCGCATCCACTTCCCGATGGCGACCGGCAAGAAAGTGGAGGAACAGACCCTCATCTATCGTGGCAAGAAAGACTGGAAAGCCAACGACGGGAAGACCTACCACTGCCTCATCTTCTCCCTGCTCGACTACGAAGAGAAGACCAAGGAAAAGGAACTTCTCCGATTCTACGTAACCGACACCTCACGCCACATGCCCGTCCGCATCGACTTCTACCTGAAGTTCGGCACAGCCAAGGCCTACCTGTCGAAAGCCAACTGAAAAANACNCCCNCCCAAACNCCCCATTNTACACCCCAAANATCTANGTCCCCGACATCGACCAATCGGAGTCCCCGACATCGACTGACCGATGTCGGGGACTCCGATTTTGAGGGGGTGAAAGCATATAAGCAAGTTCAACAATTCCTGAATAGAGAAAAAGAAGCATCACGATATATTCTGTATATCATACTCCTCAGGGGAGCAAGGAAACATTGAGAATACAAATAAACTCATTAACCCAAAGGATGAATATAAGACTGCCACAGACAAGAGAATTGTATCAATTTGGGCTAAAATAAAACGAAGAACAAAAAGAAAATTGGATTTTAACACACCAAATGAAGTCTTTTCCAAACATTATATATAACTTTGCTGACAACTTACGCTTGCCAGTTGGCTATATAGCTACAGAATTAGGGATAGAGACACATATCCATCCGCTGAAGAAAATAATCTTATCAGCTGACAAGGTTACAGATATAATATTTGGGTAATGAAAAGAACTACCGATATAGTTGCAAACAGCTTGTCGATGTTTGATGTAATCAAAAGGTCTATTGACAAAAACATAAAAGGAGTTTATGGCACTGCTTCTTTTGATGACGATGGGCGCATGCTCTCTTTTAATGAGCAGGTAGCTATTGTCACACATTATTTGATGCTACAAGACAGTGGACATTTTGGCGAGAAGTATGCAGATAAGGGAAGGGATATTCTACAACTTTGGTATGAATTTCTATTGGGAGAAAAGATTCGGAAAGCATCGGGAGATTGTGTGGNTGAGGATATTTTTTATGGTAGCTTTTTTGACNATGTAACAAATGCACCATTTCGTNCACCAGAAAATCCTTCATTTAGATTTATAGATTTGTTTGCAGGAATCGGGGGCTTCCGCATTGCAATGCAGGATTGTGGAGGGGAATGCGTGTACTCTTCTGAATGGGATGAGAATGCTCAGAAAACATATTACCACAATTTCGGCGAAGTTCCATTTGGAGACATTACACTGGAGTTTAACAAACAATTCATACCTGATGGTTTTGATGTGTTATGTGCAGGTTTTCCTTGTCAGGCGTTTTCGATTGCGGGGTATCGAAAGGGATTTGAGGACACGAGAGGAACTCTATTCTTTGATGTGGCTGAAATTATACGTCGCAAACGGCCCAAAGCGGTATATTTGGAAAACGTGAAAAATTTATACACCCACGACGCAGGAAATACGTTCCGAATCATCCAATCTTCTTTGGAGGGTTTGGGATACATTGTTTATCATAAAGTCATGAATGCAATGGAATATGCCAATGTCCCACAAAATCGTGAGCGCATTTTTATTGTGTGCTTTGACCCCCTGCAAGTGCCAAACCACATGGACTTTTGTTTCCCGGATAAAGAACCATTGGAAAGGACAATACATGATTGTATAGACTATAGTAACCGAGAAAAAAAACTTTNCTATGGTAACAGCATGACNCATATCGATGAAATTCGNGNAGGAGTCACGTCTAAAGACACTATTTATCAATGGAGACGGCAGTATGTTAGAGAAAACAAAAGCAATGTATGTCCGACTCTTACCGCTAACATGGGTACAGGAGGACATAATGTCCCACTTATATTAACCGATGACGGAATACGTAAATTGTCTCCCCAAGAGTGCCTTAACTTTCAGGGCTACCCCGAAGGTTACACATTCCCTACAAACATTGCTGATTCTGCAAAATATAAACAGGCTGGCAATTCTGTTGTTGTACCTTTAATCCGTAAAGTATGCAAAAAGATCATTACAACAATCTCCAAAAGTTCTTAGAAGAATGGCAAAGTAACACGAAATATCTTGATATGCTGAGGCTGATGGCACAACTCAGCAAGTTGTTTTCTGACAATGAAGTACCTTATCTTGATTATAGATTGGCAGAAAACCTTTTTTGCCGATACTACAAAGCATCTAATGATGCACGTTCTTGTATGGCATATGATGCTCGCATAGCAGGAGTCGGCATAGGTATCAAGACTTTCATACTGAATAAGAACAATCAGTCGACTGAAAAGATAGCCGAATTTAACAAGTTGAAAAAACACCTTGACGGTTTGACAGGAAAAGACCTCGCACGCACACTGGGAGAGTTTAGGAATGACCGAATGCGCATAGCCAACAATACGTTTGATGTGTCAGAAACACAATATCATATAGTGGGTCGCAAGGAAAGGATGCTTCGTGTGTTTAATTGTCCATACGATGAAGTCGATGTGGAACATATTCATTTAATAAAAGACGACACCATTTCTGTCTGCTTCCATGACGAGAAAAACTTTTATGCTTTCAACAAGAGCAAAAGCGTATTGATGAAGCGTTTTGAAGTACCTACCAATGATTTTGTAGATGTGGAGGTTGATATATTAGATGACCCTCTTGAATTATTGGAAAGTTTTTTCTTGCAACATAATAAAGATTTGGTAAAAGCGAAGAAACGGGTTGCTGGCATCGATTATGTAATGTTACCTTTATATTCAACAAGAAACAATAATGTCCCAGAAAAGTCGGGGCTTAACCAATGGAATGCAGCTGGTAGAAAAAGGCATCCTGACGAGGTATATATACCAATTCCTAAAGATATTCATCGCTATTATCCCACATTCTTTCCCAACCACGATACGCCTTTTGTCCTGTATCTGCCCGATGGTAAGGTTTTGTCTGCTAAAATTTGTCAATCAGATGGAAAGGCTTTGATGTCTAATCCCAATAAGGACTTAGGACAATGGATTCTCAGAAAAATATTGAAGAAAAAAGAAGGTGAACTTGTTACGATAGATGACTTGAACAGATATGGTTTTGATAGTGTTTGTGTAGAGAATTTGCATTCAGTGAATGGAAATGGTAAACAGGAATATCGAATCTCTTTTGCAACATTAGACGGGTCATATACTAATTTCATCAATGATTAACAACCATGTATAACACAAATATACACTCGCTCATTGGGTGTCATTCCTGAATAGAAAGCAAGTTCTGCCATTATTGTGGCAAAGTGTTAAAAAAGAGTTCGGTACAATACCGAACTCTTTCTATTAGATAATCCTAACTTTGGGATAATCAGTTTAACAATAGGCANCNCCTCTNGTCGTAACCTANTGTAAGATATGAAATGGCTGTACCGTAATTTAGTTCTTACGGTACAGTCCCTCTATATCATCAGTTATCAAATGAAGCGTTCTAAGCCTACGCACCAAGAATCAAGAGTCATACTCCTGCCAAGACTTGATTTGCAAGTCTTCCATGCCCATTTGGCAGAAAGCCTCGATGAAGGCAGATGCCAAGCGAGCGTTGGTGATGAGCGGAATGTTATGGTCGATAGCACCACGACGGATACGGTAGCCGTTGGTCAGCTCACGCTTCGTGTGGTTCTTCGGAATGTTGACAATGAGGTCGAACTTGTGGTCGGCAATCATCTGCATCACGTTGGGCTTGTCGCAGCCTTCCTCGTCGGGCCATGCAACGGCAGTAGCCTTCACGTTGTTGTCGTTGAGGAACTTGGCTGTGCCCTCGCTTGCGCAGATGGTGTAGCCCTTGTTCACAAGTGCGCGAGCTGCGTCAAGCATGGCTACCTTCTCTTTCGTGCCACCAGAGGAAATCATGATAGCCTTTTCCTTCGATGGAATCTTGTAACCCGTGGCGATGAGAGAGTTGAGCAATGCCTCTTCGTAGGTGTCGCCCATACAGCCCACCTCGCCCGTAGAGCTCATATCCACACCCAGCACTGGGTCGGCGTTCTGCAGACGGGCAAAGGAGAACTGGCTGGCTTTCACGCCCATGCGGTCGATGTCGAACTCGCTCTTGCTTGGCTTCTCGTATGGAGCATCCAGCATGATGCGTGTAGCCGTGTCGATGAAGTTGCGCTTGAGCACCTTGCTGACGAATGGGAACGAACGTGAGGCACGGAGGTTGCACTCGATGACCTTCACATCGCGACCCTTAGCCAAGTACTGAATGTTGAACGGACCTGAGATGTTCAGTTCCTTCGCAATGGCGCGGCTGATTTTCTTAATTTGACGAATTGTGGCGAAGCTGATTTGCTGGGCAGGGAACACCATCGTGGCATCGCCTGAGTGTACACCGGCAAACTCAACGTGCTCGGAGATAGCGTACTCAACCACCTCACCGTTCTTAGCCACAGCGTCGAACTCCACCTCGTTGGTCTCCTGCATGAACTGAGAGATAACCACAGGATACTCCTTGCTGACCTCGCTTGCCATCTGGAGGAAACGCTCCAGCTCTTCGTAGTCGTAGCACACGTTCATCGCTGCACCAGAGAGCACGTAAGAAGGACGCACGAGCACGGGGAAGCCCACACGCTCCACGAATGCCTTCACGTCGTCCATGCTGGTCAGCGCGCTCCACTGCGGCTGGTCGATGCCGAGCTGGTCAAGCATGGCAGAGAACTTGTTGCGGNTCTCCGCANGGTCAATGCTGACANGGCTGGTGCCGAGGATTGGCNCGCTCTNACGATAGAGCTTCATTGCCANGTTGTTAGGAATCTGACCGCCCACTGAGACAATCACGCCGCGAGGATTCTCCAAGTCTATCACGTCAAGCACACGCTCGAAAGACAGCTCATCGAAGTAGAGGCGGTCGCACATGTCGTAGTCGGTTGACACCGTTTCCGGGTTATAGTTAATCATGATGCTCTTATAACCCAACTTTCTGGCGGTTGTGATGGCGTTCACAGAACACCAGTCGAACTCTACGGACGAACCGATGCGGTAAGCACCTGAGCCGAGCACCACCACCGACTTCTCGTGAGCGTAGTAGTTCACGTCGTAACCTTCCACGGCATAAGTCATGTAAAGATAGTTCGTCAAATCTGGATGCTCACTTGCCACTGTCGGAATGCGCTTCACGGCAGGCAGGATGCCCAGCTTCTTGCGGTGAGCACGCACAGCGAGGTTTTCACGCTCCATGTTGTCGGCAGCTGCCTTGCGCACGAAGCGTGCAATCTGGAAGTCAGAGAAGCCGTAAATCTTAGCCTGACGCATCACGTCAGCAGGAATATCCTCTACAGCGTTGTAAGTCTCCAACTTATGCTTATAATCAACGATATTCTTCAGACGCTCGATGAACCAAGGGTCAATCTTTGTCAGCTCACAGATGCGGTCAATCGTGTAGCCCTCCTCCAGAGCCTGAGCAATCGCGAAGATGCGCAGGTCGGTAGGATTCTCCAGTTCCTCGTCCAGGTTATCAAATTTCGTGTGGTCGTTGCCCACAAAGCCGTGCATACCCTGACCAATCATACGGAGACCCTTCTGAATCAGTTCTTCGAACGTGCGACCGATAGACATAATTTCGCCCACCGACTTCATGCTCGAACCAATCTTACGGCTCACACCCACAAACTTCGTCAAGTCCCAACGTGGAATCTTGCAAANCAGATAGTCGAGCGAAGGAGCTACGTATGCCGAGTTCGTCGTACCCATCTCACCAATTTGGTCGAGCGTGTAACCCAACGCAATCTTGGCAGCCACGAATGCCAACGGATAACCCGTAGCCTTTGATGCCAAAGCCGAAGAACGGCTCAGACGCGCGTTAATCTCAATGATGCGGTAGTCGTTCGTCTGAGCATTGAACGCAAACTGGATGTTGCACTCACCCACAATGTTCAGGTGACGCACACACTTGATGGTGATATCCTGCAACATCTTCACCTGCTCCTCGGTCAGCGAACAAGTAGNAGCCACCACGNTACTCTCGCCCGNGTGGATGCCCAGCGGATCGANGTTCTCCATCGAAGCNACCGTGNAGCAGTGGTCGTTCGCATCGCGGATACACTCAAACTCAATCTCCTTCCAGCCCTTCAAGCTCTCCTCCACCAGCACCTGGGGAGCGAACGTAAAGGCAGACTCAGCAACCTGCTTGAACGTCTCCTCGTCGGGACAAACACCCGAACCCAAGCCGCCCAATGCATAGGCAGAACGAATCATGATGGGGTAGCCGATGCGACGCGCCGTGGCAATGGCATCCTCCATCGTCTCACAAGCTTGGCTCACAGGCACTTTCAAGTCCACCTTGTTCAGCTCCTTCACGAAGAGGTCGCGGTCCTCCGTGTTCATGATAGCCTCCACACTCGTGCCCAGCACTTCCACGCCATACTCCTTCAGGATGCCCTTCTGGAACAGCTCCGTGCCACAGTTCAGCNCTGNCTGTCNACCAAANNCCAAGNNGANGNCGTCNGNACGCTCCTTCTTGATGATTTCGGTAACAAAAAAGGTATTGACGGGCAAGAAATAAACCTTGTCTGCAATACCTTCACTCGTTTGAATGGTTGCCACATTCGGATTCACCAGCACCGACCGGATGCCTTCTTCCCGAAGCGCCTTAAGCGCTTGACTACCAGAGTAGTCGAACTCACCTGCTTGTCCAATCTTCAAGGCTCCAGAGCCTAAGACAAGCACCTTCTTCAGTTGCTTCTTCATGCTTATATATTAAATATTGTGGAACATATCCCTTTCAAATCTCACACTTCCAAATCGGCTACAAAGGTACGACTTTTTCATCACCCACACACAAACATCCACCACTTTTTTCATCAACCGCCCCACATTCACACAAAACGACACCCAATCGCCACATCCGCTTTCAGGTGTGCCACACATCCCACAAAAACAATGACCAATTGTCACATTCCCAACATCCTCCGAACTGTTCAAAGCCAAAAATCACGCCACTCTTTTGCCGCGTCAAAATAATATAGTACATTTGCAACGAAAACCTATTATACACAAAGCCTAACCCATGGCAAAACCAATCCTCCTCATGCTGATGTTCCTCGCAAGCATCGTGACAAAAGCCCAAAGTGCCGAAGCCCTTTACGACCAAGGCAAACAGCTATACGACGAAAAGAAATACGAACTCGCCATCAAGAAACTTCTGCCTGCCGCACAAAAAGGTCACAAGAAAGCACAGTACCGCCTCGGTCGCTGCTACGACAAAGGCCACGGAACGTCCGAAGACAACCAGAAAGCCTTCCAATGGTACTCCAAATCTGCCGCACAAGGATATCACAAGGCGCAATACCAGCTCGGTCGTTGCTACAAGAAAGGCAAAGGAGCCACGAAAGACAAAAACAAAGCCTTCCGTTACTTCTCCAAAGCAGCCAACCAAGGTAATGCCAACGCCCAATTCGCCCTTGGCAAATGCTACTTCGAGGGCAAAGGCACACCTCAAGACAAAGCCAAGGCTAAGACCCTATTCCTCAAAGCCATCAACAACAAAAAAGACGGTGCGGAAATTTTGAAAGACCTCCGCACCGATGCTGCTGCTGGCGATGAAGATGCTATCGCCATCAAAAAACTTATTGGAAAGTGACTGGCGAACACCGCCAACCACTCAATTATGCACTAACGTGCCAATCTCCTCTCCTTCCATCACCTTCTTCAAGTTGCCGAGCACATCCATGTTGAACACATAAATCGGCAAATCATTCTGCATGCACATCGCCGTAGCCGTAATGTCCATCACCTTCAATCCCTGCGCAATCACCTCCGCATACGTGATGTCATGATACTTCGTCGCCGTCGGGTCTTTCTCTGGGTCAGCCGTATAGACACCNTCTACACGTGTGCCCTTCAGCATCACATCCNCCTCNATCTCNATNCCNCGCAGCGACGAACCCGTATCCGTCGTGAAGTAAGNAGNCCCCGTGCCAGCACTCATGATGACCACTTCGCCACGTTCCATCGCCTCAATCGCCTTCCACTTACTATAAAACTCACCTATCGGCTCCATCCTGATAGCCGTCAAGACACGGTTCTTCTGCCCGATAGCACCCAACGCACTCGACAACGCCAGCGAATTGATGACCGTGGCACACATACCCATCTGGTCACCCTTNNCCCTGTCGAAGCCCTTACCAGCACCACTCAATCCACGGANGATGTTGCCCNCANCGNTGACAATGCCAATCTGCACCCCCATCTCCGCAATCTCCTTAATCTGCCGAGCATACTCATTCAGCCGCTCCACATTGATGCCCTGTTTCTGCTCNCCAGCNNAGCTCTCGCCCGAAAGCTTCAGCAATANACGCCTAAATTNTGCCATAACCTAATAATTTATTGATTCCGCCACAAAAGTAATACATTTTCAGAGAACAGGCAAAAGAAAGCAGAGAAAAGGATGCCCCATCCCAAAGAACCACAAAAAAGCCCCCGTTAAAGGACGAGAGCGGAACCTAAATGTTTTCACAACGGAATAATCCTTATTGTGAATTGCTACAAATTAGTGGTGCAAATATAAAGTTTTTTCACCAAACCACCAAATATCTCACNAAGAAACCANAACTTTGTAGCAATAATTATCAGAAATAAAGCCATGAAGAAGATATTAGGACTTGANTTGGGCACAACCAGTATTNGANGGGCANTTGTAAATGAANCNGAACACAGTGAAGAAAAATCCAACATCATCNAACTNGGTGTAAGNGTTGTGCCACTAACANTCGATGAACAANGCAATTTTGAAAAAGGGAAANGCATTACAACAAATGCANACAGAAGCCTCAAAAAAAGTATGAGGCGGAATTTACAACGCTATAAACTCCGTCGTACAAATCTAATTGAATGCTTAAAAGAGAATCGTATCATCACAGATGAGACCATATTCAGCGAACAAGGCAACTTCACAACCTTCCAAACATATCGCAATAGGGCAAAGGCTGCAACAGAAGAAATTTCTTTAGAAGAATTTGCGAGAGTATTGCTGATGCTCAACAAAAAGCGAGGATATAAAAGCAACCGCAAAACCACCTCTGACGAGGGCACACTGATTGACGGAATGTCTATCGCACAAGAATTGTACGAAAACAACATAACCCCAGGAGAATATGTATATGCTTTGTTAAAAAGTGAGAAGAAATACGTCCCCGATTTTTACCGTTCTGATTTAGAGATAGAATTGAATCGTATATGGGACGCGCAAAAGCCATATCATGGCGACATCCTAACCGACGACTTTAAGGTTCAGATACAAGGACGTTCTAAAACAAACACCACGAAGATATTTCTCGCCAAATATGGCATCTATACCGCAGAAAACAAAGAGAAAGACAAAAGGCGTCAAGCGTACAAATGGCGTGTGGAAGCCCTACAATCTCAACTTACACGGGAAAAACTTGCTTTCGTCATTGCAGAAGTAAATGGAGCCATCAATAACTCGAGTGGCTATCTTGGTGCCATTAGCAATAGAAGCAAAGAACTCTACTTCAATCAGCAGACCGTCGGTCAATATCTNATGGTTCAACTACAAAAGAATCNNCATTTCAGNNTTAAGAACAAGANANTTTNTCNTCAGGACTATTTNGANGAATTTGAAAAGATTTGGGAATGCCAAACTCTATATCATCCCGAACTCACTCCAGATTTGAAAAAAGAAATTAGAGACATCATCATTTTCTATCAACGCCCTTTGAAAAGCCAAAAGGGGATGCTGGACATTTGCGAGTTTGAGAACAGGACAATAGAAATGGAGATAGAAGGTAAGAAAAAACTAAAAACGGTCGGGTTAAAGGTCTGCCCCAAAGCATCTCCGCTTTTCCAAGAGTTCAAGATTTGGCAAATACTTAACAATCTTGAAGTCACAGACACTCGCACCTTTGAGCACCGAAGACTTGAGCAGGAAGAAAAAGAACTTCTTTTTGAAAAACTGACCGTAAAAGAAAAACTGTCAAAGTCCGATATTCTAAAAGTTCTCTATGGGAAGACAAAAGACCTTGACCTAAATTACAAAGAGGTTGGAGGCAACTATACCATGGCCGCTATTTGGCAGGCTTGCCTCAAAATCGTAGCCATGACAGGACATGATGAATGCGATGCCACGAAATTGAAAGCCGCAGAAATAAAAAGAATTGTAAGAGCNGTGTTTNATGATCTTGGATACAAAACAGACTTCCTTCTTTTTCGTCCAGAATTGGAGGGGAAAGACTTTTACGAACAACCCTCTTACAAATTGTGGCATCTGCTTTACTCTTACGAAGGAGACAATTCTAAAACTGGAACAGAGAAACTAATTGAGAAAATCACGGCTCTGACAGGATTAGAAAAGGAATACGCATCTATTCTTTCCAATATCACATTCAAAGACGACTATGGCAATTTGAGTGCCAAAGCCATCCGAAAGATTCTTCCCTTCATGAAAGAAGGAAACGAATATAGTCTTGCTTGTGAATATGCTGGCTACAGACACTCCAAAAGTTCTCTGACAAAGGAGGAAATAGAGAACAAAGCACTTGTTGACCATTTAGAATTATTGCCACGCAATAGTCTCCGCAATCCTGTTGTGGAAAAGATTTTGAATCAGATGATAAATGTGGTAAATGAGATTACTGCGACATACGGAAAACCAGATGAGATAAGAATTGAATTGGCAAGAGAACTAAAGAAAAGTGCCAAAGAGCGCGAACAGCTAACCGATGCCATCAACAAGGCAAACACACAATATGAAAAATATAAAGAAATCCTTGAAAAAGAGTTTGGAATCCCACATGTAAGTCGTAACGACATTCTTCGCTATCGTCTCTATCTGGAACTGAAAGAAAATGGATTTAAGACTCTTTATACAGACACGNATANCCCCCAAGAAAAATTANTCAGCAAAGAATTTGATATTGAACACATTATTCCTNAAGCAAGACTCTTTGACGATTCTNTCTCAAACAAAACATTAGAAAAGCGTGATGCCAACATTGAGAAAAGCAATTCTACAGCCTATGATTATGTTCTGTCCAAATACGAAAAACAAGGAGCAGAAAAATATAAGACAAAAATCGATGACTTATATAAAAGTGGTGTTATCTGCAAAGCCAAACACGACAAGCTGCTAATGACCGAATCAGACATTCCAGAAGGATTCATTGACAGAGACTTGCGCAACTCTCAATACATCGCCAAAAAGGCACGAGAGATTTTAGGACAAATGGTGAAATTCGTTGTCCCGACAACTGGCTCTATCACTGACCGCTTACGCGAAGACTGGCAGTTGGTCGATGTGATGCAGGAATTGAACTGGGACAAATACGACAAATTAGGTCTAACCGAGACATACCTCGATAAAGACGGGCGAGAAATCTACAAAATTACCGATTGGACAAAACGCAACGACCATCGCCATCATGCCATGGATGCACTCACCATAGCATTTACCACTCACGCCATCATTCAATATCTGAACAACCTGAATGCAAGGAGCGACAAATCAAGCAGCATCTACGGTATTGAAAAATCATGCCTATATCGCGACAAACATGGGAAACTACGCTTCAATCCTCCCATGCCACTTGAAGAACTACGCCAAGCAGCCAAGTCCGCATTGGAAAATATCCTCGTGTCCATTAAAGCGAAAAACAAGGTGATGACACAGAATGTCAACAAATCAAAAACCAAAGAAGGATACAAAAAGAAAATACAACTTACACCACGCNGACAGNTGCATAATGAAACCATTTATGGCAACACAAAACGGTATACAACAAAAGAGGTGAAAGTCGGTGCCAGCATGACAAANGNACTCATTGNNAAAGTCACNNAANAGANATACCGCGAAGCCTTGCTTGCTCGGTTGGCAACTTTTGGAGGAGATTCAAAAAAAGCTTTCACAGGCAGNAACTCATTAGACAAGAANCCTATCTATTTGAACGAGCACCAAACAGAATGCGTGCCCAACAAAGTGAAAATCGTCGAACTCGAAACAATATACCCAATCCGAAAAGCCATTGACAAGGATTTGAAAATAGAGAAAGTGATTGATGCCGGCATTCGCAAAATTCTTGAACAGAGATTGAAAGAATATGGCGGAGATGCCACGAAAGCCTTCTCCAACCTTGACGAGAATCCCATTTGGCTGAACAAAGAAGCAGGCATCAGCATCAAGCGAGTAAAAATCACGGGCATAGCCAATGCCACACCTCTCCGAGAGAAAAAAGACCATCATGGGAATTTCATCCTCGACAAAGAAGGGAAACGCCAGCCCGTTGACTTTGTCAATACAGGAAACAACCATCATGTGGCCATTTTCCGTGATGAAAACGGAGGATTACAAGAACATTTGGTTTCATTCTATGAAGCAACCGCAAGAGTCTCTCTTGGGCTGCCTGTTGTCGATAAAGAATATAAGCAATCGGAAGGATGGACATTCCTCTTCACCATGAAACAGAACGAATACTTCATCTTCCCCAATAAAGAGACAGGNTTTGACCCACAAGAGNTTGACTTGATGAATCCTGACAANTACGAAGAAATAAGCAAGAATTTGTATNGAGTACAAANGCTTAGTTCCAAATACTATTGCTTTAGGCATCATTTGGAAACAATGATAAATGACAACAATANTCTTAAAGGNTTAACTTGGCTTAGAATCACATCTTTCTCTGGTTTAGAAGGAATCATCAAAGTCCGCATCAATCACATCGGGCAAATCATTCATGTAGGAGAATACTAAAATGATAAAGAAGACCCTCTACTTTGGCAATCCTGCCTATCTGTCGATGAACAAGGCGCAACTGGTCATACAGATTCCAGAAGTGCAGGCAAATGACACGCTGACACCTGAGTTTAAGAAGATGAATGAGCGCACCATCCCGATAGAAGACATCGGGATGGTGGTGCTCGACCACAAGCGCATCACGATTACCTCTGGAGCTATAGAATGTCTGCTGGAGAATAATTGCGCCCTCATCACGTGCGACAGCCGCAGCATGCCCACAGGATTGATGTTGCCATTAGAGGGGAACACCCTACAGAGCGAGCGATTCCGCCATCAAATAGACTCATCCCTTCCACTCAAAAAGCAACTGTGGCAACAAACGGTGAAATACAAGATTATGAACCAAGAGAATGTCTTATCCATGTATGGAAGAACGAACACGCAGTGCATGAAGGTGTGGTGGAGCGAAGTGAAAAGCGGCGACACAGAGAATGTGGAAGCTAAAGCGGCTGCCTACTATTGGAAATACATCTTTCCCGACATTCCCAATTTCACGCGCGGCAGAGAACTTGCCCCACCCAACAACCTGCTCAATTACGGCTATGCCATCCTGCGCGCGGTCATTGCCCGTGCATTGGTGGGCAGCGGTCTCATCCCCACCCTCGGCATCCATCACCATAATCGTTACAACGCCTATTGTTTAGCTGATGACATCATGGAACCGTATCGTCCATTTGTGGATGAACTGGTTATACAAATCATGAAAAATGTAAACGACTACTCCGAATTGACACGAGAACTCAAAGCCATGCTACTGAAAATTCCCGTGCTCGACGTACAAATAGAAGGGAAACGTTACCCTCTGATGATTGCAGCAGGCATCACAACCGCATCATTAGCCAAATGTTTCAGCGGAGAATCGAGACAAATCAAATACCCCGAAAGACTATAATCCATGTTTTTCGACTTCACCCGTTTCTGCGAATATAGAGTTATGTGGATACTTGTTTTCTTTGATTTGCCCACGGAAACCAAGAAAGACAAGAAAGCCTACACGGACTTTCGCAAGAATCTGCAACGAGATGGGTTCACCATGTTCCAATTCTCCATTTATGTACGCCATTGTGCCAGCAAGGAAAACATGGAGGTTCACATGAAGCGTGTTCGCTCATTTCTCCCAGAATTCGGCAAAGTAGGGATGCTCTCCATCACAGACAGACAATTTGGAGACATTGAAATCTTCTATGGGAAGAAAAGCGTAGAGCCCAAAGCACCAGGTCAGCAGTTGGAACTGTTTTAACCCCCTTGTTTGTATTGTAAAAATATATCACGGGAAACGTCAAACCGTCCCTTTTGCAAACTCGACGTTACAACAAAGCAAATGAATTGTAACCCAGCAGAAACAGGGAAACTCTTTCTTTCGAAAGAGTTTCCCTGTTTCATATTACACTTTTTCCTAAATGGAATTGCATCATAAACATCTGTCATATAGCCTAATACAAAGAATGTAGTGTATATGATATTGCAAAGATACTAATTTGTAAGCAATTCACAACTGCTGTAAATATGCTATATTTGCGTTACTAAGTGTATATGATATTGCAAAGATACTAATTTGTAAGCAATTCACAACTCAAATGACAATGACCCGTTCTTGAAAGAAGTGTATATGATATTGCAAAGATACTAATTTGTAAGCAATTCACAACAGAAGAAACTATACATACTCCCGGCGATGAAGTGTATATGATATTGCAAAGATACTAATTTGTAAGCAATTCACAACTACTTCACGTGTGGCCGCCTTTGTAGCCAAGTGTATATGATATTGCAAAGATACTAATTTGTAAGCAATTCACAACTTTCAGCACGTCGGCTTCGCTGCGACGGAAGTGTATATGATATTGCAAAGATACTAATTTGTAAGCAATTCACAACTTTAGAACACCTGCGGTCCGCATCACCATGAGTGTATATGATATTGCAAAGATACTAATTTGTAAGCAATTCACAACAGCATGCTAATTGCTGGCGAGTTGACGGGGAGTGTATATGATATTGCAAAGATACTAATTTGTAAGCAATTCACAACATCCTCAGTATCATCCTCACAATCGTGGAAGTGTATATGATATTGCAAAGATACTAATTTGTAAGCAATTCACAACCTGAAAACGATGCTTGCCTCCAAGACGCGGAGTGTATATGATATTGCAAAGATACTAATTTGTAAGCAATTCACAACCGTGTCATCCATGCACTACACGGACAAGGAAGTGTATATGATATTGCAAAGATACTAATTTGTAAGCAATTCACAACAAACTCGCTGATGAGTCGCTGGGAATTGCAGTGTATATGATATTGCAAAGATACTAATTTGTAAGCAATTCACAACAGAGAGAGCTGGAGTGTGGTCTGACACCTTAGTGTATATGATATTGCAAAGATACTAATTTGTAAGCAATTCACAACACGTGACACGCCCAAAGGAATTGTCATCCAGTGTATATGATATTGCAAAGATACTAATTTGTAAGCAATTCACAACTGCTTGCATGTTGTCAAAGCCACAAATCATAGTGTATATGATATTGCAAAGATACTAATTTGTAAGCAATTCACAAC
>WFLX010275610.1_pt1 | contig 51336 bp, 45 predicted proteins | sample 4967041 | NCBI WGS metagenome assembly WFLX01 (sample SAMN12857096, study PRJNA449069) | gut metagenome | isolation source: stool from male and female vole | host: Microtus ochrogaster | place: USA:Florida | collected 2017
TCCCTCAAGATTACTCAAGAGAGTGGTCAGAACACTGCGGTCGTTATCGGTATCCCAGGTTCCGGCAAAAGCGTGTTTTTGCACTCGCTTATATGTAGCGCAGCCATTAAATATTCACCGGATGAACTACGGATGTATCTGATTGACTTCTCCGGAGTAGAGTTCAATTCTTATGCTCTCGGCAAATTGCCGCATGCGCGCATTATTGCCCCTGAAGCCGAGCGTGAATTCGGTCTCCGCATTCTCAACGAACTCGTTGAGGAAGGTTCCCGGCGCATGGCTCTTTGCCGTGACCACAACGTCAGCAATATCGTTGACCTGAAGCGTATCGCTCCAGGTATAAAAATTCCTCGTTTGCTTGTCATTATCGACGAATTTCAGAAGCTCTTTGAAGTTGATAACGACCCAATCGCAAAAGAGGCAAACTCCAAGATTCATATCATAATTCAGGAGTTCCGCAAATTCGGCATCAACCTTGTTTTGGCAACTCAAAAGTTGCCGACAAGTTCATTCTTGCCACGCGACCTTATTGCAAACCGCGTAGTATTCAAAAGTGCCCCCAATGATTTCGATTCCCTTATTTCGTCTGAAGACCGAAGCGGTATGCCTCGACTTCGTACCGGTCAATGTGTCTACAACTCTGAATCAGGGGCCGCATACGCCAACGAAATAGTACAAGGCTTCTTTACTTCAAAATCCGACTTAGACAAAATAATGTCTAAAATTCGAGATTTTGAACGCGATTCCTCCTATGAGCGCGAACCTCTCAAAGTGTTCCGTTCCGCAGACCTCCCCGTCTTTGAGGAACGCCGGATGGAGAAACACCATAAATCGGTTTCTCCGATACCATACATTGTTCCGATTTACTTCGGTGAGTCCATTGCAGTAAGCGACTTCGATGTTAATGTCGAGCTTGTTAAGGAAAACACCAACAATATCCTCATTATTGGTGGCGAAGCCGATATTGCTCGCAACATCGCTTACAATGCAATGCGCTCAGCTGTTACGGGACATACCGAGGACACCGCAAAAGTTGTTGTTATCAGTGGTATGCGAGNTGATAATTCCANCAANNANAAAATCAGCGAATTTNCNAACNATACACCTTGCGNTTTCANAATNNNATCANCAAATAAAGATGTCGAAGAAGTATTAAATGAATTAAGAGAGGAAATTGATCGTCGACGCAACGATGAAACAATTCCGCAGCAGCACATCTACGTTACATGCTTTGACTTTCAGTCAATTCGCGCTCTTGACAAAGATATCTCTGGGTCTATGCCTAAATTGTCTGCTGCAGCTAAAGATATGGATATAATCATCCGCAACGGCGCTTCGGTTGGAGTTTTCGTTATCACACAGACTGATACTCTCGAAGCTCTTAACCGTGTAAGTAATTCATCGCCGCTTTCGATGTTCAATTTTCGCGTTGCCTTGCAGATGTCGGAAGATATGTCGTACAAAATTGTCGGCACACCCCTCGCAAACAAACTATTTGTATTCAATCGTCCTTCCTCTCGTTTCAGGGGCTACTTGCGAGACAATGCTCGTAATCTAATAGTTAAATTCAAACCTTATAAATAAGTTTGCTTATGTCAGGATTTAATGGAATGCAAGTTGACCCCGACGAGCTTTACAATTTTCGTTGTCAACTTTCGGAACTTTCCGACAAACTAATGGAGCAACTTCGTCGCACGGATGCTGCTATGGAAACAGTGGCAAAAGAGTGGCAAGACGAACAATTCCACAAATATCGTGATGAGTTCACGGAAGACAGAGATCTAATCCAGCCACTCAGCGACCAAATCAATCAGTTTCAGGAAGGTCCGTTACAACAATTTGAAATGATAACACGTGAATATTTAAGTCTATAATCATGGCAGGAGCATACGCAACATCACGTTCACTTATAGAACTTCAAAGTGAACTTAACGCTCTCTCAACAGCATTGCGAGACCTTTATGACGCGCTGGAAAGTGATATGGCTCGCGTGTCTGAAAGTTGGGTTGACCAACAATTTGAGGAATTCGGTAATGAGTTCCGTAGCCGTAAGGAGGCTATAATGGAANTATCAGACAAATATAGTCAATGGGCGAATAAATACTTGCCACCTAGAATTGAACTCGCACAGAAATACGAAGGGAGTAACGCCGGTATTGGTTAATAATTACAACATGCTCTCATAATGTCACATCAAGCCCATGTATCCTCTGAAGCGCTGCAAGTCCTCTTGGACGGACTGCAGTCTTGTGCATCTTCCGTAGCCTCATTGCGAGGCGCGGTAAGAGCGCATATCAATGAATGTCTCAACTCCGCCAAATCAATTGTCTCTCGACTTAGAGATATTGAGAACGCGGCCGATGCTCGTTACGAGCGCTGCTGTTCAGCCTATTATTCATNTCAACGTAGGCAAAAGTATGATGNGGAANAAGGAGAGTATCGTCCGTCTTGCTCATGTGAAGAACGTGAAATGAAAAAAGCCGAGGACGAACTATATAAGGCTCGTTGCACAAGAGAGCGAGCGGAATCGCGTTTGCAGGACATGGAGCGAGAAGTTGGATATTATGAGCAACCAATAGGTGGTGAAGGCATGATGAACTCCATAACAGACAATTATGTACCGCAAGCCACCAATCGCCTAATGGCGTTGAATGACAAAGTTCAACGTTATGAAGCATTAGAGATTTCCGGTATTGATATCGGCGATAGTTCATCATCCATTCGGATTTTAGATGCACCTCAATCAAAAACTTTAGGTTTTGGAAAAGGGACCGAGCGTCTTAAAGAGAGAATGAGACAGCGTGAAGCATTGTTTGGTGCATATTGCCCGCGTTGCAAATGTTGTCCATGCGAGTGTGATAATATCAGAGAATTACTAATGTCAAGGACACGATAATATGCCAGACAAAGATTATTCAGAACAGGCTTACCAAATAAGTAAGCAGTTCGAAGACCTTATAACGGCTTCAAAAGATAATTGGCAGGACGAGCAAGCCACTCGTTTCGGCTACGACCATGTCGAGCCAATCAGTCAGACTCTCCGCGAAATACAACTTCCGATTGAGAGAATAGTAGCCATTGTTGATACAAAACTTCACGAAATTCAAAGCATAGCAAATGGAAAATAAATCTGATGCATATATTATAAATCCTGATGGCTCTATATCTGAAACTATTTCCTTAAAAGGAATAGACGAAGTCATTCGTGCGTTCATTCGAGTCGCAGCCAATCAATCAGGAAAAACATCCGCATATAAAGCGCAGTGTAAGGCTATAAAATATATGAAGAAACATTCAGATTGTGCCTATCCTGATACTTATGTTCAAGATTTGGAACTACGAGAATTTCCTTACGAATTCAAGCGTGCCGAATTGGGCAAGAAGTACACGAACCTAATATGGTTGGCATCAACAATTTGGATTTCCGTAATAGGGATACTTGGATATTATTGGATAATTAATTATTTCAAGCAATTAAACGCTGAATTCACTAAATTATCGGAAAACAAACTATGACTGAAACGGTAACAAATAAACACTGGTACGAATATAATCCAGGTCGACTACAGATGGAAAAGATGGCTATGACTACTCTTTTCCCCGAATTTGAATTTTTAATGGTTAATGATGGAAATGTTAAAAATGAAGTTGGAAAAGACAAACTCGCTATTGATGATAATTGTAGACAAGCAAAACGTCTTGAGTTGCGTGAACGCCTTAAGCATATTACTCGAATTAACATACCTGCTGGTAATGACGTAGAGATGAAAAAACGTCGTGAGTTGCGTTCTGATCCCATTGAAATACTGAGGAGAAGCCCAAATGAAAGAGAAGGAGAAAGGGTTGATTTATCAACTATCAAAACTATTGATGGTAAAATTGTACTTGATTAATTATAATAATTTATATTGATATGAAGAAATCACTCTACATTCCCGCGGGCAAGTTTGCCGGTGAANACGCAGCGGCTAAGAAACNTCGCGAACTGCGCGAACGTCTTAGCAAGGGCGAAACCGTCAAGATTGCCAAAGGTGGCAATGCTATGTCACAAGGACAAGAAGCAACCGTTGAAGTCGGCAAAGGCAAACTCGCGGGTGAGGATGCAGCTGCTAAGAAACGTCGCGAACTGCGCGAACGTCTTAGCAAGGGCGACACAGTTAAAATTGCTAAAGGTGGCAACGCCATGTCGCAAGACGGAGAAGCTACTGTCGCAGTTGGCAAAGGTAAGCTTGCTGCTCAATGGTATGAAGCTAATCCTACGCTTCTCACAATGGAGAAGATTGCGATGGAGCGTAACTTCCCGCAGTTCACTCTCGACAAACTCGATGATGGCCGCTTGTGTTGGGTTGGTGTACTCGAACCTGGCATCTATGAGTCTAAGTTTGGCAAGAAACGCCAATACCATGTTATGGCAGTCTATGACAATAACCACCCCAATCAGAAGATGGGATCATCCGTGAAAGTTTATCCCCTTATGCCTGACGTCGATGAACTAATTGAGTCATGCGGATTCCGTCCTTTCCATCTTCTTCAAGACGAAGTTGGCAATCTTTATCTCTGCACTAACGAAGCCGGAGACCAGAAAGTGGGTGTAACCACAACCACCGCCGCCTCCGTACTCGGTTGGGCTTCGAAATGGCTGATTGCTTTTGAACTCGTGCAGACCGGAGACCTCCCTCTTGCCGATTTTAACCGCCATGGTGGCATCTAATTTTAGCAGCTATGAGCAACAAGTGTGAAACTGTAATAATCAGCGACAAGGCTTACAATGCGATTATTCGCGAAAGCTTTGCCAAACATCCCGTGGAAACCGGTGGTATACTCCTCGGGTATATCCTCGACAATGGTTTGTGGGTGGTAATGGAAATGATACCCCCAGGCATCAATGGCGTATTCCAGACTGCCTACTTCGAGTATGACCAAGATTTCGTAAACTATCTTGGCACCTCTGTTGCAAATCAGTACAAGGAACCACTTCAGGTCCTTGGTCTGTGGCATCGTCACCCCGGTTCGATGGATTACTTCTCATCGACTGACGATGAAACAAACTCTGATTTTGCATCCAAGAACCCATACGGTGTTATTTCCGGCCTTGTGAATATCGACCTCGCGTTCCGCCTCACGATGTATCATCTCGATCACAACGACGGAGTGCGACCGCGCAATATCGCCTATTCAACTGTCGATGTTGAAGTCGGCGATGACCTTATTCCCGAAAAGTTCTTCGCATTGAGATATGTCAATGCTGAACATAGCGACCTCAATCCTACGCCCACTCACACTAACACTCATGTTGCGCAGACACGCAATATCCCGAAGTCACCGCGAAATGGCGGGGAAGAAGATTTTGAAGAGACCGCGCATAGTGTCCATCAAGGCGAGAACCGAGACACCACAGTAAGTTCCAAGGGAAAATCACAACCGAGAAAATCATCTCGTCGGTGGATTATCCCAACTATTGCCGCATTAGTATTCGTTGTCGGTTTCGTAATTGGTAATCTTGTATCTCCGATATTTAAATTGGATAAGCAGGTTGAAGAAACAACTTTTACGAATACTCCTGCCGATAAGTCCAATAAAGATGGAACTCGCTCCAGCAAGCCGAATAAAAGGGGAGCGAACAATCCCGGTAGAGCAAACACGAATAATAGCAAACCATAGCAATCCACAAAATGACAACGATAGACCTTAACAAATTCATAAAAGGCAAAGGTCTGAAGCCGACCGTTTGCTATCCCNTCGAGATTGATGGCAACCATGAACTATGGGGCTATCACCATACTGAGTCTAACTACNANAACATAATTTCGCTTNACGCTCCCGATNCTCGATTGNGAGGAGAAAAACAAGTTCTTCTCGNTNATTTCTATGATACAAAGCCGGAACAGGTCAAAGATATGTTATATGGTTGGANNGACTCGAATGGCAATGTTCAANTCCAAACTTCAGATNGCAAAGCGTGTCAATTGGAGGGCTACAGTTTGCAAATCGACATCTTCTCTCGCAATACAGGTATCCTTGAATCTGACATAATGCTCAAGAAAGGGGTAGTGATTATCGGTTGCGGCTCGGTTGGCAGTCTCGTTGCTCTCGAGCTTGCCAGAGCCGGAGTAGGGCGCTTCTTCCTTATTGATATGGATATTCTGAGTTATCATAATATCTGCCGCCACCAGTGCGGTATTATCGATGTGGGTAAGTATAAGACTACTGCACTTCGCGAACGCATCCTTCAAATCAACCCTACGGCGGAAGTCCATGTTTCGCACAAGCGCATACAAGACGTGCCGCTCGCTGAGATTGAACCATTCTGCACTCCCTACGCAATTATGGTGGGATGTGCCGACAATCGCGANGGNGATTACTATGCAGCNCANATGNTNGCNAAACCNAANGGNATGCCATTNATNTCNATNGGCTGNTGGGAACGTGCTTTNGCCGGNGANATNTTNTATTGTCTNCCCACTGGGATGCCCGACTACGAAGACTTCATGGCAACCATGACCGAGACTTCTGGACGTGTTGAAGCCAATACGCACATTTACATGGGCGAAGTTGGAAGCTTTGAGCCTGGAATATCTGCCGACATCAACTTTGTTACAACAATCGGCGTGAAGATGATTCTCGATTTGCTCAACCGCGATAACGAGAATTACACGCAGCGTCTTATTGATTCGCTCACGCAGTATACCCTCATCTGCAACACCAACAATCCTACAATTGGTGGTGAAATGGCAGAAATCTTCTCCTATCCCCTCCAAGTAACCCGCAGCATCGTCCTTGACTATGCAAATAAAAACGAATTAACTGATAACGAAAATGGGACAACAGTCGAATNAANATATANGGAATATCGCAGNAGATGNTGAAATGGATGGCGACATGGATATAGCATTATATATCANCACAAACTNACATGTATATAAAATTAATTTGGAGAACTAATAGGATAAAAATATGGGACAAATACCAAATAAAACCTATACCGCACCAGATGGATCGGTGTATCGTGTAGAAGCTGACGGCTCCGTTACAAAAATTAGAGGTGGTCGAGTTCAGGCTAATGAGCCACCGTCAAAATACAATATCACTCCGGATGGTAAAATCTATCGGATTGAGGATGACGGATCTGTAACATACCTTGGGAACGCAGAAGATCGTCAACAGACACCGCCTCCACCAAGCTATGAGGCAGAATCGCAACCAGAGAAACCAAAATCAACGAAATGGATAGGTTGGTTAATAGTCATTGTCATTATCGCTTTCGCTGCCATCGCTGGCATAATTTACAATGAATCCAATTCGTCTTATGATTACAAAAATAACTATAACTATTCTGATACAATTGAGATTGAGGAATATGTGGAAACCCTAGAAGAAGCCCCTGCCGAAGTTGCCACCGAAGAAGCTCCTGCCGCTGCTGCATATGATAATATTGGTTTCCATGGATATGAAAATCGTGAATATCGTTATTACTCAAATAATGGCGGCTATTTTAAATTAATTNTCTATGNCAATGGCCAATGCGATATATTTGATGGCTCAAACATAATTGATTCTGGCGGATATGAAATAGATGGGAGAGTAATTACTTTCAGATATTTTGATAATTGGCCTAACGAAACCATATATATTGATGACGATGACTCATTTAGATTTAATGGGTTGACTTTTAATAGATATTGAAATCCTCATGGGTGACACTCCTAAGAAATATCACATCACTGACAACGGTGATATCTATAAAGTAAACGAAGACGGCTCGTTTACCTCTATGGGTAATGCCGAAAAGATGTCAAGTACTAATCAGACTGAGAAGACCATATCACAATCAACCGAACCATCTGCTGACGATAAGCCAATTAAACCCTTTATTGAGAAAAAGCATCGGGTTTTAGTTATTATTTCGGTATTTCTTTTAGTCGGCATAAGTTTGTTTTACTTATTGCATAGCCCCAAGGCTTCTAATATTTTCAAAGAAGAGATTGCTTCTGCAGATACTCTCGTTCAATCGATTAGTGATACTCCTTTAGCTGAAGCTGAACAACCAATCGTAGATGAGCAACTGGAAAATATACATGATATACCTAAGAAAGAGGACGCTAAAGTAGAAGCTAACCAATCTGAGAAAATAGAACTTCGCAAAGAGTCAGAGAACTATGCAAAATCATCTAATGATATCGGGGAAAAAGAAACAAGTCAAGATGTCATAGATCCTAATAAAGTATACTCTGCGGTGGAAGTTCAAGCTGATTTTCCGGGTGGAGACAGAGCTCGTTTACAATGGCTTCGCGATAACATATCATGGCCTCGTGATGTAAATGGGCAGCAGCTTCATGGTGATGTTGAACTTGATTTCATTATAGAACGTGATGGAAGTGTATCTAACGTAAAGGTTATATACAGCGAGAATTCTGAACTTAATTCTGCCGCGATTACTTTAATAAGTTCTATGCCGAAATGGTCGCCAGCAATGGTAAATAATCAACCTGTACGTTCCCCAATGGGAATAACATTATTCTTCTAATTAAAACATTATGGGGTCAGAACAAAAGAAATTCCATATTACAGATGACGGTGTTATCTATCGGGTTGATAACACCGGCGAAATCACGGAGCTTGGCAATGTTGCTTCCCTGGATACTTCCAAGAAACCATCAGATGCTCCATTAACCCCTTCTCAATATGATAAAAAAATCCGTTACTCCCTTTCAGAAATGGAGCAACTTCTTTGCAAAGGAAAAGGTAAAGGATTTAATCGCTTCGAGCGTAAACTCCTTGTAAATGAAAGTTCAAATATTCCTGCTTTAGAATATTTCGTTGAGTTCTGTGGACTCCAATGGGCTAATATCCTTATAACCAGATTTGAACGTGGTGATACATTTCTCGAGCCTATATTACTAAAAGTATCAAAAAACCGGTTTGGTCCCATCGATCGCCTTGCAAAGTGCAAGAGACCATACTCTACTCCTGCCATATATCATAATCTCCATAATTTCAATATACCAAGTACCAATGATATACTTAAAGCAAATCCTAANTCTCCANACTTCGAGCCNAGTTTTGAGTCGNGCGTCGTTNCANCTGNAAANAAAAGCGACGGATGCTTAGGTCTTATACTTATNTTTACCATTTCAATAGCAACTATAATTATCACTATTACATAACTTATGGGACAAGAATATAAGAAATATCACATAGCCGATAATGGAGATATCTTTAAGATTAATGAAGATGGATCGTTTACTTTAGTAAGCAATATTGAAAATATTATCAGCCACGTTGAAAACGAAAACAATTCATTGGGTTCAAAGAATTATTCTTCAAATGATATGACTGCGAAACCTCTATTTAAGAAAAATAGAAAAGGCCTAATCGTTGGAGTCGTTGTCAATGAGCCAAAATCATCTTTAGATTTGAGAAGTTGGTTTAGCTCTAACTACAATTGGTTATATATGATATCTATGGCGATGCTGATTATTTCAGGATTACTGTGTATCGGATATAATTGTTATGGAGATAGCGCAGTTTTGGGCATGTTATCTTTATGCGTAGGAATTACTTCGATCGCGTTGCCTTGGATTTTCAAGACAATACCCACTGTTTGGATAATCTTATTTTTTATTGCGTTAATCACTTTACAAATCACGATTATTGTATTCTCCTATTAGCGGTTATACACTACCAAAATCGCATTAGCTTTTGCCTCCCTCTTGCATTTGGGATAGCATACGCAAAAAATATTAACATCCATAATAAATAGCAGATATGGGACAAGAACAAAATAAAAATCATGTAACCAATGATGGCAAGATATTCTCTGTAATGAATGATGGCTCAGTTTCTGAAATTGGAAACGTATCATCTCTCTTAGACAACAATAAAAATGGTGAGAAAAAAGAGCAACTAAAATCCCGTAAATGGATGTGGATTGCAATGTTTTCTTGGATTGTATTGATTGTATCATGTATTACTTTTCTTGTAATACAAGAATCATCAACTGACTTTATCAGACACCTCAATTATCTAAATTATGACCTTGAGCAGAAATTGAATCAAGTTCAATCAGAGTTGAGTTCTAAATCGGCTGAATTAGATTCGATTCATCAGCAGATTCGCACCGAGAAACAAAACAGAATACCAATAACGGTTACAGGAGTTCAATTCGCAAACGAAAGCTATTACTCTGAGTTAATAGATAATTATGGTAGTATACTATATTCAAGTCGTATTTGTTTCCTGAAACCAAAAATTTCATTTACGGGACGCAAATCGGGTTCATATACTTTGACTGAGAAACTCATACGTCCAGATGGTTCTGTTCTTCATGGCGACTCTTCTCCCGAAAATGCTACGCAGTCATTTTCGATAAATACTTCCCCTGGCCGAAACGGGCAGACTGAAATATCAAGTTGGGGTTGGAAGGATCCTGGAAATTATGAAGCTGGCAGGTGGACATTACAAATTGGGTATGACGATATCTTAATATATTCAACCACGTTTGACATTCAATAATCTTTGGACATTATTAAATATTTTGATATGTCGTAAACTATACTAACTCGTTTTTCTAAGAATTTTCATTAGTTAATATGGATTNAAATACATNTATAGCTGNCGCTATCTCCGGAATTACTGGAACTATTATAGAAGAGNGCATNGAAGGAGTTCGTAATTTAATTAAAACTAACATTAAACGAACCTCATTATTGTTGACAGAAGATGAATTACGTAAAAATCTTGAAGACGAAATACGAAAAACTGCAAGATGGGCTTATTATGACTTATATGAAAGTAATTATAATTCTGATATTCAATCGAGATACGTTCCTCTTAACTTACTCCTCACACCTCATAAAGAGCGAAGTAAAGTTTCAGAAAGGAGTCCTAAAAGATCACTCAAAGATATTATATCTGAAGATAGAGGCAATACAGTCATACTTGGTCAGCCCGGGAGTGGTAAAACTACGTCCGTCAAGTATTTGGTAAATTGCATGATTCAGGACCCTGACTTCTTAAAAGATACTTACAGGCTCCCAATTGTTATTCGTCTTCGAGAATTAAATAAATCAAATGTTGTATTTGGGGAATTACAGAGCGGGGGGATTCTTGAGAAACTTTCCATGATATTTGGTCTTAAATTTAAAATTGATTACATAGTCAGAAGAAAAGAAAAGGATTCTACAGAAGCACCGATAGATACGACCAAAGAAGATGATGCAAAGTTAAAGATTCTGCTCAATTCCAAAATCATACCCTTTATTCTTGACCAACAGAGAATCCTTCTTATTTTAGATGGGTTTGACGAGATAATGGATGAGCAAATTAAAGATCTCGTTATTTCTGAAATTCAAGATCTTACAAACAGGCTTGATTGCATAAATTTTATCTTAACTTCACGGACTGTCGATTATGAATTAATGTTGGAGAGAACACACGTTTATGAGATTAGCGAACTAAATGCAGATCAAATTAAAGATTTTTCATATCGATGGTTTAAAGATAATAATTCTGCTCATGCCTTTATACATGAACTTTATACAAAGTTCCCATACTCTGATTTTTATACTAGACCTCTGCTTCTTACACAGCTAGCGAGAATATTTGACCGTTCAAATGAAATACCAGATAAACCAAATGAAATATATAACCGCATTATTGAATTGAGTCTAAGGGAATGGAATGAGAAGCAAGGATTAAAACGGATTTCAAAGTATGCCTCATTTAACGTAGATCGGAAGCGAAAGTTCTTGTCTGCAATGGCTTACAAATTATCTACAAGATTCAGTGATAGAGTATATAATCATCGAGACCTATACTCTGTATATCGCGAATTACATATCAAATTCCCAGAATTACCAATTGAAGAGGTGAGAGAGGTTATTTCAGAAATCGAATCCCATAATGGGCTAATGATTCAATCTGCATTTGATCAATATGAGTTCTCACATTTAACAATTCAAGAGTACCTTACCGGTGATTATATTTCGCGTTCAAATAGTGTAAAAACTTTTAGATATGAAGAATTAATAAAGTTGCCCAATGAATTAGCGGTAGCTCTTTCGAATAATCCATATCTATACGTAGTTGACGTTTTAGATGTAATCCATAAAGGTGGTTTGAAACAGGATTTCACAATAAAATTTTTCAACCGCATCCAATTAGAACAACCAGAATTTGAAAAGGAGGTATTATTACTTGTTGCCATATTAAGTCTTTATACAAAAGTCTGTAAAAAATATATTGACCTCCTTAAGGCAAAATTCAGAGAGGAAAATTTTCTCACAAAGATACGGAAGGTCTCTGACGATATTGAACTAATAGAGGATGCTGTTAGTCGAGTTATAAATAAGGATATTACTGCTCTTGAAGAGTTTTATAAACCTGGGGGAAATATAAAGACATCAGATTTATCTTTAATAGTATACGAAAAAAAAGTAAAGACAGATGAAATTTTAGGTTATAGCCTACCTTCAGTATTATATATAAACCCCGAAATAGTTTAACTTTGCCTTTTGATGGCCGAAATATTCAAATAACTAAACGAAAACTATTTACATAGGGTTGCCGTTCAGTATATCGCTATTTCTTCTCGACGATAATCTTTTTGTTGGCGTTGATGATGTTGGCAATCTACGCGGAGTATTTGCAGATGTCATTGGCATACGCTCTATATTGGAGTATTGAGTCATCAATATGATGTTCATAGTGCAAAGATGTCCAAATGTATTTAATCCATCGCTGAAATTTTTATTATGAGCACGAGGCGTTTAGCAACCTCATCACAAGGTAATTCATAATATATAGTAACTATGCAAAATGTACTCATAAGTATATTGAATTTACTGTTCTNCAAATCCTCATCTGACTTATTCAAATAAAAAAATAGATTNTTGCNTNCTTGTTTCTTNNAAGATATATCTATATATTATATAATATTAACGTTCAATATATTAAGACATAANGTTGGTTAGTAGTCCACCACCTNGNCCACNAATGTCNCCGCATTGATGACACCATCCTTCGCCTTGCAGAAGTAGTAGCCCAGCTTCTTGTCTTCCGAGTTGGTGGTTTTTCCAATCTGTTCGTTTACCTCTTGCAGGAACTCCCACCAGTCATATTGCTTGCCATTGGCTTCAATCTTCCACCCCTTCTTGCCGTCAGAAATCGGTACATACCGCCAATCCCATCTNCTCTTGNAAGCAGAANCAATCGGGAACAGGCTTTGGTCGCTCGTGTTCATGGTCGCCCAAATGTAGAGGNTGTTCGGCAAGAGCAGAATCTCTCCCTTTTTTATCTTCTCCGCCACTTCCTCGGCACTCATGCCACACACAGCAGTGGCTTTCGCAATAGGCGTTTCGGCAAAAGCCTTTGCCAACGACTTCTGCAAATCCTTATCGGCAGTGATAGGATATTCCGAGAGGCCATCATCGTCTCTGTCAAGCAACTGGAACAAGTCACCGAATATCTGCGCACAGTTGCCACGATTGATTTCCTCAATAATCAGATAAACCTCCTCTGCGGCATTCTCGTCATATTCTTTTACCAGTGTATCATATAGTTGCAATTTTTTCGGGGTGGTTATTCCGTCATCTTCTGCCCCTGCATATAGTTTCCAAGCCTTGATGTATGCTTGCAAAAATGCCTGTCCTACAAACTCATACACGATGCGGTCTTCCGTCATAGGTTCTCCATCCGCATCTTTCACTTTCACTATTTTCTCTCCATAAGTGGAATAGATAGGGACAGTCTTTGTTGTCGGTTTATACGCTCCCACAAATGTCGAGTAGTCGCTATCAGGATGGAAAGTGGTACGAATCACCTGCTTGCCTTCTGTTTGTTCCTTAATACAATGAGACTTGCCTGTTCCTGGCGCACCAAAATAGATTTGCTGGAGATATGTCTCTTTCTTTATATTCGGTGCAACTTCTTTATGTTTAGAGAAAAAGGCTCTTGGCATTCAAGAATCGTTGATACCATGCAATAGTTGTTGAGTATTGGTTTTTCCCTTTGTCATTATACTCAATATAGACTTTCTGCTTTTCAAGTTTATCAACGACGGTCTCGAAGGTTGTTGCATCATCAAAGTCCAAAATGGAAATATCCTTTTGTTCAGGAAATAATTGTTGCAAACATCCATTGATGCGTTTGAAGTCAATATAATTCTTCAAACTCTTTGTATTGTTTGTACAGTTCAATATAAACTCTTTGTACAAATCTAATTGAACCAATCTTCTTTTCTCATCCATAAACTTGATATAGATTTAATGTGAGTTCTATAAATTTCGATTGTTTGAAAAAATGGTGATTAGCGAAAATGGTTGTGTTTTTAAGTCGTTCTGACTTAATGTATTACAAGCGACAGTCGCTGTGCTCACCGAGGACAAAGGTAGTGATGTTTTCTGTGCTGCGGATGTTTTCTGAAAGTTTTTTTGATGTTCGGAGGGCAAAATACACTTTGAGCGGTTGTTTTAGATGGAAATATCGCTATGGGTTCATCATGTTAAAGTGTGAAAAAGAGGATTCTCAGAATGTTCCTTCCTCCATATTGTTGCCTCTATTCGGGCTGAGAACGTCTCTTTTGTCTTCGGACAGGAAGGGTGGACATATACTGTTAGGGGCTTCTGTGTGAGGTGCGCTTTCACGGCCTCTAAATCGATGTCCCCGACTCCGATTGGTCGGAGTCGGGGACATCGGTCAGTCGGAGTCGGGGACTCCGATTTAGAGGGTGTGAAATGGCTTCACTGACAGAAGTGCCTGACGGGTGGGTGTCAGACCTTGTTGTCGGGGGGCAACGAGGCGTTTTTATCTTAAACAGTGGTAGTGCTTTCCATGTGGAAGTAGAGACCTGCGCCGTGAGTGTCTTCTGCTTCGCTGGCATAGATGTTGAAAGCGATGCGGATGCGCTCGCGGTCAGCGAAGGGGACGGAGATGATGGCTTCGGCTCGGCTGTCGGTGCCAGACGGTGGTGTTATGACGGCCACGTCGAAGGATTGTTTGGCTTGCTCGATGAAGCCGTGGAGGAGGGTGGGGGCACTGATGTTGTCGAGGCGGTTTTCCACACTGATGTGTAAAGGAAACGGCATGGGTGGTTGTCTTTTTTCCATGAAAAAGTGTTTTTTGTCATAAATAAGGTTAAAAATCGGGGCTTTCGTTTAGTGGCACGTTTTTAACGCTTATCTTTGCAATCAATTAGGCGACAAAGGTAAGGATTTTATGCTGGAAACATTTGTTTTTTGTATTATAATTATTGGTATTGCCGTGCTTTTCTTGAGTGTGCGACTGCTTCTCAAGAAGAACGGACGCTTTGTGAAGNCACANGTGAGTNAGTNGAANGCCATGCGGGAGNGAGGNGTCACCTGTNTGNAGAGTNAAGATTTNGCCNTGCGCCGCAAGTCGCCATNCGCAGTGAAGGNATAAAATAACANAACAAATCAATATGAAGAAAATGACTACACGGGTNCTTTGCGGACTGATGATGACTGCCCTTGCGGCAACAATGGTTTCATGCAACAAGGCTGGTGAAGAGCCTTCCGAGGTTGCTATTGTGCCCAATGTGGCGAAGGCTGAGAAGGCTGCCAGCTACAGGATTGCTTATGTACAGATTGACACGCTCACTTCGCAGTATCAGAAGTGTAAGGACCTTGAAGAGGTGTTTGCTAAGAAGCGTGCCAATGCGGAATCGACCATCAATGCCAAGGGTAAAAACTTCACGACACAGATGCAGGAGTTTAACCGCAAGTATCAGAGCAACCAGTTCACACAGCAGCAGTTTGAGTCTGAGCAGGCTCGTCTGGCTAAGTTGCAGCAAGACTTGCAGGATTTGCAGGCGCGTTTGAGCAATTCGCTTCAGGAGGAATATCAGAAGGAGTTCCAAGCGTTGACGGACACTATTCAGAATTTCACGAAGTCATACGCCAAGGAGAAAGGCTATGATTTCATCCTCTGCAAGTCGTCTGGCATTGACAATGTGCTTTACGCCAACGAGGCTTACGACGTGACGGACGAAGTGGTGAAGGCACTCAACAAGCGTTATACCAAGCAGGCTTCTAAGCAGGAGGACAAGAAATAGTCGCTTGTTCGCTTGGTCAATGTTGGTATGCTGGTGTAGCATACGGAATCCCATCAAGCACTCAACCATCGGGTTGGGTGCTTTCTTTGTTTTGTTGCTCAATGGTGGTGGCAATAAAAAAGGGCTACTCCTTTTCTCACGAAAAAGAATAGCCACAACACAAACACAAAATAAAACACGACAAACGAATCTGGCATGTCGCCAGCTCGTTGTGGGGTGTTATTGGATGCCGTCTTCACGCAACTTGCATTGCCATTTCCATGCAGATGCAAGAATGTCGTTGAGCGGCGTGTCAGCACTCCATCCGAGCACTTTGTTAGCCTTATCTACATTGCCCCAAATGGCTTCGATGTCGCCTTCGCGACGGGGTGCATATTCCCAGGGAAGCTTTACGCCTGTTGCTTTCTCAAAGCCTTCAACAATTTCGAGGGTAGAATAGCCATGACCAGTGCCAATGTTGAACACCTCAACAGGGTCTGTTTCCTGGTCGAGTACGCGCTGCATGGCCTTGACGTGCGCTTTGGCAAGGTCCACCACATAGATGTAGTCACGGATACAAGTTTTGTCAGGGGTATTGTAGTCGTTGCCGAAAATCTTCAACTGCTTGCGAATACCGATGGCTGTCTGGGTGACGAATGGGATGAGGTTCATGGGCACACCGTTGGGAAGTTCGCCGATAAGGGCTGATGGGTGTGCGCCAATGGGGTTAAAGTAGCGAAGAATGATGGACTTGATAGGAGCCCCCGAGTGGATGTAGTCCTGAATGATTTCCTCGTTCACTTGCTTGGTGTTGCCATAAGGGGAGAGAGCTTTCTGGATGGGAGCTTGCTCTGTCACAGGAAGGTTCTCTGGTGTTGGCTGACCATAGACGGTGCATGAAGAAGAGAATATGATTCCTTTGCTGCCATATTTCGCCATCAACTCAAGCACGTTCATGAGCGAGTTGAGGTTGTTGCGGTAGTAAAGGAGTGGTTTCTCAACGGATTCACCCACTGCTTTGGATGCGGCAAAGTGGATGCAGCCCTTGATGGGGTATTTCTTGAATACGGCTTCTGTGGCAGCAAAGTCATTCAAATCCACCTGTTCAAATGCTGGACGAATGCCTGTGATTTTCTCGATGCCGTCAACGACTGCTGCATTGGAGTTAGATAAATTGTCAATGATAACTACGTCGTAACCTGCTTGTTGAAGTTCGACAGTCGTGTGTGAACCGATGAAGCCAGTTCCGCCTGTTACGAGAATGGTCTCTTTCATTTGGTGTATAGTTTTAATAATTAGTGTTCATGTTATAAAAGTAAAGGTGGGGAGTGAATCACTCTGTTCTTGTTTTNCANATATAGNACAAATTATTCATTCCCCANCTCCGAAAGTGGTTTTATTTTTTAGAAACTGATGCTTTCAATCAAAAAACACCTCTTTATCTTACTTTATGGTGAATTTGATATGACATTCATCGCCCGATGCGGTGGTGGCACTCACAATATAGATGCCTTTAGGCAAGGTAGTTACACTGATGGAGGCGAAGTGACTGCTTGTATGAGTGGTTTGTGCCGTGCCTATTTTCATGCCAGCTGCATTGAAGAGTCCCAGACGGGTGATGGCGGCATCCTCGCTCTTCACGTTCACGACACCATCCACATAGGCAATCGTGATACCTCCCTCCTTCGTGTAGGAACGGATGGAGTTCGGCAGTTCAGGTTCTTCTTCCACAGGAGCTACATAGAGCGTATCATACGAGCCTATTTGGTTGGTCTTACCGATGGTTGGGATGTTCATCACATAGGTGTCATTTCCCCCATCGGGATAACGTCCAAAGCTCTGAATGCCGAGGTGGGTTGGATATTGGAGTGTGTCGGCATATTCCTCGGTGGTAATGAGCACGCTGCCACCTTCGGCAGCCAATTTGAAGGTGGTGTGGATGTCGGCACCAATGTTGTCGAGTTTATCACACCATATCACTTTGTAGCTGTGGGCAGGAATGATTGTGTTGAGCAGCACGTTGTCGGATGGCACTTGGTATTTCTGTGGTTTCTCTTCATTGTCAGAGATATACATGCCGCGGATGTCAATGTCTTTGCCCGTGGTGTTGTAAAGCTCAATCCAGTCATTCTTCTTGAAGTAGTCGTTGATATACATGGAGTTGGCAGCACTGACTTCGTTGACACGCACAGGAGTGATGCCTTCTGTCTGCATGTCGTCTTCTGCAAGTTCCTCAAATACAGCCAGTACTTGCTGTGAGCCACTGGTAGGAAGTGTGTATTCCAACTCTGTCGAGAGGATGGCACCTCCAACGTCAGGGGTGGTTACGACAAGTTCTGCATCCCACAGTATGTCGGTAGAAGTCGTTTGATTGTTATGTACTTCTACGGCAATCAAGTTGCTGCCTTTTTTGAAGAGGGAGGAGTTGAGCTTCATGCTGCCAGTATCGGGGTTGCCTGGTGCGTAGGAGGTTGCAACCGTATTGTAATATACCGTTCCAGATGGCATATTGTAGCGTCCTGCTTCAACACCGTTTATATAGACAATGATGCCATCGTCCACCGTGAAGTTGAGGGTGTATTCGTCATCTGTCGTGGGTGTGTTAGTCAAGTTGAATGTCTTGCGGAAGTAGTAGCAAGGCAAGTTGTGGGCGGTTTCTGTGGCTTGGTTCTTTCCGTATCCGATAGGAGTTTTACCAGACGACCATTTCGTTTCTGTATACGTAGATGCTTTCCAGCTCTTGTTATCGAGCGAGCCACTGTCGTAGTACTTCCATGTTGACCCCGTATTGAAAATGGTTGTAGAGATTGTACCTCCTTTCTTTTTCCATCCAGCGAAACGGTACCCAGCAGGAACATTTGCTTTCAAGGTGATAGGAGAGAAGAGGTAACCTTCGAACTCATTGTAGGGCAGCTCGATATCGTTAAGCATAATCTTTGCTGCAGACACATTGCTGGCAATGCCAACAGATTGATAAGTTTTGCTACTTAACTGCATATAACTGCTGTTCTTCAATGCGTTGACTTCACTCAAGTTACGCGATTTGAAACCATTGATGAGGTCGTTGGCTGTGTTCCAAGGATAGACAAATCCACCTGTTGACAGGTAAGTTGCCATTTCGTTGACGATAGACGAAACATACTTGGGCTGGAATACGGAACCACCCATGATACAGAACGTGTCAATGAACTTTTTGCGGAAGGTTTCATTCTGTAGCATATTCATAAAGAGAGTGACAAACTTGATTTCGAGTGTGCCGACGCGCTGACCTGTGATGTCCTTGCCTTTGGAATAGTCATAACCATACAACGTGTCGAATGTGTAGCGTTGCTTGCCAAAGAATGTATTGAACACGTCGGTGGTGTTAAGTGCGCCGTCAAGGTCAAAGAGGACGAAGTGGAACTTGCNNTCGTTCACGGAACGGAAACCTTTCACGTTGTTTTGTGGCCAGTCCCAGTTACCTGTGTAGAGTTCCACAGCCATGTAGTTCACATACTCGTCAATGTCAAGCAATTTGCCGATTTCCTCGTAGGTGTTTTTGTCTGCGGCGTTTTGACTGAGTTCGACCAAACGCAGGAAGCTCTCATCGGTTCCAGTCATTTGTACATAGCCTGAGTCGGGAGACATCTCAAACTGGTCCATTTCGTCTGTATCAATGCCATAGTTCGCGTAAGCATAGTGTTTATTGTTGGCTTCACGCATATTGAGCACTGCGTAGTGGCTGCCGTTGAGGAACACATGCACAGGTTGCCATGCTTGATAATCAATGTTGAGTCCGCTACGTGCTACAACCTGTTGGATAGCAGCATCCTTGATGCGGTTGCTTGTGTCGTTACCACCATTGCGGATTTGTAGCGTTTTGGTCTTGACATAAGGCTTTTCATCAAAGAGTCGTGCTTTGAAGAAGTTGTTGAAATCGTATGCTTTTGATGCCTTGAGTTTGAAAGAGTGGGGAGTCCATGCACGGCTCCAACCGCCACACATGGAGAAATCGCATTCTTGCGATACGATGCACTCGTTGTCTGTTGTCAGGTAGTCGAACGCCACAGGACGATCCCATCCCATGTTCCAGTTGCACTTCTCGGATTGTCCACAGCCAGGACGACCGTATGGACCTTTCTCAAACACACCGATGTCTTGGGAATAGATGTTGTCCCATGCTGTCACCACCGACACGATAGGGAACGGATACTCCTTGTCTTTGTATATATATGTACGCGTAACGACAGGTGAAGGAAGGTAGCCGTCCTTGTAGAGGCGGAAGCGATAGCACTTGGTCTCTTCCACTGTAAACAAACCTGTCTTGGATTGTTTAGCATAGTTGTTGCCAGGGAATGGTTCGTAGCCGTTTTCATCCGTGTACCATAGCGTAGCACCTTCTGGAATATTGACGCATACTTGTAACTGTCCCTCAAATAGTTGGGTGGGTTGGTCCACCTCTGGGNCTTCCAGCTGCAATTCTGCAAATCCGCCATTCTTCTCGTTTNAGTAGCNTGGTGAAGGATTGCCTGTCCNTCCCCATGTGTCACCGCCATCAGTGNTACGTNNATAGGAAATGCGTGAGATGNCAGGTGNGTAGTCTGCCTGAGNAATNATTGTTTNGCCNNNCNAGACNATNACGGTACCGCCGTCGCAATCCAACTTGTCATTAATCTGGCGATAACCTTCAGACGTGAACACATCGAAGTGGTCAAAATTAAGCAAGGCATACCCATGAGCTGGTAGTGCGCCATAGCGGTTCACCAAGCGGTGTTTCTTTAGGTTGTTAGGGTCGTCCGACACATAGAGTCCGCCCAGTGTGACACCCTTGTCTGTCGGGTTGTACAGCTCCACCCAACTACCGTAGTTCTTTGACGGGTCAAGGTATATATCTACATTGGCTGACATAATCTCATTGATGATGAGGTTCTTGGATGTGGCAGGATTCGATTTCACTGTCACCCTGCATCGTGCGGTCACGCCACCTGTGTCCTTTGCAGTTGCCACAATGTCGCATGTGCCGTCCCCTACAGCCACGACATGTCCTTTGGAATCAACCGTAGCCACACTATATTTGGTTGATGACCAAGTTACATTCTGATAAGTGGCATTGGAAGGGCTTACCCATGCCGAAAGGTCCGTGGATTCTTGTGGTACGAGGTTTAACGTGGTGGCAGACAACTCAATCGAGGTGACCAAAACAGGCATTCCCCAGTATTCCAGTTTCCAATTATCAATGCAGGTCCAATCGTTGTTAATCCTTATGCTTTTGCTGATGCCTATACGTGCTTCTTTGTTGTCACCAATTTCAAATTCCAGCGAGTTCTTGTAATAGCCTGCTTCGAACCAATAGTATGCGGCTTCCATGTTGTTGGGCACAACTTTGGAGTTCCATTCCCACCAATTACCAACATTGGTGGTTCCACCACCCGGCGAAGATGTCACTGCACCTGATGAAAGTGGAACAATAGAGGTCTCCACACGAGTCCACTCTCCTGTCTCTGTTGGGTATGTTGCGTACAATTTAGCATTTTGGCTGTCGCTGTAATTGTCCGAAGAATACAGATTCCAGTCATTGCTGGTATCACCCATTCGGTAGAAGGCGTTCAGGCTGAGTCTGTATTTCCCTCCATGCAAACCTGAGATCTCTTGGTAGGTGTCATAGTCCCTATTATAGTGCTCTGCATTCTCTTTAGGATTGGCAGCACCCAACGCCGTGCCTAACCATCCAGAGTAGTCGTTGTTGTCATACCTCGGATTGATGATATACATATCCGTCACATCAATCCATTGTTGCCCAAAGCTGGCTGTCGCCGCTATGGTCATCAATACTGTAGTTAATACTTTTTTCATATCAATAAGTTTTCGTTTTTGGTTTCGATGTATAGTTTTTTCAGAAAGTGTCACATGCGAGACGTTCTCTTTTGTCGATACTGAGGCTTTTTCCAGAAGTTGATTCCCAATAGGTATTTAAGCGTTCCATACATGTTGGTCAGACCGAAATTGTCTTTGCGATAATCGTAGGTGTGCGCTTCCAAAATCAGTCCACTGAAGACCTTGGTGTTATTCCAGAAGAATGACATGCGTAGGTTCATATCAGTCGAAATGCTATTGAGAATAGGGGTCTCAACCTCTTGCGCCTCTGTGATGTTCGTCCTTCGATAGCCGAGGCTGGGCATCAGCGACACGGCAAAAAGCACGTTTCGTCCCAGCACCCAGTTATAGTTGTATCCCAAGTTGATGCTGTAATCGCTGTAATCCACATGGGTGAAGAGGAGTGTCGGGTCAATCTCCGTTTGGAGATAGTTGGGCAACTCATTTTTGTTAAACGAGATGGTTTGGTGGTCGTACTTTACACCAACACTCCAGCTGCCACAGCTCTTCCTCTGCACGGCATTGGCACCAAAAGCGGCAGGCCATGAGAAGTGCCTGTTGTTGAACATATATACAGCACTCCATCCGTTGCAGTGCGAATCCAATCCGTGGAATGTCCTGTCCTTGCCTCTCAAGTCAATGTCGCTCACACTCCGAATCTCTGCGCCTTTACCCGAGTTGAAGGTGTAGTATTCCGCAAAAAACTTCGCGGTGTGAATGACAAACGATTGCCTGAGCGATGTACCGTTAGTCTTTCCCGCCTTGATGCCAAGGTCGTTCAGATTCCACACGGCACCATATCCGAAGACACCGAAATACACGTATCCACCGAGGATGGCAGAAGGGGCGGACTGAATCACCATCGTATTGTTGGTTTGCGACGAACGCATGAAATAATAGTCATGCCAGTAAGACAATTCCATCTGTGCCGTTAGCTGATACTTTTGTGGTGTCACATAGGTGGTATCACACCCCATGAGGAAATCCGTCACGCCATCAATCATCCGTGTCATCAACGGCTTTCGTTTCTCCACTGCGGCATTGTCCTCTCTCCGTGTCTGTTCCTCATCCATGCGTGCAGTGTCCCAACCCGCATGTAGCGTCGAATCGGGCATCCATCCTTCTTGTGCCAGCATTGTTATGTATGCCGCCATGCACAGAATCACAATTTCCAACCGCTTCTTCATTACACGTGTTTTAACACTCTGATTGTCAATGAACGTTTTGCTATAATGTCGATTTATAGTTTACCCAACACACGGTCCATTACCCAGTTGGTGGGTGTGGCACTGATTGAATCGCAGTCGCATTGCTGTATGCCGCGCAAATGCTTCACCACTTGTTCTATCAGCCCCATCTGCACATGCGGTGGATTGGGTACAACAATCTTTTCCTGTCCCTTCTCCGTGTCAAGCACGATGGGGGCGTAGTCAAACACGGNAAACACNATNTTTCCTTTTGTNCCCACGANGGAGATTCGGTCNCGACGTGCCGACTCATGCGCCACAAAACACCATGAGCCACTGCCTGAAAGCCCGTTTGAAAAGCGGAAGCAGGCATTGAACGTGTCCTCCACCTTGTAAAGTCCCAACATGTTCTGGCAATATCCCTCCGCCTCTATGATTGGACCAAACCAGTATTGCAGCAAATCGAGCTGGTGAGAGGCCAAGTCGTAAAAATAACCACCTCCGCCAGCCACTTCTGGCTGCAGTCGCCAAGGCAGCTCTTTCCCGCTCTTGTAGTCCAATTCGCGTGGAGGTACAGCCAAACGAATCTGCACCGTCAGAATCTTTCCTATCTCACCTCCCATCACAATCTGCTTCACACGCTCAAAATAAGGGAGGTAGCGGCGATAGAACGCCACAAAACAAGAAATGCCCGTCAGTTCGCTGATGCGGTTCACGCGCAGACAATCCTCATAGCTTGCCGCCAACGGCTTCTCGATGTAGGCAGGTTTGCCCGCTCGCATAGCCATAATGGCGAAAGTGGCATGAGAGGATGGGGGAGTGGCGATATACACCGCATTGACGTTCGGGTCATCCACCAGCGATTGAGCATCAGTGTAGTATTTCTTGATGCCGTGCCGTTCTGCATAGGATTTAGCCTTCTCCTTGTCGCGGCTCATCACAGCAAGCACCTCGCTGCCCTCCACTTTGCCGAAGGCGGGTCCGCTCTTCTTCTCGGTCACCTCTCCGCAACCTATAAAGCCCCATTTGACAACATTAAGTCTCTCCATTTGGATTAGGAAATAGAACAGTAAATAGCCTAATTAAATCGCAAATATACAAAAAAACAACGATAACGAATTAGACTTTGGTGATTATTGTCTAACTTTGTGCCAAAATTAACAATAAAACACACAAGATGGCTCGTAACAAGAAGAAAAATATGCCTTTGCTGGAGCATATTGCCATCACTGCATGCGCAGCCGAAGGAAAGGCCTTGGCGCGCGTGGACGACAAGGTGGTGTTCGTCCCTTATGTAGTGCCTGGCGACGTGGTTGATTTGCAGGTGAAGCGGAAGAAGAACGCCTATATGGAGGCTGTGGCGGTGAAGTTTCATGAGTATTCGCCGCTGCGCACCGCCCCCGTGTGCCGCCACTATGGCGTGTGCGGAGGATGCAAGTGGCAGTGCCTTCAATACTCCGAGCAGCTGAAAGCGAAGCAGCAGCAAGTCTATGACAACCTGACCCGTATTGGCAAGGTGGCATTGCCCGAGTTCATGCCCATTTTAGGCAGCCGAAACATCTATCACTATCGCAACAAGCTGGAGTTTGGTTTCTCCAACAAGCGTTGGCTCACCGACGAAGAGGTGAAGCAAGACGTGAAATATGACGTGATGGATGCGGTGGGATTCCACATCACGGGAGCTTTCGACAAGATACTCGACATCACCGAGTGTCACTTGATGGACGACATCAACAATCAGATTCGCAACGACATCCGACAATACGCTTTGGAGCACGGGCTTGAATTTTACGACCTTCGTCAGAATAAGGGCTTGTTGCGTTCGCTCATGATTCGTACCTCCAACACAGACGAACTCATGCTCCTCGTCCAGTTCCGCATTGACACGCCCGAAGAGCAGCAACAAGCAGATGCCCTCATGGCGCATCTGAGTGAGACCTTTCCTCAAATCACATCGCTCCTTTATGTTGATAATCATAAAGCTAACGACACGTTTGGAGACCAAGAGGTACACGTCGTAAAAGGCAAAGATTATATCTATGAGCAGATGGAGGACCTGCGATTCAAGGTAGGACCGAAGTCCTTCTATCAGACTAACACCGAACAGGCATACGAACTCTACAAAGTGGCTCGCACCTTTGCTGGTTTGACAAGCGAAGAATTGGTGTATGACCTCTACACAGGCACGGGCACCATTGCTAATTTCGTAGCCAAGCAAGCTCGTCGGGTCATTGGTATCGAATACGTGCCAGAGGCGATAGAAGATGCCAAGGTCAACTCGCAAATCAATGGTATTGGCAACACCCTTTTCTTTGCAGGTGACATGAAAGATATTCTCAACAAGGACTTCATCGAAGAACATGGTCGTCCTGATGTCATCATCACAGACCCTCCACGTGCAGGCATGCACCAGGATGTCATCGACACAATTCTCTTTGCCGCCCCACGTCGCATTGTCTATGTGAGTTGCAATCCAGCCACACAGGCACGCGACCTCCAGTTGCTCGATGCCGAGTATCAAGTCACCCGTGTGCAACCCGTCGATATGTTCCCCCACACGCAGCACGTTGAAAACGTCGTTCTGCTCGAAAGGCGTTCGTAACTTTTCATGTCTCATCATAAATTTCTCACCCACTTTTAATTATTCATTTTCCACTCCCAACGATGAACAAATACTCCGATTATAAAGCAGCCAACCACTATACCAATTATCCTGTCAATGAACCTGTTGAATTGATGCAGTTCCTTATGACTCGCATTGCAGGAATCTCACGCACCCGTGCCAAAGAACTGCTGAGCCAGCGCATGGTGTATGTCGATAAGGAGATAGTCACCCAGTACAACCATCCTCTGAAGCCCGGACAACTGGTGCAGATTTCCAAAAGCCGTCATGTACACGCCCTTACCAGCAGATGGGTGCGTCTTGTCTACGAAGATGCCTTCATCATCATTGTAGAGAAGAAAGAAGGCATCTTGACCAACGCCCTGCCAGGCGATCGCCGCGAGAACGTCAAGTCCATTCTTGATGAGTATGTGAAGCGCCAAAACAAACGATTTGCTGTCCATACCGTCCACCGTCTTGACAAAGGCACGTCTGGTTTGATTCTCTTTGCCAAGCGACGCGATATTCAAAAGACCTTTACCGACAACTGGAAAGACATCGTTACCGACCGTCGCTACATCGCCGTCGTGCAGGGTAGCATGGAAAAAGACCATGGCACCGTCACTTCATGGCTCACCGACAACAAAATGTTTGTCACCTATTCCAGCGTCATTGACAATGGTGGGAAATATGCCGTCACGAACTATCGAACCATGAAACGCAAGAATGGCTACTCGTTGGTGGAACTCAAGCTGGAGACTGGTCGCAAGAATCAGATACGTGTCCACATGCAAGACCTTCATCACCCCATTGTGGGCGACAACAAGTATGGCAGCACCGTTGAGGCTTATGACAACCGTTCTAACCCTGTTGGTCGCATTTGCCTCCATGCTTTTCGTCTTGCCTTCCGCCATCCTATCACAGGCGAGTCCCTCAAGTTCGAGACACCTTATCCTGCCGCATTCACTTCGCTCATAAAATGACATGATGACGGAGGCGTCCTCTGTCAACCTCTACACATAAGCCTTTTGTCGGCTTCTGACAAATATCCCCAACCAAGCAGGCGATTGCCTTTGGTTGGGGATTATTTTGTTTTGTGGGTAAAATCGATGTCCCCGACTCCGACCAATCGGAGTCGGGGACATCGGTCGGTCGGAGTCGGGGACTCCGATTTTGAGGTTGTGAAACCACACCGCACGCCGAAGTGCCTGATGGCNTGTGGCAGACTNTCCTTTCGGGGGGATAAAGCAGGCTTGTCTTATCCTGAGCAGGGGTGATTATTGCTAATTGGGTATCAAAAAACTTGTAGAAATCATTCGCTATACAGAAAATTCCGTACCTTTGTGCTTGCTAAATGTAAAGATTTGTGATTATGGACAGCAGTAGGGTTTACCCTCGGACAGGTGACAGGCAGACTGTATATCTTAAATCGGTTGTCACGCGTCCTACAATAGAGGTTGGAGCGTTCACTATTTATAACGATTTTGTGAATGACCCGTGTGATTTCGAGAAGAACAATGTGCTCTATCATTATCCTGTCAATCACGATAAGCTGATAATCGGGAAGTTCTGCTCCATTGCCTGTGGGGCAAAGTTCATATTCAACTGTGCCAACCATTCGTTGAAGTCGCTTTCCACCTATACCTTCCCGTTATTCTTCGAGGAATGGAATTTGTCCATCTCGGAAGTGGCAACAGCGTGGGATAACAAGGGGGATATTGTCATTGGCAACGATGTGTGGATTGGTTATGATGCTGTCATTATGGCTGGCGTAACGATTGGTGACGGTGCAATCATAGGTGCAAGAGCCGTTGTAACCAAAGATGTTGAGCCGTATTCTATCGTCGGTGGCGTGCCTGCAAAGGAAATACGCAAACGGTTTGCGCCTGAGGTGATTGAGCGGCTGCTGGAGTTGCAATGGTGGAATTGGTCGGTTGACAGCATTCAAAAGTCAATCCCTGCTATTCAGTCAGGAAACATAGATGAGTTGTTAAACAATTAGGGCTGTGAACGGGAATAATTCCGTTCACAGCCCTGCGTGGTGTATGGTGTAGGCTTGTTTACTTTATCAGTACTTTTTTGCCTTTCACAACATAGATTCCCTTTTGGAGGTTATTTACTTTGGCGGCTTTGATTTGGCTGGCAACTTTCACACCAGAGATGTTGTAAACATCAATGGTCTCGTCAGGTTTGGCAATGGCATTGATGCTTGTTACACCATNTGAAATGTGGTTGGTGGATAACAGNGTGGAGTTGCNGTTGGAGAGTTGGATGNAGCAACGGGTGGCATAGAAGCCGCTGTTGATGTCGTTGACGTTGACGAAGGCTGCTTCGGCATTGTCTTTTGCCAAAATGCCGTAAAGTCCTTCTGCGCTCTTGTGCTGTTTGGCGCATGCCATGGTCACGGTCTCTCCAGTTCCTTCGGCAGTGAAGGTGAGGGTTGCTGCGTCGTCTGCCACAGCCACATTCTCTGTCACAATCTTTTTTGTGCCTGTTTCGCCTGTGTAGTACAGGATGTAGGGCACATTGGCTTTGAGACCTTCAGACTTGCAGTTCTGAAAGTTCAGTTTGATGTTTTGTCCGTCATTTTCCACACCTGCCAGTCTTTCCAGCTTGCAGTCCTTGCCAAATGCTTCGTTCACAGCCGCTTCTGTCATGGAGAAGGGGAGCGAGATAGTGTTCCAGCCATTGAAGATGTAGCGGCTGACCGATACGTTCATGGTTCGTCCTGCGTACTTTGAAATGTCTGTGCCTTTGTAGGTGTTCAGCGTAAGTGTTCCTTGTGCTGATGCGCTGATGCAACCGATGGCAACGGCGGTCATGAGTAGTAATTTTTTCATATACGTTGTTTTTGAGGGTGTTGTTTTTGTTTGCGCATTGTGGCTCTTAACTTCTGACTTCCTTGATGAATCCNTTTCTGTANNCATAGAGNAGTCGTTTCAGGNTTTCTACCTTGGTGCGGAGCACNNTNCCCTTGTCGGTGTNCTTNACATACATGCGNTGTGAACTCNGTTCNACAATCTGTGTGGAACTTTTAATATCGTCGCCGTTTTGGATGGCATCTTCGGCCGAGCGGAAAGGCTGGTGCTGCACGAGGTCAAGCCCTCGGCTGTGGAAGGTGAGGGTGTAGCCAGCAATGCCAGTCTCGGGCTGGTAGGCTCGTGAGAAACCTCCGTCGATGACGAGGAGCTTGCCGTTGGCTTTGATGGGGGTCTCGCCCTTGAGCACCTTCACGGGGGTGTGTCCGTTGATGATGTGGCGATGCTTTCCCGTCACGCCAAAGTTGTCAAGAATCATATCGACGGTCTTCTCTTCGTTGTTGTATTTGTAGTAGTAACCTTTTGTTTCTTTGTGTGTTGACTTCTCTTTGATGAAGTATCGTTCAAAGGTGGTCATCTTGTCTTTGTCGAAGAGNGGGGANTCTTTNCCGCACCACAGATACCNNATNTAGTCCTTGGNGTAGTTCTTCCGTNNCTTGGGGGTGTCGGCATTGAAAGCTTCTCTCACCAGATGTCCCGTCTTCTTCATCAGTGCCATGCCCTTGTATTTCTTGCCGTTGATTTCTACTTCCTTCAACGAACCATCGGAATTGAGCGGTACCGTGGCATGATACATCAGATTGCTGTTGGCGATGGAGTACATGCCGCCGTGTGCCAACAGGCATTGGATGTGGCGTTGCAGCTTGTCGCTGGTGCGGAAGGAGTGTTCCAGTTTTGCCATCAGCATCTCTTCTTCTTCGCTCAATGTGTTTGGCTTTTCCTTATCGACGGTGGGCAGGAACGTGTCCAGCATTTCATATTCTTTGCCGTCGATAAAGCAGGTGCCGTTCTGAAAGTAGATGTGCTCAAGCATCTTGCGTCCAGCCATGTCAAATTCTGGATGTCGGTCGATGATACGAGCTTCTTCTTTGAATTGGATGATGGTGATGGCTTTGTGCATCTGCGCAATCAGGCGATTCGTCTTCTTGTCGTGCTGGCTTTCTTTGTTCAGTTCGGTTGCGGCAAATAGTTTGCAGGGGTCGTCTTTATAGGTCTCCATCGCAAAGGTTGCCAGTGGTAGGAGGTTGATGCCGTAGCCGTCTTCGAGGGTGGTGAGGTTTCCATATCGGNGTGAGNNGCGCAGCACATTGGCAATGCANGCTCTGTTGCCTGCCGCTGCTCCGAACCNCTCTATGTCGTGGTTGCCCCACACGATATCGAAGTGGTGGTAGTTCATCAGTGTCTCCATGATGAGATGCGCTCCAGGACCTCTGTCGAAGATGTCGCCCAATAGGTGTAGACGGTCGATGGCAAGGCGTTGGATAAGGTTGCAGATGGACACGATGAAATGGTCGGCTCGTTGTGTCTCGATGATGGTCTGCACAATCACATTGTAGTATTGATGCCGCTTCTCGCCCACGCCGCTGTGGCTTTCGTGCAACAGCTCTTCTATGATGTAGCCGAACTCATCTGGCAACTCCTTGCGGATTTTGCTGCGTGTATATTTGGAACTTACCTCTCTTAACACCTTGATGAGCTGGTTGAGGGTGATGATGTAGAAGTCTTCCATATTGCTCTCTGCTGCCTTGATGCGCTGGAGTTTGGCTTCGGGGTAGTAGATGAGGGTACAGAGTTCCTGCTTCTCTGAAAGACGGAGGGTAGGACCAAAAATCTCTTCCACCTTCCGTTTCACATAGCCCGATGCGTTGCGCAGCACGTGATTGAATGCGTCGCTTTCGCCATGGGGGTCACTGATGAAATGCTCGGTCGGCTTAGGTAGGTTTAGAATGGCTTCGAGATTGATAATCTCGCAGCTGGCTTCGGCCACGTTGGGGTAGCTCTGCGCGAGCAGTTGCAAGTAGCGGAGATCTTCTTTTATCTCCTTTTCGGTGATGGTTGCATCCTTCTTATTGTCCATGAGTCAGGCTTTAGTGACACAAAATTAGGGATTTGTTTTGTATCAAGCAATGTTTTCTTATGGAAATGTTATATCTTTGTACTTAAATTGTAACAAACAGACATTAGATTATGGCTGCAAGACTTAGATTTAAGGNTGTGGANGANGNGTTTAAGCGTGCTCCTGTGTATGTGGAACAACCCNAGGAACGCCCCNGTGAGNANTTTGGTAAGTATGTCTTCAACANAGAGAAGNTGTANAAATANCTGCCTGCCAATGTGTATCGNAAAATGTGTGATGNCATCGACAATGGCGCTCCGTTCGACCGTGCCATCGCTGACGCTGTGGCACAAGGTATCAAGACTTGGGCTATTGAGAATGGTGTCACCCACTATACTCATTGGTTTCAGCCACTTACGGAAGGTACGGCGCAGAAGCATGATGGCTTTGTGGAGCACGATGGGAAGGGCGGTATGATGGAAGAGTTTGAAGGAAAGCTGCTTGTGCAGCAAGAGCCTGATGCCAGTTCTTTTCCTTCTGGTGGCATCCGTTCAACCTTCGAGGCACGCGGTTATTCCGCATGGGACCCAACATCGCCCGTTTTCATCATTGGTGACACGCTGATGATTCCCACTATCTTTATCTCCTACACAGGAGAAGCTCTTGACTACAAGGTGCCGCTCAAGAAGTCGCTCTATGCCGTTGATAAGGCTGCTACGGCTGTGGCTCAGTATTTTTATCCCGATGTGAAGAAGGTCATCTCNAANCTTGGTTGGGAGCAGNAANACTTCCTTGTTGACGAGTCGCTCTTTGCCGCTCGTCCAGACCTTGTGATGACGGGCAGAACACTCATGGGGCACGACTCGGCTAAGAACCAGCAGATGGACGACCATTACTTTGGTTCCATTCCTGCTCGTGTGGAGGAGTTCATGAAGGATGTTGAGATACAGGCACTGCAACTTGGCGTGCCTTGTAAGACGCGTCATAACGAGGTGGCACCGAACCAATTTGAGTTGGCTCCCATCTTTGAGGAAACCAACTTGGCCGTTGACCACAATATGCTCATGATGGCTATTATGAAGCGTGTGGCACGCAAGCATGGCTTCCGTTGCCTTTTGCACGAGAAGCCTTTCAAGGGTGTGAATGGCTCTGGCAAGCATTGCAACTGGTCGTTGGCAACCGACAAGGGAACGCTCCTGCATGCTCCGGGCAAAACTGCCATGGACAACCTGCGCTTTGTGGTCTTTACGGTGGAAACGCTGAAGGCGGTGTATGACCATAATGGATTGTTGAAGGCTTCCATCATGAGTGCTACCAATGCCCACCGATTGGGAGCAAACGAGGCACCTCCTGCTATTATGTCTTCCTTCCTCGGCAAAACGGTGACCAGTTTGCTTGAGCATGTGGAGAAGGCTGATGACAATGACCTTTCCGTAGCTGGCAAGAAGGCCTTCAAACTCGATCTGCCTTCTGTGCCTGAACTGCTCATTGATAACACTGACCGCAACCGCACGTCGCCCTTCGCGTTCACGGGCAACCGTTTCGAGTTCCGTGCCGTGGGCAGTGAGGCCAACTGTGCATCTGCCATGCTCTTGCTCAACTCTGCAATGGCAGAAGCATTGGTTGACTTCAAGATGCGTGTCGATGCCCTCATGGCGCAAGGCGAAGCCAAGGAAGCCGCTATCCTCAAGGTTGTGCGTGAGGACATCAAGCACATCAAGCCCATCATCTTTAACGGCAATGGTTACAGCGACGAGTGGAAAGCCGAAGCTGCCCGTCGTGGACTTGATTGTGAAAACTCTGCTCCTCTCGTATTTGACAACTATTTGAAGGAGTCGTCCGTCAAGATGTTTGAGAGCACCCATGTGATGACACGTCTGGAGCTGGAGGCTCGCAACGAAATCAAGTGGGAGATATACACGAAGAAGATACAGATTGAGTCGCGTATCTTTGGTGACCTCTGTCTTAATCACATCATTCCTGTGGTGACGAAATACCAGTCAGTGCTCATTGACAATGTACACAAAGTACAGGACATCTTCCCTGCTGACAAGGCACAGAAGATTTCTAAGGAGAACCTTCACCTCATCGAGAAAATCTCTGACCACGAGCGTTTCATCATAGAGAATGTGGAGAAGATGGTTGAGGCTCGCAAGATTGCCAACCGCATTGAGTCTGAGCGTGAGAAAGCCATTGCCTACCATGACACCGTAGCACCTCTTCTTGAGGAGATTCGCTATCATGTGGACAAGCTCGAGACCATTGTCGATGACGAGGTATGGCCGCTGCCAAAGTATCGAGAACTCCTCTTTATCCGATAGGATTAACAACTCGAAACTAACGAAAACGAACACCCTGCGCTATCTGTTATGCTCACCGTAAGGTATATAACAGGCGCAGGGTGTTCGTTTTATTATGTGCAGGGTGGATGAAAAAGGGTGCGCACCGTGTGCGCTTAGGGTGATTAGTCCTGATGAATAAATCGGGCTTCGTCTGCCGACCAGCGGTAGGTATTTGTGAGGGGGTGAGGCTTTTGGGGTTGGTCGCAGTTGTTGAAGCGGAGGGACAGGGGATAGTGGGTTGTGATAGTCAGCTCGTTTGTTTCAGGGTTGACGCTGATGTGACGGAAATCTTTTGAAGTGGGGGCACTGACGAAGCGAGCTGCGTCGAGTGGTTGCCATTCAGTGGTGTAGAACGAGACAGAGGCATCAGGGATGCTGTCGGCAAAGACGGTGCTGATAACCATGATGATGGGAGGCTCTTCGCTGCGGTTGAGTAGCTTGATAGTCTTTTCTGAATTCTTGGACACGACAAGATGGGCATAGTCATCGGTGAGTGCTTCCATCTTGGAGAAGGTTTTGAAGACATTACGTGTCTGCATCGGCTTGTTGTTCTTCTGATTGTCGATGAGTTCCAATCGGTTGTATTCCGACAGGGCAGGACAGAGTTCTTGTGGCATCTTGAAGAAGATGTCTTTAAGCGACTGTGCATGAAGAAGGTTGCCCTGACCCCAGAGGGGTAGGGCTAACGCGATGATATGGAGGATAGGTTTCATGTGAATGTTTGGGTTTGAAAATCGCCTGATGTATGGGCTTGCTACTCGTGTCTGATAGCTTCGATTGGATCCATGTTGGCAGCCTTGCGTGCAGGGATGTAGCCGAAGATGACTCCAATGAAGGTGCAGACGGCAAAAGATACGTAGATGGACCACGCAGGGATGCTGGAAGGCATGCCAATGAGCGGAACGACGAAATTGCTGATTAGGCTACCGAGCAAGATGCCCAAAAGTCCGCCTGTGAGCGAGATGAGTACGGATTCAATAAGGAACTGGAGCGATATGACTAAGCCTGTGGCTCCTACAGCCATGCGCAGACCAATTTCTTTGGTTCGTTCTGTTACTGATACGAGCATGATGTTCATGATGCCGATGCCTGCCACAAGGAGGGAAAAGGCGGCTGCCACAACGAGAATGATGGTGACGGTGTCCATGGTGGAGGACATTGTTTCCATCATCTCTGCTTGTGAGCGGATGGTGAAGTCATCAACGGCATCAGCCTTCAGTTTATGGTTGCTGCGCAGTATTTGGGTGAGTTCCTCAATGGCTGCATCGGAGAGCTCTTCGGTGAGTGCGGAGCAGATGATGGAGGAGAAGAACGTCTGTGCGGCAATGCGTTTCATCACACAGGTGTAGGGGGCGATGATTACATTGTCCTGGTCCATGCCCCACGAGTTGTAGCCTTTGCTTTTGAGCACACCGACAATGCGCAAGGGGATGGATTTGAAACGGATGTGCTTACCAATGGCTTCTGCTTCTTTTCCTTCGCCAAAAAGTTCTTTGATGATAGTTGCACCGACCACACAAACTTTGGCAGCTTTCTGAATGTCTTCTTCGTTGAAGTTGACACCTTCTTCGATGACCCATTGCTTGATGGTGAGGTAATCGGTCGATTCTCCGTAGATAGTGCTGGTCGTATTGTTGTTGCCATAGATGACCTGACCAGAAGACGTTACTTCGGGCGATACATAACTGACAAATTTCTTTTCAGCCAGAATACGCTGGTAGTCTGCCATTTTCAGGGTTTGCATGGAAGAGGGGTCTTGGCGCACGCCACCACGCATATCTGCTCCAGGTCGTATGGTAAGGAGGTTGGTGCCCATGGTGGAGAGTTCCTTGCGAATGCTCTCCTTGGAACCTTGACCAATAGACATCATGATTATGACTGCTGCCACACCGATGATGATACCAAGCATGGATAGGAACGAACGCATCTTGTTGTTCGCTACAGCGTTCATGCTGACTTTGAACAAATTTAGTATGTTCATATTATATGTATCGTTTTAGGGAATTCTTAAAACTTTCGCCCAATACACAACTGGTTAGTCGTCTTGTGGTTTGGGTAGGGCTGCCAAGGCTTCGGCAGCCGATTTGATATTGGTGTTGATAGTGTCTTCACGAATCTTGCCGTCACGCAGGTTGATATTGCGTGAAGCGTATTCGGCAATCTCCGGGTTATGGGTCACGAAAATGATGGTGTGACCCTCCTGATGGAGCTTTTGGAAGAGTACAAGCATCTCAAAGGATGTTCGGGTGTCGAGATTACCTGTTGCTTCGTCAGCCAAAAGCACGGCGGGATTGTTGACCAATGCGCGAGCTATGGCTACACGCTGCATTTGTCCACCTGACATCTGGTTGCTCTTGTGGTCGAGGCGATCACCAAGTCCCACTTCTTGCAATGCCTTGACGGCAGCGGCACGACGTTGGCTGGCACTGTACTTGTTGTTATACATGAGTGGCAGCTCCACATTCTCTACGGCAGTCGTCTTGGACAAAAGGTTATAGTTTTGGAATACGAAGCCAATCTTCCTGTTGCGCAGTTTGGCGCGCTGGTTCTTGCTCATCTTACGGACGGGCGTACCGTCAAGATAGTATTCGCCAGAAGTGGGTGTGTCAAGGCATCCTAACTGGTTGAGTAGGGTGGATTTGCCCGAACCTGACGTTCCTTGTATCGTCACGAACTCGCCTTCATATATCTTGAAACTTACACCTCGCAGGGCTTTGACGGTTTCAGAGCCTACTTGGAAGTAGCGTTTCACGTTGTCAAGCTCAATGACTACTTTACGATTCTCTTTCTGTTCGTTCATCTTTTGGGAGCATTACCGTTAGCATTCGGAGTTTTGTTGCCGCCTGCACCATTGGCGTTGCGGTTGTTGCGTGGACGTGGCATGAAGGGATTCGATGCTGGCTCTTCGGTTTCTTCCTTGCCACCGATAATCTCGAAATCTGTGAGCACCTCTGTGCCAGCTGCCACACCCGACACTATCTCTGTGAGCATGCCGTTGCTGGTGCCAATTTCCACCTTGTGTGCCTTGAATGTATTGCCTTCTTTTGTCCAGACTTTGTTGGGGCTACCTACGTCCTCAACGCTTTCGCCCTCTTGTAGCAGGGCTTCATTGGGGGTGAAACGGAGTGCCTTCGATGGAACTGCCANTACACCATTTTNTTCCAGTGTANAGATNGTCACGTTNGCTGTGAGTCCANGTTTTANNTNCANTTGGNCGTNNGGGGCAGAGATGACCACCTCGTAGGTGACCACATTGCTCTCTGTCGTTGCCTGTTGGCGCACTTGAGTGACTGCACCTTCAAATACATCATCGGGGAAAGCATCGACAGTGAAGGTGACGCGCTGTCCTTCTTTCACACCACCGATGTCTGCTTCGTCAATGTCTGCAATTACGCGCATGTCTGTCAGGTCTTGGGCTATGATAAAAAGGGTTGGTGTAGTCATGGCAGATGCCACCGTCTGTCCTTCTTCAACTTCCTTAGAGAGTACTACGCCGTCGATGGGCGAAGTGATGGTAGCATAGCCAAGATTGGTTTGTGCTTCTTGTACATTCTGCTGCTGTACCTTCACTTGCTGTACAGCTTGTTCATAACTCAACTTGGCATTTTCGTAGTCATTAGCTGATACGAGCCCCTTCTCGAAGAGCGTCTTGTAACGCTTATAGTTGGCTGATTGATAATTGAGTGATGACTGTGTGTTAGAGAGATTGCTTTGTGCTGATGCCAGCTTGGAAAGGAGGTTGGTCTTGTCTAATTCTGCAATGATCTGACCACGATGCACCTCTGAGTTGTAATCTACATAGATGCGGTCAATGATGCCTGATACCTGTGTACCCACCTCCACTTCTGTCACAGGTTCAATGGTGNCCGTGGCTGTGATGCTGGTACTGATGTTTTGTNTCTTTATTGGGGTGGTGGAGTAGTTCACCTTGGATCCTTCGNTGCATGCGGTGAAAGTGATTGCTATGGTGAACGCTGCGAATATACTATNTGTTTTCATTTCGGATATGTATTATGAACTCTTTCTGTGGAGTTAATTAGTAAATTGTAAATTATTATAACTTGATGTCTTCGCCAGCATAGNATTTTAGCATGNCATNGTTGAACAAAGCNNTNTATTTTGTTTGTAGGNGTTGCAGTTCGGCTTGCAGGAGGTTGTTTTTGCCTGTGGTTAGCTCAACAATGTTTTTGANCCCAAGGTTGAATTGTTCACTCACGAGGTCATAGCTTTCCTGCATACTCTTCACGTTCGCCTTTGCATAGGCATATTGCTGTTGCGACGTGGTGGTATTGAGCCAATAGTTTTCGATGGTGGAATAAAGATTCTTCTGCTTTTCTTGCAAAGATAGTTCGCTGGTTTGCAAAGCATATTTAGCTTTGCGGATGTTTGTGCGAGTTTGTAGATTGTCGAACACTGGGACAGAAACCGTCAGTCCCAGTGAGTTGCTGAGGTTCATTTTTGCCTGTTCTGCGAAAGACTTGTGCTGTCCTGACGAATTGTTGGTACCCATGCCTGCCGTGACTGATACTGTGGGCATGTAGCCAGAACGGGCTGATGCAATAGCTATTTTCGATGATTGGATGTTGAGCATGCCTGACTGAATCTCAGGACGCTGTTCCAAAGCTGATTCATAGACTGATAGTTCGGAAGGAATGGTGGCGAGCACCATCTGGTCAGACACGATGGGCACAGCCACATCAAACGGCTCAGTATCGTGAATCTCCAGCAGTTGCTTCAGTTGTAGCCTGTAGTTTGCCAGTTGTGCTTGAGTTTGTGCCAATGAGTATTTGTCCTGACTCACTTGTGCTTCGAGTTGTACGAGGTCCACACGTGCCAAACTGCCCACTTCAACCATCACCTTGGCACGGTCACGCTGCAACTCACTGGCTTTGATGATTTCCTCACACACTTTAACGGCTTCCGTTTCATACAAAATCTGCACGTATAGTTGGGCTATTTGCTCCTGGATTGAATTTGCCTGTTGTTGAACATCCAGTTCTGCCATTTGCTCTGTGAGCTTGTTCTGCTTGATGGTGTTGATGTTGCGATTGCCGTTCCACACCGTCCAGTTTGCATTGATGCCATACGTGCCATTGTATGATACGGTGTTGCGGTTGGTGGTCATGGAACCATTTGTCAGGTTGATGGTAGATTCGGCAAAAGGTCTCCATGAAGCATTCTGATTAGTGCTGAATGACACCGAAGGGAGTAGGGCGTGCTTGCTCTGTGTCACGTCCTCATGGTTAGAGGCTACGGTTATCCTTTTCTGTTGCAACTGGATGTTGTTGGTCATTGCGTAGTCAATGCATTCCTGCAAAGTCCACGTCTGCTGTGCCACAGCCATGCTGCTGGTCAGCATCAAGGATAGTATCACTCCATAATGTTTTTTATTCATTGCATTTTGCTTTAGTATGCCTCTTGGAACACATTAAGTTCCCAATGTTTAATGTGTACACAAAGACTTTAACATATTTTATACAAAGAAGAAAGCAGTCGGACTATAAGCCGGGTTCTGTACACGCCATTAGAAGGATGTCAATGTAATGTGTTAATTCACATTATGATATTTATATCCACCTAATAGCGGTGTCTGTCATTTATCTACTCCATGGGTTACCCTATGGCTCAAGCGTTCTACCCTCCACCGAACTATCGGGCGGGCTACCCTTGTGGCGGTGGTTTACATGAACTTGCAGCTCCCAAGATGCACAGCCGACATATCACCATGCCGCTGGTGAGCTCTTACCTCACCTTCTCACCATTTCAGTCGTGAGTCTAGGGTAGATGTTAAATAAATATGTTATTTAACATTCTTCCCTAATCGCGTCTGTTGTTATTTTCTTCTGCATTACTCAACCCTTGCGGACTGCTTCTATATTAGGAAGTGGGATGCCCTATGCTGCCCGGACTTTCCTCTTTCGACTCTTTCGACTCGTCAGCGACAGACAGCCCGGCTGCTTTCTTGGCGACAAAATTACGGATTTTAAGTGACATGTGAAAAACAAAAAGTGAAAAATTGCCACAGCAATGGAAAGCTTACACTAAACAAGCATTGCTGTGGCAATTTTTCACTTTTTGTTTTTCACGTTTTTACTCTTCCCAGCGGAACACGCTGCCGTTCTTTCGGGCGGGGTCAGGACCCACAACATCCATGGAATAGGGGCTTCCCGTTGTAGGACTCTTGCCAATGTAGCGGTGATTCTTCAGCGAATAAAGCATGAACTCTTTGTTCAGATAGTCTTGCCAAAGGAAAACCTCGGCCTCATCGGCTTCTGTAGTGAAACGGACGTCGCCAGCTAGACCTTCGCCATACACTTTTATGTATCTGCCATCCACACACTGTAATGATACCATGCCGTAGCCTTTATCTATCAGACGGAACTTTGTTCGGTCGTTTTTGTCATTGGGGTGCGTGTCGTAGAGGATACCATGTGGGTCACAAATGGCAGGGCGATTAGTNGCANGGTNGATAATGCGGAAGGTTNTGCCATAAGGGATGTTTTTTNAGCGGTCNGCCATAGGCTCTTCTACCGTAAAGTTATCGAACTCTGCGNCACCACCGTTCTTACCTGTGGTGTTAAAGGCAAATAGTGCATGGCGCGAACCTTGGAAAGTGATGAGCTGATAGGAGAGGGGCATCATGCGCCCCAGTGTCTTAAACTCCTGCCCGTCTACACTGTAGGCATATTGTGCTTGGTCATTGTCGTATTCGCCAATGCTGCGGAGCCAAATTTTGCCCTTGGGTAAAGCAACCTGCACATCAATGGTATCGTTCGTCAGTTGCTCGAAACAGCGGAGCGTGTAGGTCTTTGTTTTTTGACCCATCACGATGCCAATCCATGAGCAAGGCACGTTGATGTTACCCAATCCTGCCACATCGCCAGCCTTCAAACCTTTCACATTAAGTTCAACCGTAGTGATAGACTTTGGACCAATCACACGCTGCGTGAGCGTATTCCGTGCCCACATCAGCTGTTCGGCAGGCATCGTGTTAAGGCGAAGTTTTCCACCTTTCAAACTCCACATATTGTCTTCTGGATTATGATTCCATTGCCAGATGCGCCCGAGTTGCTTGCCGTCAAAGTTGTCGTTGCGGACGTAGGGAGCATGAGGTATTTGTACTTTGATGGAATCTTTGCCCGTTTGAGTACCTGGCTTGAACCAAGTGCGTGGTGCGCGACCGAAGTTGCCTTTGAAACCTATCATGGGCCAGCCATCTACCCACGTCATCGGCATCAAACACACTGTACGGCCGATGGAGTGGAAATCCTGCATCAGTAGTGCCCACCACTGCCCGTTTGTATCTTCGACGATACCACCTTGATGGGCGTTGGTACAAGCTGTTGCATTCTTATCCACAGGGGGTAAAACAAATTTTGTTCCGTCATGTCCAATGCGATATTGTTCTCCATGAGGAACTTGAGTGAGTGATGCCTGATGATAGCCGTAAGTTTCATCAGCAGAGATGACACGTGTCTCATAAGGTCCCCAGATGCTCTTGGAACGCGAACACAAGGTACGACCATTTGGTTTGTAGTCTGTCGAGATAAGGTAATACATGCCGTTGATTTTGTACATGTGATGACCTTCGCCTACACCGTTTCCTTCAGGAATGATGACACGCTCCGTCCCTTCCACAGGACCGCTCATGTCAGGTTTCAGTTCTGTACAACGTACCTCCCCGTAATTGTGGATAGCATATATTTTGCCGTCATCGTCGAAAAGTACAGAAAGGTCGTAAATGCGTCCTTGCATGTTGTGATGCTTCCAAGGACCGTGAATATCCTTGCTTGTGTAGCATTGAAGCCCTTTTCCGTTCACGTTCGAGAAAATGTAGAATTGTCCGTTCGCATAGCGGATGGCTGGAGCCCAGATGCCTTGCCCATACACTTCCTTGTGGTTCTTCAGGGCAAATGCGTCATCGTTAAAATCAAAGCGGTCAAAGCAATAACTGATGTTTTTCCAGTTGACCAAATCCTTTGAATGTAAAATAACCAATCCTGGTACCGTATGCATCGTTGTGCCTACCAAATAGTAATCATCCCCTACACGGAGGATGTCAGGGTCGCTGAACTCGTCATAAAACAATGGATTTGTGAATGTTCCGTTACCATTGTCAGCTGTCCACGATGATGGCTGAGCGTTCATGCTGAGGCATGTTGCCAGTACCATTAAGATAAATAGGATTCTCATGTCTATATGTAGTTTTTGTTTTTAATTGTCATTTATTTCTCGTTAAACGAACTAATCTCTATTAGATTACCCTCAGGGTCAGCTACATAGCAGGTGCGCTGTCCCCAAGGTTCTGTTGTGGGAGGAAGAACAGAAGTAGCACCATTGTCAAGTGCGTTTCGATATTCTATATCAACTTCAGTAAAGGTTGGTACATCGAAGGATAGTTCCATCGTGCCATTGAGTCCTTGTGGATATTGGAACGTTTGTGCAACCATCTGCTCGAAAAATAGACGTGGGAACATGATGAGGCGGCTGTCACCCAAGTGCATCTCTACATTCGGATCCTCACCATTCCAATCGGTCTGGAAACCGAATGTGTCGCGATAGAAAGCTACCATTTTTGTGTTGTTTGTGGTGAAAAGTCCGATTGTGTTGAATTTGAAGCGTGGTCGTGGTGAGAAGAGTTTGACAAAGCCAAGTTTATTGAACTGATAATAGCGTTCTATCATCTCAGATGTGTCGTTCTCCAGCAGTTTCAGCAATTCGTAGGCAAACTCCAGTTGTCCCGAGCCGTTTGCTGTCACGATGTTGCCATTGCTTACAGCCTGCTCGTTCACATAGTTTGCTTCGTTAGTATAGTTCTCACCGCCCCAGAGTTTTAGTTGCTCAATGCCGTTGCCCGTATGCCTCACGTTGTTGAGTAGCCCCCACTTTGCCATCCATGAGGCAGCATTGCAGATAGCACCTACGATTTTTCCTTGAGTTATGGCATTCTCAACAAGGGGAAGAACTTGATCTGCAACAGGGGTTAGCCAGCCATATCCGCCTATTAACACCAATGCTGCATAATCCTTTGGCATGGTGTTGAAACTGTAATCGGGTAATACTCGCACCCCACCTATTGATTTCACAGGTTCCATTGTGGGTGCTACTATCTTGTTTGTGTATTTGGGGGTCTTGCGGAAACCTTGTTCATCTGCATTTATCGCTTCTGATAAGAAAGCTGTTTCATGTTCTGCATAGTTGTCGAGCAAGATGTAAAGTACTTCTTTCATATTGTTTGTTTTTATAGAGTGNAATACTTATTTGAAGNGATGTGGGATGAACTCATTGAGACCACGACGCCATGTAAGCCACTCATGACCTGTGCCTTTCGATTCGTTGGCTTCTACCTTGATGCCGAGGTCACGCAAACTCTGCACGAGGTCTGCACTCTTGATAAAGTCATCGCTGCCCCAGTTCATGTAGAAGTAGTGAATCTGTTTGTTGAAATCCTTGGAGTTGGCAAACTTGCCGTCGTAAGCAGTCTTCACGTCGAGACCGAAAATAGCTCCGCTGAAAGTGCCCATCCAAGCAAACTTATCCATATTGTTCATCACGATGTCAAGCGTCTGATGTCCACCCCATGACAGACCTGCCATAGCGCGGTGCTCTCTATCTGTTAGAGTACGGAAGTTGGCATCAATGTAGGGGATGAGGTCACCTGTGATAACCTTGTAGAACGATGCGCCGTAGTCGCTCATGCCCTGACGATTGTTGCCGCCACCAAAAGGTGCTTTGATGTCACCGCTCTCCATCACCACAATCATAGGAACGGCATCACCCTTAGCAATAGCGTTGTCCATGATATGCTGCATGTGCCCTTGTTTGCTCCAACCAGTTTCATCCTCACCCATGCCGTGCTGGAGGTAGAGTACAGGGTAACGCTTCTTGGCATTGTTTTTCTGTTCGTATTCGGCTGGGGTGTAAACCATCACGTGACGCCACTCATTGGTGGTTTGAGCATAGTAGTAAATGCTGCGCACCTGTCCAGCAGGTACACCTTGTTGTGGACGATAGTAGTCACCTTCTGTACTTTCAGGAATCTCTATACCGCCAGCCTCGCGGTTACAGCCGAAGAAAGTTTCGGTAGCAGGGTCAATGAAGTTCACGCCACCGATGTTCATAAAATAATAATGGAAGCCAACAGGCAGTGGGTCTGTGACAGCCATGTAGCCTCCCTTGCCGTCGGGTTGCATATCGTACTTCTTATTGCATATATCGACAACAACCTTGCCACGGGCTTCAGGAGCGTTCAGACGGAAGTAGGCACGTCCTTGCTTGTCTACCTTTGGGAATTGGTTGCCTGGGACAGTGGTTTCGGCAATGAAGGCATCGGCTGGTACTTCAATCTTCTTGGGCATGTCAATGTGGGGACGTTTGGGCTCATAGCCAAGGAAACGGGCTACAGCCTCTCCGTAACGACAACCCAGCTCACGATAGCCAGCTGCGTCAAAGTGAAGACGGTCTGGTCCGTTGGTACAATCGTCGGAAGAAATGACCTGAGCGGTGTGGAGCGTTTTGGGGAGCTCGTCAATCTGTTTCTTGCAACCGATACATACACCTTTGCCTTCCGCTTGCACGATGTTGCCTGCATAGAGGTTCACCTCTTCGGGTTTCAGCTGGAGGTCTCCGCAGAGATTGTCATATACCTGCTGTACCATGCCTGCCCATTGTGGGTCGCCTGTGTTTGTCTCGCCTTGATGCATCAGAATGCCTTTGATGACACCATCTTTCTGAGCTTTCTTAGCCAATGTGACCAAGCGCTCGTAAGGATTGTTGTTGTATGCTTCGAGCATGCCCTTCATCCAGCTTGGAGCTTTCGTCTTCACATAGTTGTCGATGCTGTCGGGGAGGAATCCTTTGATGTCGATGCCACCGATAGCGACGTGAATGACACCTATTTTGATGTTTTCGGGCAATGAGGCCACGAGGGTACGACCAAACCAGTCGGCAGGTGTCAGTCCTGTGTTCGGACGGCAGAGTGGTGGGATGGCTTCATACCATTCGCCCATCTTACGCTCTGGAAGCTTATCGGTAGCAGGGTAGTCAACAGCTGGCATCCATAGGAAACGTGGACCAGGGCTGACGAGGTCCTGAGCTTCGGGACGGGCTGCACCCTCCATGTTCGACTGCCCGAAGCAGAGGAAAATATAGAAATTGGGGTCTGGTGTAGCCGCTTTGGTTAGTTGCTGTTTTTGTGTCTTTGTAGCACGTACTTGAGCCTTAGTTGATGTCTGTGCAGACACCGTAGCGAACAGTGGCATTGTAGCTAATGCTGCTGCCAGCAAGGTTTTCATCATTTGTTTCATATTAAGTTTTGGTAAAGTTTTGGGTTATGCGTATATAAATTTATGTGTCTCAGTTGTTAGAACATTGATTTCGTGAAAAGTTTAATCTCTGCTCACCACCGCATAAGTTGGCGCAGATAGGCGGTGAGTTCGTTTGCCATCTTCTCATGCTGACGCATAGAGGGATGGAAAGATGCTCCATAGCCGAGGCTGCCGTCGTGGGGCGGAAAGTCAAAACGATAGACTTCAGTATCGCCTTGCTGGTGGGCGTAGGCAGCGGTTGTGTCCATTGCTTGACGGGCGGAGAAGAGTGCTTTGCCTGTCATCATGCAACCAGAGATGAACACAATCTTTGTGTGGGGATAGTGGTTGCGCACCTGATGATAGAGCTGCTTGAAACCATTGAGGAGCAGGAGCGAGTCGGCACCTTGTGTAGAGGTGTCGTTTGTGCCAAGGTTGATGCATACCACATCGGGCGTGTAACGTGTGAAGTCCCATGCGTAGGTACTATTATATAATAATGTGTAAGGGTACTCCGTGTTCATGTTTACCTTGTCACCTGTCTGCGGACCATTGTAGTTGCGATAAACCCCGATGCCACTGCGTGCCACCACAAGGGCTTGTGCGTCAAGGTTGCGCGCAGTGCGTGCGGCATAGGTATAGTAGTGGTTAGCGGTCTCTTCGAGATAGGGGGCTTGGGCTGAATCCGCCTCAATGCCGTAGCCGCNAGTGATGCTGTTGCCGATGAATTCCAGCTTGCGTGTCGNCACGTTTGTGGCAGGGGCNAGTGTGTGCNCCTTATCTACCATGAATCCTCGAAACTCAGGCAGTCGCTCGTAACCCTCNGTGATATNGGTGATGACAGCTTGATGGATGCCATCATTTAGGTCTGAAACGAGGGTGACAACGCTATCGGCAAGGAATGCTACTTTGTGTGCTTCGTTACCATCAATCTCAACCATGAAGTAACCGCTTTGTGGTTTTGCCATCATGGCAAGCGATGTGCCTGTAAATCCTGTGCGCAACTGCACACCGGGATAGGTGAATACAGGACGCTCGGGGTTGGAGTCCTCGATGCGTCCTGTATATTGAATGTGTGTATCGGTAGGCTTGAAGAGTGTGCTGCAGGCAGTCGTTTCTTGTGCATGAAGTCCCAAGCTTGCCAATGACAGCAGAAGCATTCCCAAACGTATGTTCATTTCTTCTTTGCTGGTTTGATGCGGATGACAGACACCGAATACTGTGGCACGTCAAGAGTGAACTCGCTGCCGACACGGAGGGGAAGAGTCGTGTTCTTATCCCATTCGCGCTGGCGGTCAGGCTCGCTTTCCTTGGACAGGACAGACAGGGTTGCGAGTGTGTCATATCCCTTTAATGCCTCGTCGCCGAGCAGAATCTTCATGGTGGATGCCTTGGGCAGGAGGCTGACAACCTTAATGATAAGGTCGCCACTCTTGCTGTCCTTCACCACGGAATAGTCAATCCGTTCCCTGATGTCGTTGCTGCCGTTGACTTGCAGGTCGGCATAGATGTACTCGTCGCCATAATTCTGACCGAAAGCACGCTGTACATGATAGTTGGCAGTGGGCTTCACTTCCTTGTTGTTGAAGTAGATAAGGTCAGGATTCCAGCTGGTGTGTCCTTCCTTGGCTAACAACGGAGCATAAGAGGACATGACCACCACGTCGGCGTTGCGTTCCACGTTAGCAAGATAGGCAGCTTCGATGAGGGCATTGACCACATTATTGCCTCTGGATGCCCATTCGCCGAGATACACCTTGGTACCGTTGCGGGCGTAGTTGTCGTAAAAATCGCGGTGGTGGAAGTACCAGCCGATGCTGTTGTAATAGTGTTCATCCACCACGGGGATGTTGTTCGCCTTTGCCTCACGCCATCCATACTCATAGTCGCTTCCTTGCCAAAAAGGACCGACCGTGCCAACGACCGTGATTTCGGGATGCGCCTTTTTGATGCCGTCGATGAGGAAGTGGTATCGCTTGAGGAACGTCTCGCTGATGAGGTCCTCGTTGCCGATGCCAAGATACTTGAGGTTGAAAGGCTTGGGGTGTCCAGCCTTGGCTCGCATTTTTGCGAGTTCGGAGGTCTTTGCATTGCCGTTTGCCCATTCAATGAGATTGAGCAGTTCTTGCAGATAACTCTCCATGGTGAGAGGCTTGCCCATGTAGGTGTAAGGTGACGGCTTGCCGTTCAGGTCTGCTTCAAAAGGGATGCCTCCTTGCTGTCCAGCTCCGCCTTTCCATGAGTTCTGGCACGGAACGCCTGCGGCAAGCACGGGGAGTGGCTCCGCGCCGATGTCTTCGCAAAATAGGAAATACTCGTAGAATCCAAGTCCACGTGTTTGGTGATAACTCCAAATGTTCATGGCAGGTTCACGTTCCCAAAGGTCGCCAATGGTAGCTTGCCAGTGGTAGATATTATCAATGCCCTGACCATGGGTTGCGCATCCGCCAGGGAAGCGGACGAAGCGAGGATTGAGGTCTGCAATCACCTCCGCAAGGTCTTTGCGAAGCCCGTTGGCATGCCCCTTGAAGGTTTCCTGTGGGAAGAGTGAAATGAAATCAAGAGAAAGGTCTCCTGCTTCAAGTGGTTCTATCACAAGTGTTGCCTTGTCGGCTGATGCAGAAGCTGTTAATGTCGCCTTCTGCTGCTTCCAGTCCTTGCTGGCTTTCATGGTGGTGGATGCGATGGTCTTGCCATCGTTTATGAGGCTCACACGAAGCGCGCCAGCTCCTTTTGTGAAGAGGGAGAGGTTGTACTTCTTGCCTTTCTCGAGGGTGATGCCGTCCCAACCTTCGTTGATAAGTTTTGCACCAGGTGTGGTGGTTTTGAGGTGGGTATAGTGGGTATTGTTCTTGTGGATGGGCGCATCGGTTTCGATGCTCCANGCCGTGCCNTCNCCTTCNAGTTTCCNNGCCGTTTGCGNGNTCCAGCCATGATGGTCGNCGGCAGTGTATTCANAGTCTCGNTTTTGGATGNGTTCGGCATAGNGTCCTCCGTCGGCAGNATAGCTGATGNCCTCGAAGAAGATGCCTATTAGGTTGGGAGAGATGGCTTTGTGATCGTCCCAATTCACTTTGAGCGTGGCTTCGATAGGGTTCTCGTTCGTGGCGATGTGGGCACCCGATGCGATGAAGTTGTCGCGTTCCCAAGCACCATTGTTGTCAGCATACATTTTCTTCTGCAAAAGATGCTCCAAGCCACTGTAAGGAATGCGGATGACGTTGTTCTCTGATATTTTCTGTTGTGCCTCCAATACTTTGGGGAACTCACTTTCGGATAAATAGGGATAATCCTGTGGCTTCCAAAGGGCGAAATCTTCTGATTCGGTTACAGCTACTTGTGCATTCTTGGGGTTCGGAATGAAGGTTGCACGATAGGTTTGTCCATCGAAGTATAGAACAGGGTAGTAGAGCTTCTTTTCGCTTCCCCATGTACCGTAGTCGCTCTCGAATAGGTTGCAGTAGATGTGTGTCCAATGTTTTTTGTCGATGGAATAAGCGATTTGCATATCGCGTGTGCCATTCTTTACGTCGGGACGCACCCACACAGAGTCGGGGTGGTTGGCGGTCGCAGCGAGAGCCGTTAAGGCAAAGGCTGCTGAACAAATAAGCTTTCTCATATACAGGTTTTAGGTGTTAGTGTTTGTTATTCTTCTTCAGCCTCATCGTCAGACGGGGGTGTGGTCGATGCGCTTACCACCAACTGAGCCGTGATGCTGACGGGAGTTGGGTAAAGAGTGTTTCCTACGGTGCTGGAGGGCGCACCAGTGAACACGACCGTGTGGACACCTGCGGCAGGAGCTTTGATTTTGCATGTGGGAGGGTCGGACAAAATGGGTGTGGTGTTGGTTTTGACTTTCTCCGATACCTTTTCTCCATCGAGGGTGAAGGTCTGTTTGAAGTAGTACCAATTCGCGCCCTTGCTGGAATAGGATACGGTGGCTATGATGGTGTCGCCTGGGTAGCAGGGGTTAGGGGAGAAAGTAATGTCCTTATACACAGGAGCATGGTACTCGGCTTTGTCGTCTTCGCAACTGCTGAATGTGAGCATTCCGATGATGGCGAGGGTTGCCATTGTGAGGAAGTGTTTCGGTGTCATGTTTTTATCTATTTTAATGTTTCAGTGTGATAATTGATGCAAAGTTATGGAATTTCATGGGATTATGAGTATCTTTGCACGTTTTTAACACTTAAATTGTGATTCTNTGTTTAGTGGTATTGTNGNAGAATTTGCTACGGTTGTAGCGANTGANANGGAACAGGAGAACGTACACTTCACGNTGGCGTGCTCGTTTGTCGATGAACTCAAGATTGACCAGAGTGTGGCTCACAATGGCGTTTGCTTGACAGTGGTAAAGATTTTTGATGGGAAGTATGTGGTGACTGCGATGAAAGAGACGCTCCTGAAAAGCAATCTGGGGTTGCTGAAGGTGGGTGACAAGGTGAATGTGGAGCGTTCGATGATGATGAATGGTCGTTTGGATGGACACATCGTGCAGGGACATGTTGACCAGACGGCAACGTGTGTGGCAAAGACTGACCAGCAGGGCAGCTACACGTTCCGCTTCCAGTATGACTTCAACCACGAGATGACGAAGAGAGGCTACATGACGGTTGATAAGGGGAGCGTGACGGTGAACGGTGTAAGCCTGACGGTGTGCAACTCGCAAGATGACTCGTTCGAGGTGAACATTATCCCCTATACATACGAGAATACTAATTTCCATCAAATTGAGGTGGGCACGCAGGTGAACCTTGAGTATGACATCATTGGCAAGTACATCGCGCGTCTGCAGTCATTCAATCAGTAAGAAGCACTGTTCCCTTTCCGCCAACAGGGGAGGGACAAGGCACCGTGTTTGGAAGTCGTTCGTAAGTTATGAATAACTGTTCATAAGTTTGGAACAAATATTCATAAGTTTGGAATAATTGTTCATAAGTTTGGAATAATTGTTCATAAGTTTGGAATAATTGTTCATAAGTTATGAATAACCAAGCAGGACATGGATGGGTTATCTGGCAAAAGAGCTGTTGGAACACGCTAAAAAAGAATAACGACATGAAAAAGAAGTTGAGCCAGTGTCTGCTGGTGATGGGGCTGATGATGGCTGTGCCAGTGCAAGCACAGCAAGTACTGAATGTGTTTGGCGACAGCTATGTGGCCAATCATCGCCGACCAGCCGAAGAGGCTTGGCACGCCAAGATGGCGGCAGGGCTGGGATATACGTACAATAACTACGGGCGTAATGGCTCGTGTGTGGCTTTTGACCGTTCGCACGATGGCAGGTGGAATTTTGGACCTGCCATGTGGCAGCGCTATGCGGTTATGTCGCCTGATGCTGACTATGTGCTCATCATTGCTGGTCATAACGATGCTGACAAGGTGAAGCTGAATGCCGATTCGCTGAAGATGTTTTCCGACTCGCTGGAGGTGATGCTGACGAACATTGAACGGCACTGTCCAAAGGCGCGTATCGGATACGTTACGCCTTGGTATGTGGACCGTTCCGGATTTTCGCCTGTGTGCAAGGTCATCAAGAAGGTGTGCAAACGTCATCATGTGCCCGTGCTGATGAACTACGACNNNANGTGTANCATCAAGGTGCGCGACGCACGGTTCAGNAAGCAGTNTTTTCNGGGGGCGGACGACACGGCGCATCTGAACGCGGCTGGACACGACCTGTTCCTCCCTGTGGGAAAAGCGTGGTTCTTGAAGCATATAGCAAAGCCTGAATAAAATAATATAACAAATTGATTAACAAATTAACTAACATGAAGAAACTTTTACTAACGATTGTCGCTTTGACAACAGGTTCCTTAGCGTTTGGGCAGAGCATTACCGCCCGATGGGAACTGAGCGACAAGGACAATCTGTCGGCTGTGACTCTGAGTGGTGACGAGGTCTTTACAAGTCTGGTGACCGCCCACTTTGAAGAGGGGGCAAACATCGGTGCTACGGCTACTCGTNTGGCAAGCGATGNNGATACGGGAAATNGNNATCAGNCGGTGGCANACGACCCTTATTTCACAGAGTNCAAGCCGAAAACCCGTNTGACGGGAAAGACAGCAGGTCACTGCATACGCTTCACCATCACCCCGACCTCTGGCTATGTGTTCCGACCAACGGGGCTTTCGTTCGATGGTGTGAAGTGTGGCACTGATGGAGGCAACATCGGTGTGTATTCTCAAATAGCTACAGGGGGGGAAACGACGATAGCAGCTTCGCTTACCCCCCTGCGCAACAAAGTGGCGGAGGGCAATCTGGACGCATACAGCCATTATGACTACCAGCTCAGTGGGGTGAGTGTGAACTNNAAGGCTTATCACATNTATTTATATATATNGAACTTGAACGGCATCGANAATGCAAATCNGAAGTCCATCGCCTTTCGCAATGTGACCCTGACGGGTGAAGTGGAGAAGTTTTATACGGCTGCTGATTTCGTGAACTCCATCACCTGTCAAGGAACAGCCGCTTATGGCGAGGAGGGACAGCGCATTAACCTGACTGCTTTGACCAAAGACTTGACGAATGGAGGGTTGGCTAAGTACGACACCAAGTTGTATGGCGACCCGACCGATTTCGTGCTGTCGTTGAAGGATGGCTACACTTCCACAGTCGAGGTGAGTGGTCATGTGGCTTTCATCAAGATTTTGAAAGACGGGAAAAAGGTCTTCGATTTTGAAGTGCTGTTTGTGGTGAGCAACCGCGCTCCGAAGCCGGCAGCCAAGCCGTTGAACCGAGGTCTGATGTCGCTAAGCCTCAGTGGAGCTGGCATGGGCACTGGCAACTTGGTGAGCTGGCGCGCAAGAGAGGCGGATGGCAAGAACGTGAAATTCAAGCTCTATCGTGGCACCAATGCGACCACGCAGAACACAAAGGTGAACAGTGGGAAGTTCATCACGGGAAAGACGAACTTCAATGATGCGAATGGAACGGCTTCGTCGTATTATCGGTTGGAAGTGTATGATGCCGACGGAAACTTGCTGGAGTCGGAGGTGAGCCGTAAGACGTGGAGCAACCAGAATTGGCAGATACCATTGTCTGCAGCTCCTGTGGATTTGCGCAATAACGCCACCTACACACCGAACGATGCCTCCATCTGCGACATGGATGGTGATGG
>WFLX010336767.1_pt1 | contig 51135 bp, 49 predicted proteins | sample 4967041 | NCBI WGS metagenome assembly WFLX01 (sample SAMN12857096, study PRJNA449069) | gut metagenome | isolation source: stool from male and female vole | host: Microtus ochrogaster | place: USA:Florida | collected 2017
TCTTCTTAAAAAAAAATTAAGAAATTTCCATATTTTTTATTAATAACCAATTTGATACAATAACATCATAGTGAGGCTGGCTGCAGACAGTCTTGCCTGAAAAATTATATTATGTTAACTGATATAACGAGAAATAAAGGAGAAAAGCAGGATGTACAACATACTGATCTGTGATGATGAGAGGGATATCGTCAATGCCTTAAAGATCTATCTGACGGATGACAATTATAAGCTGTATGAGGCGTTTGACGGAAAGGAAGCATGTGAGATTGTAGAGAAAGAGGAGATACATCTCGTGCTGATGGATATTATGATGCCGGAGATGGACGGTATGGAGGCGATGGTGAAGATACGGGAGAAAAGCAATGTGCCGATCATACTGCTCACGGCGAAAGGGGAAGATTCGGATAAGATCCTGGGATTGTCCGTTGGGGCGGACGATTACATTACGAAACCCTTCCTTCCGGCGGAAGTATCCGCGAGGGTGAAGTCGGTGTTAAGGCGTTATATGCAGTTGGGAGGCGGAACGATGTCTCCGGATGTGATCAGCATCGGCGGTATTGAATTAAATGATAAAGAAAAGACAGTCTCAGTGGACGGCGAGGCGGTTTCCCTGACACCGACGGAATTTGATATCCTGAAACTGCTGATGAGTCATCCGGGGGAGGTCTTTGCACCGGCAGAGATCTACCGTAAGATCTGGAATGAGGAGCCGCTGGGAAGTGAGGGTACGGTAGCGGTGCATATCAGGCATCTGCGGGAAAAAATTGAGATCAATCCTGCGGAGCCCAGATATCTGAAAGTGATCTGGGGACAGGGTTACAGCATGAAAAATAATGAAAGAAGATAGAAAAACAATATGTTTGGGAATAGTGAAAAAGAGAGGAGTCTGGAATGGATAAAAAAATAGTAAAGAAGAGGCTTAGAGGCAGCCTGCCGGTGAAGATCGCCATCTTTATTTTGATGATTCTTTGCGTCGGCGTCGGCATGCTTGCCGGATATGGAACGATCCTTGCGCTTTCGGGGGAGGTTTATGAGAAGCCGCTTACTGCTTATGAGCTAAAAAATGAATTTTACTGGCAGGCGCGGAACGACCAATATGACATTTATAACCTGATTTATAATGCCGCTGGATATGACAGGGTCAACGGCAGGATCAACGAATACTGTCAGGGAAGAAATATACGTGTGGAGATTTTTTTGGAAGACGGCGATATAGCGGTGTGGGGCAATTATGATCCGGATGAAGACAGCGGATGGAAAGATGCCTTTGTATATGAATATGATGATTTTCCATCCGTTACTTATCAGGCAGATGTGTTGACTGAGGATGCTTCAGAGACAGGGACTTCTGTTACCGAGGTAAATGAGCCGCAGGGGGTGATTCGGCAGGAGGTTAATCAGGAGGAGGTTCCTCAGGAGAAAAATGTCAGGATCGTTTTATACGTAAATAAGTACCTGCCGTATGTAGATGAATATTATCATATCATGCAGGTAGAAAGTTTTCTTTATTCCTATGCCGATGTATTTCCGGTCGTGGCAGGCATCGCGATATTTGCAACGCTGCTCTGCTTTATCTTTCTGATGTGCAGCGCCGGACATCGTAATGAACTGACTGTCGGCAGTGACGAAATTTTAGTTAAGGACGGAAAGAAAATACCGGTAGATAGCAATGAGATGGCTGTTTTCGGATCGTATGGCACAGACGCATTGGCAATGACGGAAAGATATCAGATCTATCCCGGCTTCCTGCAAAGGATATGGCTGGAAGTTTTGATTGCGTTCCTGATTGGCGTATTGGTCTGCATTAGCTGGGTCGCCAGTGAGATCGTTGGTAGCTACAGCAGCGTGATCAAGTCATTTTGGATCAATGGTATCGTAGTGACAGTCTGGGCGATGCTGACTGCCTTCTTTGGGACGCTGTTTTGCATGGAACTTGCGATACGCATTAAAAGAGGCGGCATCTTAAAACATACGCTGGTTTATGCGGTGCTCCGGTTGATAGGAAGATGTAACAAGGCAGCCTTGCGCGGCATTATGGCTGTGCCCGGTTCGATTCCTGTATTGATACCCTCTCTTGCCGCATTTACAGCGCTCAGTATTTGCGAATTTATAGGGTTGTGTCTTTGGGGCGAGGAAGAACTGGTTGTCGTATGGTGCTTTGAACGGGTTCTGATCATGGTAGTCATCTTTTATTTCGGGCTGGTACGCGGGAAGCTGCGAAAAGCCGGCAGGGCGCTTGCAGAGGGCAATCTTTCCTATCATGTGGATACCTCGAAGATGATTCTCGTGTATAAAGAGCATGGCAATGATCTAAACAACATTGGAGAAGGCATGGCAAAGGCCGTATCGGAGCGGATGAAAAGCGAGCATCTGAAGACAGAGCTGATCAGCAATGTTTCCCATGACCTAAAGACGCCGCTGACATCCATCATCAATTATTCGGATCTGCTGGGGCAGGCGGTGACGGAACCGGAAAAGGTTAAAGAATATTCGGAGGTACTGCACAGGCAGTCCGTACGCCTGAAAAAACTGCTGGATGATCTTTTGGAAGTATCCAAAGCAAGCACGGGCAATCTGTCCACGGATCTTGCACCATGTGATGTTAATGTACTTATCACTCAGACAACCGGGGAATACGAGCAGAGATTTGCGGAGAAGAAGCTGGAGCTGATTCTTGGGGAGCCGAAGCAGGATGCGCATATTATGGCTGACCAAAGGCATTTATTCAGGATCTTTGATAACCTGCTTGGAAATATTTATAAATATGCCCAACCGGGTACCCGGGTTTATCTGAATGTGGAAAATGAGGATAAGAAGGTCAGGATCATCTTCCGCAATGTGTCGGAATATCCGTTAAACATCAATGGGGAGGAACTGATGGAACGTTTTGTGCGCGGCGACAAGTCGCGTCATAAAGAAGGCAACGGTTTAGGACTTTCCATTGCCATGAGTCTGGCGCAGCTGCAGGGCGGCAGCCTGAAGATCACTACGGACGGGGATCTATTCAAGGCTGTTTTAGAGTTTCCACTTAAAGAATAATGCGTGAACTCTTAAGATTTCAGTTATAATAATAGGATAAGTTGTACGTGCCATCCGCATATACTGGTTAATGACAGTTGGTTATGCGGATGGTTTTTATGCATTGGGACAGGACGGATATTCCAAAAATCTTCTTGTGTCTTTTGGCAATTTCGGTTATGCTTGGATTATGTATGCAGTTAACTGCCGGGAAGGCGGACTCTGCACAGACCGGGACGCTGCCTGCCGGGAGACTGCTGTCTGAAGAGGAGGCCATAGAAATGGAAAATAATATCATACAGATAGAAAGCGGGATGCCTCATGGCGATGGTGGCACCGGGGAGAACAAAGTGATCGCGCTTACCTTTGATGACGGACCCAATGTCTTATATACCGAAAGGTTATTGGACGGTCTGGCGGAGCGGGATGTAAAGGCAACCTTTTTTCTGCTCGGTAAATGTGCGGAGGCGCATCCCGAAATCGTCAGGCGCATAGCGGAAGAAGGGCATCTGATCGGTAATCATACATACAGTCATCTGAAGCTTACGACCGGCAATGAAGCGGAATTTCTGGAGGAAATCAACAGAACCGGGGAGATTATCAAGGAAATCACCGGTTTGACGCCGGCGTTCTGCCGGCCGCCCTTTGGAGTATGGAATACCCGCTATGAACAAAGACTGGGTATCATACCGGTACTGTGGGATGTGGATCCCAGGGATTGGTGTACTTTTGATACGAAGACCGTTGCTAATCGTATTCTGGCGGACTGCCACGACAGTGCTATCATCCTTCTGCATGATGAGTATGAAACCTCTGTGGAGGCGGCATTGCTTGTGATTGATGAATTGAAACAGCAGGGATATACGTTTGTCACGGTTGATAAGCTTTTGATTGATCCCTGACAGGGGGGATTAGGTTGAAAAATAAGCTTGAAAGCTTATTTTTCAACCGCAAATTTGTGCCGAAGCGTCACAAATTTGTCTGATGGCAGACGCAAATTTGAAATTTGCGTCGCCCCATAGCTAAACGCTCCCGAATGGAGGATTAATATGGACAATATCGATATGTTCACATATATGAATGAGAAAAAGCAGGAGAAGGAGTCTCCGCTTGCGGCAAGAATGCGTCCGGTGACATTGGATGAGGTGGTAGGGCAGCAGCATATCATAGGCAAAGACAAGCTGCTTTACCGCGCGATCCAGGCGGACAAGCTTACTTCTATCATTTTTTATGGACCTCCCGGAACCGGTAAAACGACGCTGGCGAAGGTGATTGCCCATACCACCAGCGCGGAATTTAAGCAGATCAATGCCACCGTTGCAGGGAAAAAGGACATGGAGGAGATCACTGCGCAGGCGAAGCAGACCGCCGCCATGTATGATAAGAAGACCATTCTTTTTATCGATGAGATCCATCGCTTTAATAAGGGACAGCAGGATTATCTGCTTCCGTTCGTAGAGGACGGGACAGTCATACTGATCGGCGCAACAACGGAGAATCCTTATTTTGAGGTCAACGGCGCTCTGATTTCCAGATCGAATATCTTTGAACTGCATCCGCTGGAAAAAGAGGATATCAAGACGCTGCTGCACCGTGCCGTATATGATGAGAAGAAGGGAATGGGAGCTTATGAGGCTGAGATCACGGAGGATGCGGTGGAATTTTTGGCGGATCAGTCCGGCGGGGATGCGAGACATGCCTTAAATGCCATAGAGGTCGGCATCATGACCACAGAGCGGAGTGAGGACGGGAAGATCCATATTACGCTGGAGGTGGCGCAGGAATGTATCCAGAAGCGTGTTATCCGGTTTGATAAAACAGGGGACAATCATTATAATACGATTTCGGCATTTATTAAAAGCATGCGTGGTTCCGATCCGGATGCCGCAGTCTATTATCTTGCGAAGATGCTGTATGCCGGGGAAAGCGTTACTTTTATTGCAAGGCGCATCATGATCTGTGCGGCGGAGGACGTGGGCAATGCAGATCCGCAGGCGCTGGTGGTTGCGACAGCAGCAGCGCAGGCAGTGGAGAGGATCGGCATGCCGGAATCGCAGATCATCTTATCCCAGGCGGCCTCTTATGTAGCTTGCGCGCCCAAAAGCAATGCGGCGGTCTGTGCCATTGGGGATGCGATGAAGTGCGTGGAGGAGACAGGAGATCTGCCGATCCCGCCGCATCTGAAGGATGCACATTATAAAAGCGCTGCCAGACTTGGCAGCGGTATCGGATATCTTTATGCCCATGATTTTAAGAATCATTATGTGAAACAGCAGTACCTTCCTTATGAATTGTCCGGAAAGGAATTTTATAAACCCTCCCAAAACGGATACGAAAAGAAGATCAAGGAGCATCTGATGCGTATCCGTCAGGAAGCGGAAGAGACATAAGAGCCCCTCATACCGTCTTTTGCAGCTCAAATAGAACTATCCTTTTGTGATTTCTTATGCTTGCGGCCGGAACCGTCGTTAATTTTTGTCGGTACAAAACCAGAGGAGAGATAGTCCATATAGGAGAGCAGCAGATCCAGATTCGGATGATCATATTCCAATACGACGTTAAGAAGATCCCCTACAGTGAACGAATCGGAAAGCAGTACGTTTAACTGATCAATTGGGGAAGTAAAAGAGGTCCTTCCGAACATATAATCAATGGAAACATGAAAATATTCCGCAACCTTATCAATAAATTCCAGATCCGGCTGATGGACGCCACGTTCATAGTTTGAAAGCGTGGAAGCGCAGATGCCGAATTTTTCTCCCATTTCTTCCTGCGTCATGTGATTTGCTTTTCTGAGTTTTTCAAGCTGTTCCCCGAAAGTCATTATTATCCTCCGTAAAATGACATATAATTACTATATTTTTACTTTAAGTAAATTTTATATTTATATTTTAATCTAAAATTTAAAATAAATCCTTAATATACACAAATAATCAAGAAAATAAATAAATGTACATAATAAATTTACATATTGTAAAGCAAAATTGTTGGAAAAATAGAGAAAACAATAATAAATAGTAAGAAAAATACAAATTTAGAATGAAAATACTATATGTTGAAATAAGAAATATAGTTGAACTCAAAATGATCAATTGCCGGATGAGGTCAGAAGTTCATGTATCAGATATTCATAAATAGCGGTATTTTTTTTGTCCCAGTTGCTGCAGACAGTCTCCGCAAGCTCTTTTGAGGGGAGGTTTAACGTAAGGCTGATAAGATCCTCCTGTTGCTCCTTGACGACCAGACAGGCTTCATAACTTCTGCTGCTTAAGGCGCGGTAATGCGACTGTACAGACAGCTCCTTCTGCAAGCTCAAATGATTGGAGGAAAGGTAGTTTTTAATATCCTGACGAATCGAATGGGCAATACGGTCTTCCAAAGAAGATATCGTATGACGCCCTTCCGTGGTGATGGTAAGAAGTGTGCGGTTATTGATCCGGCGGCTTTTTGCAAGACCATTTTCCTCCAGTTCGGAAAATGCCAGCTGAAGTGTGACAAAATCAATATATCCGCGTTCCAAGACAAAGTCGCTGATTTGGGATTTGGTAATTTCGGAGGTCGAGTTCTCCAGCATATACAGTACAATAAGTTTATATAATATGGAATATTCCAGTGTCTTCATATTGCTTGCCCTGCCATGAATTTTTCGCTTTCATTTTATTCAGCAGGGTATTTAATACCTGCTTTTTATCCAGGCTCCACTCCGGGGCGATCAGAAGCCGCCGCGGACCGTCGCCGGTGATACGGTGGATGACCATTTCCGGCGCGAGGCGTTCCAGACATTCGATCACAATGTCAGTGTATTCTTCCAAAGTAAGGACTTCAAAGCGGCGTTTTTTATAAAGCTCTGCAAGATCGGTCTTTGCCAGTACATGAAGCAGCTGTAGCTTTATGCCGAAGATGGGAAAGGTGTTCAGATATTCCACAGTGGAAAACATCTGTTCACGGCTTTCTCCCGGAAGCCCCAGAATGACATGGACGATAATGGGAATCTGTATCTGGTTTAATTTACGGACTGCTTCTTCAAAAACCGAAGTCTCGTAACCGCGCCGGATCAGCTGCGCAGTATTGCGGTGGATGGTCTGCAGACCAAGCTCTATCCAGATAAATTTATCCGGATAGATGTGTTTTAGTTCAGAAAGAAGATCGATCACATCCATTGGAAGACAGTCGGGGCGTGTGGCGATAGAGATGCCGACGACCTCATTGTCCTCCAGAGCCTGACTGTAAATATTCTTAAGATAGCCGACAGGGGCATAGGTATTGGTATAAGGCTGAAAATAAACCACATACCGGCAGCCGGAATATTTCTGGGAAAGAAGATGCTTCCCTTTTTCAATCTGCGAGCGGATATCGGGATGCGCTCTGTCCATGGGGGCGGAAAATTCACCGCTTCCGCCCTGGGAACAGAAAAGGCAGCCTCTGTTATCCAGTACACCGTCCCTATTCGGGCAGGACATGCCTCCGTCAATGGCTATCTTATATATTTTTTGACCATAGATTTCTTTAAAATAATAATCTAAAGAGTGGTATGGTTTTTTATCCCATATCTGTTTTTCCATAATTCACCTTATTTTATGTGCTTTTTAACTGCCTCTGCCACAACGTCGGCAACATGCGGATGGAAGGCTTCCGGCATAATATTGTCTTCGTTTAGTTCGTCTTCCGGAACAAGACCGGCAATGGCTATTGCAGCAGACATTTTCATCTCTTCTGTAATCTGTCTTGCTCGTCCCTCCAGCGCGCCTTTAAAGATACCGGGGAAGGCAACGACGTTGTTGACCTGATTCGGGAAATCGCTCCGTCCGGTTCCGACGATGCGGGCGCCTGCCGCTTTGGCGACATCAGGCATGATCTCCGGAACGGGATTGGCCATTGCGAGGATGATGGAGTCCTGATTCATCTGTTTTACCATTTCTCCCGTTAACGCATCCGGAACGGATACGCCGATAAAAATGTCTGCGCCTTTGATAACGTCGGCGAGCGTTCCGGTCTCATGATTGGGATTGGTGCATTCCGTCATTTTTTCCTGCATCCAGTTCAGTCTGGGGGATCCTTTGACAACGACGCCTTTGCTGTTGCACAGGATGACGTTGACAAATCCGTAATTTAATAAGAGCTTCGCAATCGCTACACCAGCCGCACCAGCGCCGTTGATGACTACTTTACAGTCGGCAGCTTTTTTGTCAACAATTTTTAAAGCGTTGATCAGGGCGGCAAGCACGACGATGGCGGTGCCGTGCTGGTCGTCGTGAAATACGGGAATATTTAAAGTTGCTTTTAAACGTTCTTCTATTTCAAAACATCTTGGCGCACTGATATCTTCCAGATTAATGCCGCCATATCCGGGCGCAAGCCATGTAACAGCCTTGATGATCTCTTCGGTATCCTGTGTATCAAGACAGATGGGGACGGCATTGACGCCGCCGAACTCCTTAAACAGGACTGCTTTGCCCTCCATAACAGGCATAGCGGCTTCCGGTCCGATATTGCCAAGACCGAGAACTGCGCTTCCGTCGGAAACGACTAAGATCGTATTTCCCTTGATCGTATATTTATAAACCTCTTCCTTATTTTCTGCAATCTTTTTGCAGGGCTCCGCGACGCCGGGGGTATAGGCAAGCGCAAGCGCTTCTCTTGATTTTACGGACGTTTTAGATACGGTGTTTAATTTGCCTTTCCATTCCTCATGGAGCTGTAGTGCTTTTTCCTGTGTTGTCATGGCTGTGTGCCTCACTTTCCTTAGATGATATGATCTCTTCAACCATAGTAACATTAAAAAGTATAGGTTGCAATATAAAAAGTATTTGCTTTTTCTAAAATATGGTGTATAATATCTATGGTTAGCAAATGACAGATTATTGTTATCATTCGTTTTACTTCTAAAAAAACCCCCAATATATTTTGGATATTTGAAGATGGATGTTGATGTTTTAATCTAATAAATTAAAGAAAGGATCAAATAAGTATGATGAGGGAGCGTTATGAATCCATTTATCTTGCCGATTTGAAGGAGATGGCAAAGAACCGGGGAATTAAGATCATTCCCGGTATGAAGAAGGCGGACATTGTGGATGCTATGCTGGAAAAGGACAGGGAAGAGGAAGAAGCTCAAAAAGAAAACGCGCAAAAGGAAGAGGCAAAAGAAGAAGCGAAAGAAAAAGCGAAAGAAAAGATAAGAGAAGAGGCAAAAGAAGATGCGAAGGAAGATGCAAAACCGCAGAAAAAGCAGCAGTTTGATGCTTTGACGCTTTCAAAAGAGGAGCTTGCGGAGCTGGACAGCGGACGGACCGCCAGCGGTATCTTGGAAGTTATGCAGGATGGATTTGGCTTCATCCGTTGTGAAAATTTTCTGCCCGGTGAGAATGACGTTTATGTGGCACCCAGTCAGATCAGGCGGTTTGGTTTGAGAACGGGCGATTATGTTACGGGTAATACCAGAATCAAGACGCAGAATGAAAAATTTGCGGCGCTGTTGTATCTGAAAACGGTAAATGGACTGGTGCCGGAGGAAGCCTCAAAACGGTGCAATTTTGAAGATATGACGCCGATCTTTCCTAATGAAAGGATACAGCTGGAAGCGCCGGGAGCGCCGATCTCCATGAGGATCATGGATCTGATCAGTCCTGTCGGCAAAGGGCAGAGAGGTATGATCGTATCTCCGCCGAAGGCCGGTAAAACAACATTATTAAAGGATGTTGCAAAATCAGTGAAGAGATCCAATCCGGGTATGCATATGATCATCCTTTTGATTGATGAGCGCCCTGAGGAAGTTACGGATATGAAGGAAGAAGTGGAAGGACCAAATGTAGAGGTAATCTATTCTACCTTTGACGAGACCCCGGAGCATCACAAAAGGGTTTCCGAGATGGTGATTGAGAGAGCAAGGCGTCTGGTGGAGTATAAGAAGGATGTTATTATCCTGCTGGATTCCATCACGCGATTGACAAGAGCTTATAATCAGGTGATTCCTTCCAGCGGACGTACCCTTTCCGGCGGTCTTGATCCGGCGGCATTACATATGCCGAAGCGGTTTTTTGGCGCAGCAAGAAATATGCGCGAAGGAGGCAGTCTTACGATCCTTGCAACAGCGTTGGTAGATACCGGCAGCAAGATGGATGATGTGGTTTATGAGGAATTTAAGGGTACAGGCAATATGGAAATGGTGCTTGACCGAAAACTTTCCGAAAGACGCATCTTTCCGGCGATTGACATTCCTAAGTCAAGCACCCGAAGAGAAGATTTGTTATTATCAACAGAAGAATATGAAGCCATCAGCATAATCCGTAAGGCGGTCAACAGCGTGCGTCCGGAGGAAGCGGTTGACCGGATTCTTGATATGTTTGCAAAGACCAGAAATAATGCGGAATTTGTCCATATGGTCAAAAAAACACATTTTTATTAAAGAAACATTTTTAAAATATACAGTTTTTATGAAAAGTGCTTGCATAGAAAATAATAGTATGCTACAATAAACAAGCTGTATTTTTGATGATTGCTATAAATGAAGAAAGCATAGAGAGGTGAATATTATGAAAGAAGGACTTCATCCTGAGTATTATCAGGCAACGGTAACCTGCAACTGTGGCAATACATTTGTGACAGGATCAACAAAAAAGGAGCTGCATGTTGAAATCTGTTCAAAATGCCATCCGTTCTATACAGGACAGCAGAAAGCTACTAAGGCTCGCGGACGTATTGATAAGTTCAATAAGAAATACGGAATCGAAGCATAGGACAGCAGTATGAGAAGGGAAGGTTGAGGTAGTGATTATCTCAACCTTTTTTGCGTAATTTATATGGAACGGGAAGCACAGTGCGCAAGAGGATCCGGCGCTGTATTTCCTTCGTGATATTAAGGAAAGGGACAGGAGTAAAACCTTGGCAAAGAAGAAAAAAAGATGTTATTCCGGAATCGGCGGACAGGCGGTTCTGGAAGGGATCATGATGAAAAATAAAAATTCGTATGCAGTGGCAGTACGGCTCCCGAATGGAAAGATCGCGATTGACAAGCAGGATACTTCCGGCTTGGTCAGCAGCGGTGTGGTCGGCAGGATTCCGTTTATAAGGGGAATCTTTAATTTTGTAGATTCCATGATCCTTGGAATGAAGACACTGACATATTCAGCGTCTTTTTATGAAGAAGAGGAAGAGACAAAGGGAGACAGCGCGCTGAATAAGATCTTTAAGGAAAAGACGGAAGACGTTGTCATGGGATTTACGGTCTTTGTTTCGATGCTGCTGGCGATTGGGCTGTTTATGTTCCTGCCGTATCTGATCTCAGAGCTGGCTGCAAGGTGGATATTAAATGATTCGCTGATTGCGATCATTGAAGGCTTGGTCAGGATCGCCATATTTGTGTTATATGTGCTGTTGATCTCATTGATGAAGGATATCAGACGGCTGTATCAGTATCATGGAGCGGAGCATAAATGTATCAACTGTATTGAGAGCGGAAGGGAGCTTACGGTGCGTAATGTCATGCGCTGCTCACGGCTGCACAGAAGATGCGGAACCAGTTTTATGCTGATCGTTATGTGTATCAGCATCATTCTCTTTTTCTTTATCCGTACAGATTCCGTACTTCTGAGGATAGTATACCGGCTGCTGCTGATTCCGGTGATCGCAGGGATTTCGTATGAGATCCTGCGGCTTGCGGGGAGGAGTGACAATATCCTTGTAAGGATCATTTCCGTGCCGGGTATGTGGCTGCAGAAGATTACGACAAGGGAGCCGGAGCCGGATATGGTCGAGGTGGCAATCTCTGCTATTGAAGCGGTATTTGACTGGCGGGCATTTGAAGAGAAACGGTTTGGAAAGAAAGCGTCCCTGGCAGAGGCGGAACAGACTGATGTAGAGCAGACTGATTCAGAGCAGATGGATATAGATCAGACTGATGTGGGGCAGGAATAGAGTTTGGGTTGGAGATTCTTATGATTGACAGGCAGTAGGAAAGGCATGGTTTTGGATGGAATATCGCGCATTATATCGGGAAGGGATGGAACGGCTGCGGCAGGCAGGGATTGTTGAGGCATCTTTGGATGCCAGGCTGCTTCTGGAATATGTATGCGGTACGGAGCAGAATGATATGCTGCTGCGCGGAGACCGGGAAGTGCCGGAGGAGGATATACGGCATTATCGGCGGATGCTTTCAAAGAGGGCTGAACACGTACCCTTGCAGTATCTTACCAAGCAGCAGGAGTTTATGGGGCTGTCTTTTTATGTGGATGAAAATGTACTGATTCCGCGGCAGGATACGGAGATTCTTGTGGAGACGATCATGAAGGATGGATATGATGGAAAGAGGCTCCTGGAGATCGGGACGGGATCCGGCTGCATCATATTGAGCCTGTTAAAATATGGTAACGGTTGTCGGGGAACGGCAACCGACATTTCAGAAAAAGCGTTGGAAACAGCAAAGAAAAATGCTGCACAGCTTGGACTGGAGGTAGAATTGATCCGGACGGATCTGGCGGCAGATGTCATTGCCGTAAACGGCAAGGGCGTTTATGACATCATCGTATCCAATCCGCCGTATATTGCAAGCGGTGTGATCCCCACGCTGATGCCTGAGGTCAAAGAGCATGAACCTATGTTGGCGCTGGACGGCGGGGCAGATGGGCTGGAGTATTACCGGAGGATATTGCGGGAGACGAAGGATCTGCTGGCTCCCGGCGGAAAATATTACTTTGAGATCGGGTATGATCAGGGCGGGGCGGTGAAGACGCTGCTGGAGGAACAGGGCTGCAGAGATGTTCGTATTGTTAAGGATCTTGCGGGACTGGACAGGGTCATATCCGGAGTCGTAAAATAGGTAATAATTGCTCTAACAAATCAAAATTTGGTGGAGGAACCCCATGCAGCTTCAAAAATGCACTATAAAAGATGTGCCAAAACTTGCTCTGTTAAATAAACAGCTTATTGATGATGAAAAAAGTGATAATGCTATGAATATCAATGAGTTAGAATGCCGAATGAAAGGATTCTTAGAAACAGATTACAGTGCCTATTTTTTCATTGAGGATAGTCAAATAATTGGCTATGCACTCATAAGAAATACAAGTAATCCAGTATACTTACGACAATTCCTTATAGATAGGAATTATAGAAAGCATCATTATGGGACACAAGCCTTTCAACTATTATTACAGTACTTGGATATAAAAGAAATAGATTTAGAAGTGTTGCCTTGGAATAAAAACGGGCTTGCTTTTTGGAAACATTGTGGGTTTAATGAAACTTGTATTGCCATGAGGTATAAAGAATAGAGTGGAACAAAATATAGCAGAGAGGAAAAACAGATGTTTAATAAATTAGAGGATTTACTGAAACGGTTTGAGGAAATTTTAAATGAACTTTCGGAACCGGATGTCATCAATAATCAGCAGCGATTCAAGAACCTGATGAAGGAGCAGAGCGACCTTGCGCCGATCGTAGAGGCGTATAAGGAATATAGGAAATGCAATCAGGATATCGAAGATTCCGTGATGATGCTGGAGGAAGAAAAGGATCCTGAGATGCGGGAGATGCTGAAGGAGGAAAATGCTGCGTCAAAAAAACGTGTTGCAGAGCTGGAGCATGAATTAAAGGTGCTGCTTCTTCCCAAGGATCCGAATGACGATAAGAATGTTGTGGTGGAGATCAGAGCCGGCGCGGGCGGAGATGAGGCGGCTTTATTTGCGGCGGAGCTTTACCGTATGTACGTGCATTATATCGAGGCAAGGCATTGGAAGATGGAGCTGGTCAATGTGGATGAGACNGGGATCGGCGGNATGAAGGAAGTGGAATTCATGGTCAGCGGACAGGGAGCNTATTCCGTATTGAAATANGAAAGCGGCGTTCATCGCGTGCAGCGCGTTCCGGAGACGGAGTCGGGCGGCAGGATCCATACTTCGACTGCATCTGTGGCAGTGATGCCGGAGGCGGAAGAAGTTGATGTGCAGATCGATGAAAAGGATATCCGTATCGACGTCATGCGTGCNTCGGGAAANGGCGGCNAGTGTGTCNATANAACTGATTCCGCGNTGCGCCTGACCCATTATCCCACCGGTATCGTGATCTACAGCCAGACGGAGAAATCACAGATCCAGAATAAGGAGAAGGCGTTTACTCTGCTGCGCTCCAAGCTGTATGATCTGGAGTGTCAGAAAATGCATGACGCGGAGGCGGATGCAAGAAGAAGCCAGATCGGAACGGGAGATCGCTCCGAGAAGATCAGGACGTACAACTTCCCGCAGGGACGCGTGACGGATCACAGGATAGGACTTACGTTGTATAAACTGGATAAGATCATGAACGGTGATATTCAGGAGATTATTGACGCGTGTATCGCAGCGGATCAGGCTGCGAAGCTGTTAAAGATGAATGAAGAATAATAAGGGCGGTTTACCCACGTTTGTAATATCACAGCCGGGACAGGGGGATNCCNAACGGATTTAACGCNTCGCGGTGGCTCTTTTGGATNNATTCCCGATATTGNCTNGGNGTACAGGAAAGATATTTNNTAAAAATNTTATTNTAATAACTNGTATTNTTNAANCCGACNCNGGCGGCTAAGGAAGCNATGGNTTCTGNTTNGTTGCCGCCATGNTGCATCTGCAGGGCGGATGCGTAGATCCGGTACATCAGCAGATAGTCAAATGGCGAGANCTGTATGGCGCGCTTAAAACACCTGCAGCATTCGCTTTTGCTGACATGGATGCTGTCTGCAATATCTTTTAAAGTGATCTGACGGGCATAATGCTCCTGAATGAATGTGATNGCGTCCTTGACGCGTTCCTCGTCCATTGTGGAAANGGAAAAGGAGTCTGTATTTTTAAGAAAGATATCTGCTTTTTCCAGAAGCTGTATCCAGAAGCTGCACAAATGGCTCTTTGTGACCAGTTCATGTCCATAGGACTGGTTCAGGTTCGCGGTCAGAATTGCGTTGATGCAGTCGATGCCGCGTTTCCCCCAGCTGTCATCAGGCGTAAACAGCACATAACGAAATTCCGGATCTTTAATGATCGGCGTTCCGTACTTGGTGGCAAGGAAAGAGTCCATGGATTCAAAAAGGTAATTCGGATGAAATAAAACTGATAAAATGACGCAGGGAGCAGATGCTTCCGCGTCTTTTTTTTCTGTAATGGCATGGAGACGTCCGCCGTTGATCAGAATGGCGGAGCCGCTTTCGACGGTGATCTGGTTTTCGCCGATCTCAAATACCGCCGTGCCGGAGCGGACAAAGCTGATCTCCAGTTCCGGGTGCCAGTGCCAGGGAGTGATATTCATAAACATCTTATTTAATTCTACATAATATACGCCGACCGGATATTCCATATTGGTCTGCTCGGTGAAATTGTTCATATTGCGGAGCTTCCTCATTTTTCGTTTGCCGATGATCCTATTGATATATCAATTACCGCATGGTTAGGCGGCATGATGGTCGTAGGTGCATCATTGTTATTTTATCATCATGTGCGGTGAGATGTCAAAGAAAGGATAAAGTAAGTAAATGGCTGGCAGGGGTAGAGGGCAGGGCGGGATGGGAAATAGAAGGAACTTAAAATGCTCAAAAAGTATTAGAAGGCAGGGGCACGGGCATAGAATTTAGAGGAATCATATTATGGCAGGTAGGTAAGATATGGACATACAGCGTATGGAGGAAGATAATCAAAAACTGGAAAATCTTTTGAATCTAAGTCTGCAGGCGACACCGGAAGAACGTGACCGCTCGCGGAATCTGGGAACCGGCTATGACGAAGAAAGCAGAAGGTGGGAGCTGATCGTGAAATATCACGGAGATCTGCGGCAGGCGGCTTCAGAGGAGATCATCATCGAGGAGCTTCTGGCAGGATATGCGATCGTGACTATTCCGGAGCGGTTGATCCGTGCGTTTTCCGGACTGGAGGAAGTGGAGTATATAGAAGTGCCGAAACGGCTGTACTTTCAGCAGGTAGACGGAAGACGTGATATCTGTCTGCTGGGAGTGGGCATTGTGGGGAATACGCCCGACGCATCGGGGACGTCGGCAGGCGGATATATGGCGGGAGCGCGCGGCTTCGGTCTTGGACTTTCGGGCAGCGGTGTGCTGGTGGGAGTTGCGGACAGCGGGATCGACTACCGCAACAATGAATTTCTGACTGCGGATGGGAAAAGCAGGATCCTGGCATTGTGGGATCAGACGCTGCAGCCGGATGTGGAAAAAGGCTGGCTGCCGCCGGAAGGATTTGCAAGAGGGGTATTATTTACTAAGGAAATGTTGGATGCTTCGCTGACGGAGGGGACGCAGTTAAGCAGGGATACCAGCGGACATGGAACGGCGGTGGCGTCCATTGCCGGCGGAAGCGGCATCGGCGTCGCGCCTGACAGTGGTCTGATCATTGTCAAGCTTGGCGTGCCGCTGCCGGACTCTTTCCCTAAAACGACGGAGCTGATGCGCGCCATGACATTTATGATCCGTTATGCGGAAAGGGAAAATAAACCGCTGGCGGTCAATTTAAGTTTTGGTAATGTTTACGGCAATCATCTTGGAACAAGCCTTTTGGAACGGTTTATGGATAATGTGTCGGAAGCAGGCAGGAATGTGGTCTGCGTGGGAAGCGGCAATGAGGCGGCGTCAAACGGTCATTATGCAGGCACTATAACAGAAGAAAAAAAGCAGATATCCTGGTCTGTGGGTAATTATGAGCCATCGCTGAATCTCCAGCTGTGGAAAAGCTATGCGGATGTGATGCAGATTGCGTTAGTCGCGCCTAACGGAGAACGCAGGGAGCTNCAGATGGATCAGGTGGGAACACAGCGGATCAATATCTCNGGAATTACGGTTCNNGTNTTTCTGGGCGCGCCGCTTCCTTACAGCGATGTACAGGAATACTATTTTGATTTTATTGCCNAGGANGGGTATCTGCCCACNGGGATCTGGAATCTGGAGATTACGGGATATAANATAAAAAANGGNGCANTNAATCTTTATCTGCCGTCNTATTCCGCCAGAAGNGCGGATACGGGATTTTTNCNGNCGGAACCGNTCGGNACNCTGACGATTCCCTCCACATCAAGCAGGATGATTACCGTCGGTGCCTATGATCCGGTTTACCAGTCGTATGCACCGTTTTCCGGCAGGGGATATGCGGTAGCCAGCAGGGAGGCGGCATCTGCGCAGTTTACCAATGCTATGGTCAAACCGGAGATCGCCGCACCGGGGGTCAATGTTCTGGCAGCGGTGTCCGGCGGCGGTTATGCAGGCTTCACGGGGACTTCGTTTGCAGCCCCCTATGTGACCGGCAGCGCGGCGCTGTTGATGGAATGGGGAATCGTAAGAGGCAATGACCGCTTCCTGTATGGGGAGAAGGTAAAGGCATATCTGATTCGGGGCGCGCGCAAGCTTTCGGGGATAGCGAAATATCCGGATGAACGTGTCGGCTGGGGCGGACTATGCGTGAGAGACAGTCTGCCGCTGTAGAATAATGAGTATTGCAGGAATAATGAATGGATGGTAAAATAAGCGCAGATGCCAAAAAGGAGGAAGGGAATTCTATGAACAATCTGTCTGGTGATAGTAACACAAATAAAAATCCATATGGAGGAAATCCAGACGAAGGGACTTCATACGGTGGGAATCCGCAGCAGTCTTCTTATGTGCCTGCGCAGAACGGGAATGCGAAAAAAGGCATGGGGAAGGGCTTAAAGGCTGTAATCATTATAGTAATTGTTTTGTGGGTGCTGGGATTAGGCGTTTTCGGGTTTTTTATGTTCAGAATGTTTAAGCTGGCATCGACACCAAAGGAGGCTTTGAGCGCTTCCGAATTTACGGAGGCAGTGGAGGAGCTTGGTTATGAGGCTTCTGACAGTCTCGAAGAGGAATTTGTTGATAGTCTTGTTTACACAGGTAATAAAGGACGTACAATATTGATATTCGGAGAGTTTGGCAGCAAGAGGGATGCGCAGGGTTATTTTGAGGAATTGCTTGATTTTTATAATGCAGACTCATCGTCTTCCAGTGTACTGNTCAACGGAGTTAATTTCATGATTAGAAGGTGGTCTAAGGCTGGGGTTTATTATTATGCGGNGATAGNAGACGGTACTGTTGTATTTGTGACTACAGAAGATAAGGAAGAGNNGGCGGAGATCATGGAGGNATTGNGGCCGTGAAAANAGATTGTGTTTCATTAATGGGTGTGTTAAAATTAACTATCTGTTTTTTATAAAGGCAAACAACACAGATGATCAATTGAAAGGATGGACGGACAACTGGTAAAGCGAAGATTTATTCCTATAAGAATTGTAAAGCCGGGCATGATTATCGATCAGGCAATGATTGATCGTGCCGGGCGTGTTTTAATTGCCCGTAATACCCCGTTGGAGGATTTCCACATCGACGGATTAAAAAAGATCGGCGTGAACGGCGTCTATATCCGGGAAGGGACGGAAGACGAGGAACCTGAGAAACCGCAGGAAGTCAAGATGCCGGAGGCTGTCCAGAAGAAATTTGAGAAGGTGAAGGTAGAGGATCCGGCTAAGGTGACGATCTCTGAGAGCGTGCGCAATCGTGTCGCCCAGGGAATCCAATATCTGTATCAGGATACGCAGTCGGCGGATTTTACCAATGCATCCAGAAGCATAACGGATGATCTGATGAAAGCAATCACGGACAATGATGCGGTGGCGGTGGATATCAGTGCATTGAAGGTCAGCGATGAATATACCTTTAAGCATAGTGTAGACGTGGCGACCATGTCGATGATTGTCGGCAGAAAGTACGGATTGAATGATAAGCAGGTTTATGAGATCGGCATTACCGGTCTTTTGCATGATATCGGTAAATCTAAAATTCCGAATGAGGTTCTGAATAAGGCAGGAAAACTGACGGATGAGGAATTTGAAATGATGAAGCAGCATTCTGTCTTTGGATATCATATCCTGGAAAAAAAGGACGATCTTTCCCAGGAAGTAAAGCTGGGCGTGCTGCAGCACCATGAAAAGACCAATGGCAGGGGGTATCCCATGAAGGTAACGGAAGAGAAGATCACGCTGTTTGCAAAGATCATCTCTGTAGCGGATATCTATGACGCATTGGTTACGGAGCGGCCTTATAAGAAACCGTTTTCCCCGCGAGATGCGGTGGAGATGATCATGTCCATGACGGGCGAGCTGGATTTTAAGGCGATGAAATGCTTTTTGGAAAGTGTGATCCTGTATCCGGTGGGGACGGATGTGGCGCTTAGTAACGGCGAGACGGCACGCGTGATCGAAAATGTACCGAACTATGTGCTCCGGCCGAAGGTCATGGTAGTGAATACCGGAAAGGTGTATGATCTTGCCAATGACTTAAGCTGTGCGAGCATTATCATACTTTGACCGTAGTAAATTACATAAATCCGAATATTGTGTAAAAGAGAAAGCAGCGTGAATATAGCGGATCATGAAAATATGAAGCGGAAGCTTAGACGTTGGGAAAAACATAGCTTGCACAGAAAGGAAATACGCAGAGAGATGCCTGAGGAAAGTATGGAAGAAAAATTGGGATTTGACAATCATAAATATCTGGAGATGCAGTCGCAGAACATACGGGAACGGATCGGGATGTTTGACGACAAGCTTTATCTGGAATTTGGCGGGAAGCTGTTTGACGATTATCATGCCTCCCGTGTACTGCCGGGATTTCATCCGGACTCGAAGCTGCAGCTGCTGATGCAGCTGTCGGAGCAGGCGGAGATCGTGATNGTNATCAGTGCNGCNGATATNGAAAAAAATAAGATCAGGGGAGATCTNGGNATCACNTATGATCTNGATGTNCTCAGANTGATGCAGGCGTTTGAGGAGAAAGGGCTGTATGTCGGAAGTGTTGTCATCACAAAATATGCGGGGCAGACCGGAGCCGATCTTTTTAAGCAGCGCCTCTGTAAGCTGGGGATTCGGGTTTATACGCATTATGTTATCGAGGGTTATCCCAATAACGTGTCGCATATTGTCAGTGATGCGGGATTTGGAAAAAATGATTATATCGAAACGACAAGACCATTGGTGGTAATTACGGCGCCGGGACCGGGAAGCGGAAAGATGGCGACCTGTCTGTCACAGCTTTATCATGAGCACCGGAGAGGGATCCATGCGGGGTATGCCAAGTTTGAAACATTTCCGATATGGAATGTGCCATTGAAGCATCCGATCAATCTGGCTTACGAGGCGGCTACGGCGGATCTGAACGATATCAACATGATTGATCCGTTTCATATGGAGGCATATGGAAAAACCACTGTAAATTACAACAGGGATGTGGAGATATTCCCTGTATTAAAGGCGATCTTTGAAAAAATCTATGGAAAGAGCCCGTATCAGTCGCCGACGGATATGGGCGTCAATATGGCGGGCAACTGCATCTGTGACGATGAGATCTGTCAGGAAGCTTCCAAACAGGAGATCATCAGGCGATATTTTCATACATTAAACGGACTGCTGCAGGGGCATAATCAGGAAGAAGAGGTATATAAGATCGAGCTGGTCATGAATCAGGCCGGTATTGCGGTGACCGACCGCAGGGTGGTCGTGGCAGCGAGAAAGCTTGCGGAGCTGAAGCAGTCTCCGGCTGCTGCATTGGAGCTGAAAGACGGACGGATGATCACCGGTAAGACGACTGCGCTTCTGGGGGCGACTTCTGCAATGCTGCTTAATGCGTTAAAAGCGCTGGCAGGCATTGATCAGGAGCTGGATATCATTGCCGCGGAGTCATTGGAGCCAATCCAGAGACTGAAGACTGCGTATCTTGGCAGCAGGAATCCGAGACTGCATACGGATGAAGTGCTGATCGCGCTTTCCATCAGCGCGGCAGACCATAAAGAAGCGGCGCTGGCGTTGGAACAGCTGCCGAAGCTGGCGGGATGTCAGGCGCATACTTCGGTTATGCTTTCCCAAGTGGATATCAAGCAGTTAAAGAGGCTTTCCATCCAGTATACGATGGAGGCGCAGTATGAGAATCACAGGATCTATCATTGATGGGCGTAGCTGACGGTGCTTCTGTTAGACAACAGACGGCCATTAAGCCGGAAATCCTTAAAAACATGATAAAAATGGTTGATATTCATAATAAACGTCGGAAACGGTAAAGATAATCAATGAAGATGAAACAATAAAGATAAACAATAAGGATAAATAATGAAGATGAAATAATAAAGATAAACAATAAGGATAAATAATAAAGATAAACAATGAAGGAAATCAATAATGATAAAAAATAAAAGATAAACTATTAAAGAAAAGAAGCAGTAAAGAAAAGTAATTAAGGTAATCTAAAAAGTAAAGATAGTAGATCAAGATAAGACAGGTTGACAGAAAGGTAAGATGTGCTATGGAAAAGCTGGCAATNCANGGAGGTACGCCGATTCGGGAACATAAGATNNTTTATGGAAGACAGTGTNTNGAAGAAGATGATATTCAGGCTGTTGTCGATGTGCTGAAAAGCGATTATCTGACCTGCGGGCCAAAGGTGGTTGAGCTGGAACGGGCGCTGTGTGATTATACGGGGGCAAAATATGCTGTTGCGGTATCTAATGGCACGGCGGCGCTGCACTGCGCCTGTATAGCGGCAGGCATCGGTCCGGGGGATGAGGTGATCACGACGCCTATCACATTTGCAGCCAGCGCCAATTGCGCTTTATATTGCGGGGCGACGCCGGTATTTGCGGATATTGATCCGGATACCTATAACATCGATCCGGAAAGCATCAGAGCTCATATCACAGAAAAGACCAAGGCTGTTGTGGCGGTAGATTTTACGGGACAGGTGGTTAAGATCGAGGAGATCAGAAAGATCTGTGATGAACACCATATTTTATTGATCGAGGATGCGGCACATTCCATCGGAAGCAGTTATGACGGCAAAATGGTAGGAAGCCTTGCAGATATTACGACATTCAGCTTCCATCCGGTCAAAACGGTTACCGGCGGGGAGGGCGGCGCCGTGCTGACCGATCGGAAGGAGCTTTATGATAAGATCTATCTGGCGCATGTCCACGGGATCACCCATGACGCGGCGCAGATGACGGAAGCTCATCCGGAAGGATGGTATTATGAACAGGTTTCTCTGGGATATAATTACCGGCTGACGGATTTTCAGTCGGCGCTGGTATTGAGCCAGCTGAGTAAGATCGAGCGGTTCAAGGCGCGGAGAAGACAGATCGTAAACCGATATAATGAGGCATTTTCCGGGATTCCGCAGTTGATTGTGCAGAAGGAGATTCCGCAGTCGGATACTTGCCGGCATCTATATATCCTCAGACTGGCGCTTGATAGTCTGAAATGCGGCAGGCTGGAGTTTTTCAATGCGCTGGCAGCGGAGAATGTACAGCCGCAGGTGCATTATGTACCGGTGTATTGGTTCCCCCATTATCAAAAGCTTGGATATCAGAAAGGATGTTGTCCGGTAGCGGAGGAGGTCTATGAGGGGATCATGAGTCTGCCGCTCTATCCGGCAATGACGGATCAGGATGTGGAGGATGTAATCCGGGCGGTGAAGAAGGTTGCGGAGTATTATGCGGTGTAGAGTGTTTAATCTTTACCCATGACGGCTCTAATTGAAAATTTTCAACTCCAAGCTGCTCATGTTCCTGATATTCTTGCTGTGCGTTTGCCTGTGCAAGATTATCAAGAATATTAAAATTTTCAAGAAATTCGCTCAACTTATCTCGTGATATGTTATCTGTATTATAAGACTCTATTCCTGTTTCCATGTCAGTAATGATTTTCGGAAGTTCTTTTTCTCCCCGGATGTACTCAATTAAATCTGAAAAATCAAACCGATCAAGCGGAAAATCTTTATTCATGATACATTTACCCCCGATACGTGTATTCCATTCAGGTTGTTATTGCAATTATAACAAATGAAATGATAAGGGACAGATTTTGTTGATGAAATTTACTTTTTGATGCCAATATGATATACTTAGTGAGGCTTTTGCGTGAATAACGCGACGGGAATTGATAGCGATCAGAGGTACGGGAATTGGGAGACCGTGGAAATATCAGTCAGATGAGAGACAGGGTATTAATAATTCTTTTAAACTATAATACATGGCAGAGGACGGTCGATACCGTTGATATGNTGATAAATACTCTGTGCATTGCACCNGATGATATTCTGGTGGTAGATAATGCATCAACTAANGATTCTTATGAGNAGCTACAAAGCAGACANGCTGATCTATCCGCTCAGCAGACAGGAATATTCCGACAGCAGACGATCGGATTTCATCTGTATCGGGCAGAGCAGAATGAGGGATATGCGGCAGGTAATAATATTGGTATAAGGTATGCCAGGCAGCAAGGATATCAGTATGCGTGGATACTGAATAATGATATTTTGATCGACGATAAAGATATTTTGAATAAGATGCTTTATATTATAAAAAATGACCCCAAAACGGCAATCGTGAATCCAGATATTTATTCGTCGGATGGTCATATGTTTAACCGGGAAGCGAAGCGGCCGACTTTTTGGGATCATACATTTGGCATGTTCCGTTATCGGAAACTAGGAAGGCAGATCGCGGATATCGGCGGATATGGATATGTATATCGTCCGCAGGGATGCTGTATGCTGGTTGATTTAAAGAAGCTGGAAGAGGCGGGCGATCTGGACGAGCATACTTTTTTGTATGGGGAAGAGGTCATCCTTGCCGAACGTCTTTTGAAAAAGGATTATCTGTGTGCCTGCTGTATGAAGGGCAGAGTGATTCATAACCATTCGAGTACGGTGAAGGATCATTTTACAAAAAAGAAACTAAAAGATATGAAACTGAAAAGTTTTCGGTATTATCTGACAGAGTACCGTGGATATCCCAAGTGGAAGATGTGGATTGCAAGCGCATTTTACGGATTGAAGCTGGATCTGTTGGAGTTATGTGAAAAAGGTGCTATGAGAGGATTTTTATGAGTGATGATGTTAGACAGCCGTTGGTATCAGTGATTGTCCCCGTCTATAATGTAGAAAAGTATATAAGACGTTGTATTGACAGCATACTGGCGCAGACGTATGAAAGGCTCGAAATCATCCTTGTAGACGACGGATCGATAGATGAAAGCGGAAAACTTTGTGATGAATATGCGGTCCAAGACAAAAGGATCCGGGTGATCCATCAGGAAAATGCGGGACAGGCGGCGGCCAGAAACAGAGCATTGGAGGTTATGAAGGGGGATTGGATCGCCTTTGTTGATTCGGACGATTTTATATGTGATGCTTTTATAGAGCGGATGCTTGGTTATGGTATATCGTTTGATGCGGATATTGTAAGCTGCAGGTGGAAAGAGGGCACCGAAGACCGGCTTGTATCTCCACGAAGGGTGTTGGAAAAGGAAGACATCAAAGTGTATTCGGGCAAAGAGTGTTATATTAATTATTTCACGTCTAAGAAGCTTCCAGCATTGGAAAGCTTAAATGTGAAATTATTTAAAGCAGATCTCTTTAAGGATCAGAGATTTATCGTGGGACGGTTGATGGAGGATATGGCGATTATGCACCGACTTTTTGACCGGGCTGGTAAAGTTGTTTTTGCCGATGAACCGTTGTATTATTATTTCCAGACTGGCGGCAGTACGATCCGCGGGAGATTTACCATAAAAAAATTGAGCGCTATCAAATCTTATGAAGAAAGACTGGACTATTTTGATAAGGTCGGAGGAAAAGAACTGTGGGGACGGGCACTGCAGCAGTACCAAGATACGTTGTTCCGGTATTATTATTTAATAATGCGGGATTGCAGAATCTCAAAGAAGGCAGAAAAGGCGCAGAGGATCCTGCGCGGAAAGATCCGGCGAAATGATGTGCAGTTACGGCGGCAGCTCAATATATCAAAAGGTGTGAAAATCCTTTCGTGGTTTGGATGTTTCTGTCCGTATCTGGCAGGATATATCAGTGAAAAGCTGATTAGGATAAGATTTTGGAGAAGATGATAGAGCGGTTATGGATAAGGATAAAATGGTCAGCATCATTGTCCCTGTATATAATGTAGAACGATATCTGGAGCAGTGTTTAGATAGTATTATAAAACAAACCTATAGATCTCTGGAGATCCTTATTATCAATGATGGTTCGACAGACAGCAGCGGAGAGATTGCTTCCAGATATGCCGGATTGGATGAAAGGATCATCTTATTGGAGAAAAAAAACGGCGGATTGTCGGACGCGAGAAATTACGGCCTGGACAGGGCATCAGGCGATTATATCATGTTTGTGGATTCTGATGATTATATCGAGGCGGATATGGTGGAATATCTGCTGGATGCGATCGAAAAGGCAGACGCACAGATCGCAGTATGCGGATATCGACTGGTAGGCGAAAATGGAGAGGCGCTTTCGGATCGGGAGATTTTTCCGAGGGAAAAGATAGTTTGCTCACGGGATTACTGGAAAGTATATCATGAGGAAGCGTACATTTATGGTGTTGTGGCATGGAATAAGCTTTATCAGAAGTCTGTTTTTGATAGGATCAGATTTCCGATAGGTAAGGTTCATGAGGATGAGTTTATTCTTTATAAGCTGCTTTACATTGCTGACAGGATTGTCTGCTGTCCGGCGAAAAAGTATCAATACAGACAGCGTAAGGGCAGTATTATGAATCTGAGAGATCATGGGGGCAGCCGAGATTTTTTTTCGGCGGATGCTTTGCAGGCGTTCCTGATACGTCTGGAGTATTTTATGAAAAAAGGCATGCTTGTAGAAGCTTCTTATGCGTTTGCACTGGCTGCCAGACAGGTGGTTAGTGGTTATGAGGAGCAGAAAAGTCTGACCAACCGGGATAAGAAAAGACTGATTCAGTATCAAACCAGATTGAAAAATTTGGGAAGACAATGTCTGGCGGAAAAGATTTCAATGTCTTTTCGTGTGAAGATCATATCCATTTTGATTGACAGAAGGTGCTTTAAGCTGTTACGGAAAGTGAAGAATATTACGAAAATATAACTTCTGCAAAAATGTTTTTATTTTTTATCCATATTTTACGGGATTATTTCCATAAGTAAAAGATTGAAAAAATATTAATTTTTAAAAATGTCAAATGGATTCACCAAAATGATAATTTGCGATTTCATATATTTTAGTTGATAATAGTATATAGTGTGGTACAATAACAAAAAGTAGAAAATTACTCTATATGTATGGAAAGATGTAAGAGGTGTTTATCCGAACATGAGATGCCGGATCAACCTGCTGATGCGATGAACAAAAATATATCATTAGATATGGAAGAAGTAAAAGAATGAATGAAGCGGTAAAATATAAAATTAAAAAACAGATATTAAAATTTGAAATAGGTAGGAAAATATATAAAATTTATTTGGGACTATTCAACAAGGATCAAAGGAAGCGAAAAAAATTATCCAGTAAAAAGAAATTTAAGAGTTTGAAGAATATTTGTAAGGGTAAGAGATGTTTTATTATTGGAAATGGTCCCAGCTTGACAATTGATGATTTAAATTGCTTGAAAAATGAGGATACTTTTGGTGTTAATCGAATTTTTAAAATATTTGATCAAACCGATTGGAGACCCACATATTATTGCTCTCAAGACTCAAGAGTGCTGGAAGAAATATATAGAGATTTAGAAGCACTGTGTGATATTTGTAAATATGTTTTTTTAAACAGTACAGTGAAAAGCTTAATTAATGATCTGGAAAGGGAAAATCTTTTTTATCTGTTCTTGAAAATAATACCGTATGATAACCAACTGCCGGAATTTTCTGAGGAAATTTGTGACGGTGTTATAGAAGGATATACCGTGATATATGCCTGTATTCAGTTGGCAATATATATGGGATATACGGAAATCTATCTTGTTGGAATTGATCATAATTATTCGTTTACGGCATGTGAAGATGGGAGCGCAACACAGGATGATCCGTCTAAAAATTATATGAAAGGATTAGAGGGCAATCTTGTATTTGCACCCAGATTGGATAAATCAACATTAGCTTATAGAAAGGCAGCGCTTTTCTGTAAAAAGAAAAACATTGTTATTAAAAATGCTACGCGTGGTGGTAAATTAGAGGAATTTGAGAGAGTTAACTTTGATGATTTATTTCATAACAGCTGAGGTAGAGGATGAGTAGGACGAGAAGCGTTATCCGAAATATGCAATGGGGTATGTTTCAGAAAGGGATATCATTANTTTTTNCATNTATTACCAGAACTATTATAANTAAGANTTTGGGCGNTNAATATCTGGGTCTTAATANTTTGTTTACNTCAGTGCTGACCATTCTANATTTGNCGGAGCTTGGTGTTTCCAATGCAATTGTCAGTAACATGTACAAACCTATTGCAGAAAATGATACGGATACAATTTGCGCGCTTATGGCATTTTATAGAAGAGCCTATCGGATCATCGGATCCGTAATATTTCTGCTCGGCTTGGTTTTTTTACCATTTCTAAGGCAATTTATTAAAGGGGATGTGCCTGCTGACATAAATATTTATATTTTATATTTTATATATTTATTTAATACGGCAATTACATATTACTTATTTGCGTATAAAAACTGTTTGTTTGTTGCTCACCAGAGAAATGATATTATCAGTAAGATACAGACTTTTTATACGTGTTTTCAACATATTATCCAGATTATAATAATTATTTTGTTTCGCAATTATTATATTTTTGTGATTTTTATTCCGTTAGTTACTATTTTGAATAATATTACTGTAGCATATAGAGTGGATAAAGAATATCCCCAATATAAATACAGAGGAGAATTAGATAGTAAGACACTGGATGAAATTAAAAAGAAGATAGCCGGTTTAATGCTGGCAAGAATTTCAGCAACAATTCGAAGCGCTTTGGATAGTCTGTTTATCTCTGCTTTTATTGGTTTACAAAGTGTAACCATTTACGATAATTATATTTATATTGTCACAGCCGTTGCCGGAATAATACAGCTATTAGAAACCTCTCTTATTGCCGGAATTGGAGACAGTTTAGTTAGAAATAGTGTTGAAAAAAATTATAAAAATTATAATATGTTTACTTTTATGCTTCAATGGCTTGTGGGATGGGCTGCTATATGTATTTTGTGTTTGATTCAGCCTTTTATTCGTTTGTGGCTTGGCAACGACTATTTACTGAATGAATGGATGCCTATATTATGTGCCGTTTATTTATTTGCTTGTTATATATCAATGATACGAAGCGCCTATACTCAGGCGTTGGGAATTTGGTGGTCTTTAAAATATGTGAGTCTTTTTGATATTGCGGCTAATGCATTGCTTAATTTGGTGTTAATCAATTGGTTTGGTGTATATGGGATTTTATTGGCAACTATTTTGGATATAGTTATTGTGAGTATACCATGGACTTCATATTTCCTATTTAGGGATTTTTTTGGCAAGAAGTATTATTTAAATTACATTAAAGATATTGTTAAATATTTTTTCTTCTTTTTTGTGAACGCTATTATAACATTCATAATATGTAAAAGATTAGGCGGTAATTCTGACATTTGTATATTACTTGTCAGAGGTGTCATATGTGTTATTATTCCTAATTTATTATATTTTATATTTTATTTTAGAAGTAAATATGCAAAGACTGCATTCTTATTTGTGAAAGAACATATNTTTTGCCAGCNGCGGGAGAGAACATNAATTTAGNAATTTNANATAAAAAATATAANTNTNAATTTGACGATNNCAGGATTAAGAAAGTAATACCTGTTGCGGAGTTAAAAAGGGAAAATCTTTATATTAATTCTGAAAAATTGATGCTCATTATTCCTGAATCTGAGGAGATGGGTAAAATTCTCAAAAAATTGAAATTTATTGAATTTGAAGATTATATAAGTGAAAAATATTTCGAAAAAAAAATAGCAGTTTTATATGGCAATTGTCATATGGGCAGTCTTTTTGAGGTTTTAAATAAATGCGTGGAGTTTACCGAAAAGTATGCGCTATATCCCGTTAAATTAGTGTGTAATATTGAGTCGGAGAAATATTTTCANCATCCTGTNTTTANGAACTGTNATTTGNTTATTCATCAGAGTATTCAATNGAATAATCGNTATGGATCCGAGTATGCATCAGAAAATATTATTTCGTTATTGNAAGAATCATGTGTNATTNTTGCCGTGCCTAATATTTATCATCTTCCGATGTGTTTTTTTCCGCAATATGCGGAAAAACCGGAACTTAAACAAAATGGTACAATTTTCTTTCGTGATTCAATTATTGATGAATTTATTAATGAAGGAAAATCTATCACGGATATTGTAAAAGCATATGAATCCTCGGATTTCTTTAGTAAAGAATATATAGCAGAAAAGTGGGATGTCTTTATAAATAAGATAAAGGATAGAGAAGTGGATTGGGATATAAAGATATCAGATTATTTAATAAATCAATCCAATAAAGAAATACTTTTTTATGATCCCAATCATCCACGGGAAGATGTGATAAAATATATTGCAAAGCAGTTGCTAAAGTATATGGGAATTAAAGTAGAAGATAAATATATTGATCATATGAATATTGCTAAAATGGATTCTTACGAAATGCCCTTACATCAATCTGTAGTAGATTTTTTTCAGTTAAATTATGACCTTAAAAATAGAGTTTTAAGACATACCGGAATTAAAAGAAATAGGTTTAAAATGAAATTAAAACAGTATATAAAGCAATATATTTCCTTTATGTGGCAGGAAGAGGGTATATCAAAGAGAACCAAAAGGAAAAGCTGTTTTGCAAATGTAAAGTGTCAGTTGATTTCGCTTATATTCTCTTGCTTAAGATTGTTAAAGCGCAGCGTGAAAAAATTTATAAAATAATAATATCAGGATAAAAGGTGGTTTGTATGAATAAAATTCATATTTTAGATTGTACATTAAGGGATGGCGGTTACTGTAACAATTGGAACTTTGGCATGGAAAATATAAAGAAAATTTTAGGAGGATTGATTTCTGCTAATATTGATATTGTTGAATGTGGATATCTGACGAAAAATGCCGGATATAACCAGGATCATTCACAATATAATGATGTAAAGGAACTATTAGGTTATTTCCCAAATGATTATGATAAAAACAGATTTGTAGTAATGATTAATTATAATGAATATGATCTGGAAAAGCTTCCGGATTGTAAGGATAGTCCTTTGAATGGTATTCGTGTGGCTTTTCATAAAAAAGATCGCAATGAGGCTTTGGAATACTGCCGGAAAATAATGGATAAGGGGTATAAAGTTTTTATTCAACCGATGGTTTCATTGTCATATACTGATGCGGAATATCTCGATTTAATAGATAAAGTTAATGCATTAAAACCTTATGCCTTCTATGTTGTTGATAGTTTTGGAATGATGAAAAAGAAAAATCTGCTTAGATTGTTCTATATGGTGGAACATAACTTGAATAAAAATATATGGATTGGGTTTCATTCACATAATAATATGCAATTGGCATATTCCAATGCTCAAACATTAGTAGATGCGATGAAAGATAGAGATTTGATTATTGATTCCTCTATTTTTGGCATGGGGAGAGGCGCGGGCAATCTAAATACAGAGTTATTTGTAGAATATCTTAATGAAAACATTTCCTTTAATTACGATTTAAAACCATTGCTTGTTTTGATTGATGATGTCCTAAATGATTTTTATCAAAAAAAACATTGGGGGTATTCTCTTCCAAATTATTTGTCGGCAAAGCATAATATCCATCCAAACTATGCGATTTTTTTTTCAGAAAGATATACGTTAACCGTTGGGGCAATTGATGAGATTTTTAACGGAATGGATCCGACGCGTGCAGTTGAATACGATAAAAATTATGCGGAAGAAGCGTATGATAATTATATGAAAGAAATAAAGTACAGCCGGACGAATGAGGAAGATTTAAAAGAAGTAGTGTCAGGAAGAAAGATTTTGCTGGTGGCCCCCGGAAAAAGCGCGGAATCTGAAAAAGAAAAAATACTTTCTTTTTCAAAGGAAAATAATCTTTTGTTAGTAAGCATTAATTATAATTTTGATGAAAAATTAACTGATTATATTTTCATAAGCAATCTAAGACGTTTCAGAGAGCTAAATAATGCATTTTTAGATAAATGTATTACAACGACAAACATAAAAAGTGATTTGACAAAATACAGAGTAGATTATACGAAGTTGCTTTATGATATAGACAGTGTAAAGGATAATGCAGGTTTAATGGCTATAAAACTGTTTTTAAATATGGAAGTGGACAAAATATATCTTGCTGGTTATGATGGCTTTTCATATAATCATATTGATAATTATGATTCCAACCAAAGAGAGTATGTTATAAGCAGGGAAGTAATAGACTCTATGAATGAAGGAATGAGGGCTTGTATTTTTCAATATTGGAGAGAAANGCAGANAGAGNTTTTAACGATACCTAAAAATCTNNATTTGNAGCAGTGTGGAAATACGGAGGAATAAATCATGAAAACTGTANCAATGGTGCCGATTAAAATGAATAGCGNCAGACTGCCTGATAAAAATATATTATGTTTTGATAATGGGGATCCGCTATGCACCTATATTCTAAGGACACTTTTAAAGGTAAATGAAATAAACCAAATATATGTATATTGTTCTGATGAAAGGATAAAAGATTATTTGCNTCAGGGAGTACATTTCCTAAAAAGAAGTACATGTCTTGATNAGGACACTACAAAGANAAATGAAGNAATAAGNAGTTTTGTAAAAGAAATTGATTCAGATGTATATATCTTAACACATGCTACAGCTCCGTTTGTCAGAAAAGAAAGCTTGAAAAAAGCGGTTTGCGCCGTTACAAAAGAGGGGTACGACTCAGCGCTTGCTGTGAGAAAAATTCAGGATTTTATGTGGAAAGACGGTAAACCGTTTAATTATGATATCAAAGCGATTCCGCGGACGCAGGATCTTGAGCCTTATTACATGGAAACAAGCGGGTTTTATGTGTTTACAAAGGAAATAGCAAATGATTCAGGGTGTAGAGTGGGAAACAACCCTAAATTGATTGAAGTAGATGAGATGGAAAGTGTGGATATAGATGAAAAAGAGGATTTTGAATTTGCAAATTTATTATTTCGTGCAAAATATTATAAAGATTAATATTTAACTGAAAACAAGCATTGAAAATGCAAGAAGGTATTGGCGTTCTGATTTTATTTATGACGCTATTCTTTTTTCATGATGTATTGCCTGCGATTTATATAATTGATTATAAAATAGTCGTCCTATTTGCAATGTACATTTTATAGATAATATTTGATATAATTTGGTTGATAATACCGTATAGTGTGGTATAATAGCAAAAAAAGTAGAAAATTATACTATATGTATGGGGAGGTACACGGATGGCGCGTATGGTCGGGATCGGGGTACAGGATTTTGAGGAAATGATCAAAAAGGATCATTTTTATGTGGACAAGACATCATTCATTAAAGAGTGGTGGGAGAGGAAAGACGTTGTGACTTTGATCACCCGCCCCAGACGTTTTGGCAAGACATTGACCATGAGCATGGTAGACAGATTTTTTTCGCTTCGATATGAAGGAAAGGGCGATATATTTGAAGGTCTGGAGATCTGGAAGGATGAGCAGTATCGCGCACTGCAGGGCACCTATCCGGTGATCTGTATGACCTTCGCCAATATTAAAGAGGTGAATTATCCGANTACAAGATATCNGATCAATCAANTAATCAAGGNAGTTTATAAACAGTATGNTTTCCTGCTGGAGGGGGATACCCTGACGGAGGAGGAAAAGAAGAATTACCGTANGGTGACGGAAAGCATGCTGGAGGTGGTGGCGGCATCTGCCATTACCAAATTATCTGAGCTGCTGCACCGCTATTATAAAAAGAAAGTGATCATCCTTCTGGATGAATTTGATACACCTCTGTTGGAAGCTTATACCGGAGGATATGATAAAGAGCTGTCGGCATTTTTAAGGAGCATGTTTATCTCCATCTTTAAAGCCAACCCTGATCTGGAACGCGGGATCATGACCGGCGTGACAGGGATCAGCAGGGATTCGGTGCTTTCTGATCTCAACAATATGAAGGTGGTGACGACGACGTCAGAGGAATATGCCGCGGCATTTGGATTTACCGAAGAAGAAGTTTCTGCGGGAATGGATGCGCAGGGACTGGGCGAGCGGAAGGGAGAAGTAAAAGAGTGGTACGGCGGTTATCATTTCGGTAGACAAAAGGACATGTACAATCCATGGTCTGTCCTGAACTATATGGATACCCGTGATGTAAAAACTTTCTGGGCAAACAGCGGTGTGAACAGTCTGATCGGCAGACTGCTTCGGCAGGGAAGCAGGGAAGTCAAAGAGTCCTTGGAGTGCCTGCTTAGGGGAGAACACCTATTTATGCCGATTGAGGAACAGATGGTTTATGATCAGCTTGATAAGAGCGAATATGCTGTCTGGAGTTTCCTGCTGGCGAATGGTTATCTGACGGTGAAGGATCATGGCTCGTACGGGTCACAGCATGGCGGTGTGGGAAAAGACCATCAGGGAGCGGAGAAGGAGCTTAGTGGCGTAGGGAAGGAACATAACGACGGAAAAACCGGTGAAAACCGCAGTTCCAAGGAGAAAAAATCCCGCAGCGGCAAGAAAGGAAGACAGCAGACCGAAAAGGCAGCGGCAGCAGGAAATGTCATGCATAAAGAGATTGCGGCATATGCGGAAGTACAGTCCGGATATGAGCTTGCTTTCCCGAACCGAGAGGTGTCCGTCATGTTCCGGGATATGGTGCAGGGATGGTTTTTGAAGAAGGCTTCAGACTTTAATGATTTTATCAAGGCGCTGCTTTGCAACGATGTGGATGCCATGAATAAATATATGAACAGGATTACAATAGATCTGTTTGATGTGTTTGATACAGAAGTCCGCCCTTCCGGTAAAGAGGAGCCGGAACGGTTTTATCATGCTTTTGTGCTGGGCTTGATGGTAGGGCTGGCGGATCGTTATCTTATCACATCCGACAGGCAAAGCGGAATCGGCAGATATAATATTATGCTGGAACCTAAAAATGACACATTGGATGCTTATGCGATAGGATTTATTTTATTTAATAAAAACCGCGATATGACGATGGAGGATACCTTGGCGGCAGCACATACGCAGATGGAGGACAAGCGTTATGAAGATCTGTTTTCGTCAAAAGGAATCGGGCCAGGGCGGCTTAAAAAATTCGGTTTTGCTTTTCAGGGAAAAGAGGTTTTGATCGAATAGTCCGGTTCTATGCATAATCCCGGGCAGCAGGTATTTGTATATATGATAAAGCTCCGGTTGGTTTGGCTGATACATCTTATTTATTGTTTATAGCATAGTTTTAAATTAAGGACGGTTCTGTCATGCTCCTAAGCATAATCACTGTATGCAAAAATGCTGAAAAAGAAATCCGGGATACGATTGTTTCTGTTATGGAACAGAATTTCACGGATTATGAATATTTGATATGGGACGGAGTTTCAGAGGATGGGACATTGACCGTTATTAATGAAACAATTGAAGAATATCAGGATTGCGGAGTTCCGATCCAAATTGTTTCGGAGAAGGATTCGGGTATTTACAATGCAATGAACAGAGCAGTGCTGCTTACGCGGGGGGATTGGGTTCTCTTTCTTAATGCAGGGGACTATCTGCTTCATGCAGATGTGTTAAGAAACACATTCGGACAGATTTGCGGCAGCGATACGGATATAATATATGGGGACTGGATTGTGTACTATCGATCCGGAATTTACGATTATCAAAAACCTGTTGGACTAAAAGTGATAAAGGAGAAGATGCCGTTCTGCCATCAAAGCACGATCAGCAGAAGATACCTGCTGGAAAAATTTCCGTTTAATGAAGCGGAAAAGATTTGTGCGGACTATGAGTTTATTATTGACTGCTTTCAGGCAAAAAGTAAATTTCTCTACTGTTCCGGCTTAATCTGTATGTTTGCGGAGGGCGGTGTCAGTATGTCGTTAAGGTGGGATAAGATGGAGCTTCAGTTCATCAATGTAAGTTTTCGAAAAGGGCTGCTTACTCAGACGGAATACGAGAAGAGGCTAAAAGAAAATAATAAATTAAAGAGAAAAATGATTCTTTTTTCGGTTTTGAAAAGAGTGCTTCCGGCTTTTCTTGTAGAGAGGGTGCTGCAAAAAAGGCGTATCAGCCGCGGAATGAAAAAAAATTGGGAAGAAGTATTAACAGCGCTTAAGAAGTAATTCTTCAATAACGAAGAGTAAAATATGACCAGCGTTTAAAGGCTGCATCGAGGTTCTTTTCGGACATTAATCCGGGAGTGCCTCTTTTTTGTTATATTCCATATCAGCCTTGCCGCATAAAACAGACGGGAGCCTGTTGGAAAATGTTTTTTGACTGTAAGGGGAAAATGATATATAATGAAAAATACCAGATAATAAAAGGAAATCTTGTCGATAATGGGCGAATTAATCAGCGTTATTGTTCCGGTTTATAATTCTGAACGGTTTTTAAATCAGTGTATAGAGAGTATTCTGGAGCAGACGTATCGTGACCTGGAGATAATTTTAATAAATGACGGATCTACAGACCGCTCTTTAGAGATTATGGAGGAGTACGCAAAACAGGAACGGCGGATCATACGTTCGGACAGGCGGCGGATGCATTGCTTGACTGCTGTGTCAATGAGGGTTATAAAACGAATGGCACATTCCGTAAAAATGTTGACAGGCAGGAACAGGCGCTCAGGCGGCTGGCTAAACGATATATAAAGCAGCCTGTTTCAACGGCTTTTGGAATAAAGCTGGCGGCTTTTTTGACGGGCAAAAGGATTTATTGTTTCTTTCGGGATCTGCATAGGATAAAGTGGCAAAAGAGGGGAAATATGTGAATGACGGTTCGACAGATTCATCAGAAGAAATTATGCATCAGTATGCGGGGGTGGATTCCAGAATTATCTGCATCAGCAAGGAGAATGGGGATCCGTCTTCTTTAAGGAACGCGGGGGTACGTACAGTATGTGGAACATTGCCTTCGCACTTTTTTTAGCTGCAACGATAGGCATTACGTTTCTGGGTTTGCTTTCGGGTCATAATGTATTGCCACGGAGCCTGGGCTTGTGGTTCCATGGGGAATGGTAGTGCAATTCAACATTTTTGATTTTCATAGGGATGCTTTTGGCATTAGGCATTCCGGTGACAGTCATGTTATATCATAAGACGTGCCATATGCTGCATAATATTGGACATTGGTGCGAATGGGACGGCTACAGAGGATACATAGTAACGGTGGCACTTGTTTTTCGGAAGGTGAAATTTGGGAAAATTAAGCCGGAACTGTATGTAATTCACAATCTGTTTATTCTGCATCTGCCAATCAGGGCGCGATTCCATCTTATTGTAGGAGTATATGTGGCTGCGATTTTACTGGCGACGATACTTCTTGCGTTTGGTCGTAAGCTGATTGGAACTGTAAAAAGCGGCTGCCGGATTTTTAAGGACATTATCAATCAGCTTCAAACGCTTTGAACTTTACAGGTTGACGTACCCTGCTGACATTTTGTATAATAGCATAGCAGATAAAGGCATTAATTTAAGGAGAGGGACAGAAGATGAACAGAATAGATATTGCACAGGAGCTACAGGGCAATGCTTATCCGGGAAGAGGCATTATTATTGGTAAGTCTCCCAATGGAAAGTATGCCGTGACTGCTTATTTTATCATGGGCAGGAGTGAGAACAGCCGGAACCGCATCTTTGCGGAGGAAGGACAGGGGATCCGCACGGAAGCATTCGATCCATCTAAATTGACCGATCCCAGCCTGATTATCTATGCGCCGGTCAGGGTGCTGGGCAATAAGACGATCGTGACCAACGGCGATCAGACCGATACGATTTACGAGGGAATGGATAAGCAGCTGACGTTTGAGCAGACTTTAAGAGGCCGTACCTTTGAGCCGGATGGACCAAACTATACACCGAGGATATCCGGGATCATGCATATCGAGAACGGAACATATAATTATGCCATGTCGATATTAAAGAGCAATCATGGGGATCCGTCTTCCAGCAACAGATACACCTTTGCCTATGAGAATCCGGCGGCAGGAGAGGGACATTTCATCCATACCTATCAAGGGGATGGCAATCCGCTGCCCAGTTTTGAGGGCGAGCCGAAGCTGGTGAATGTTGAGGATAATATTGATGCCTATACGGAACTTCTGTGGAAGAGCCTGAATGAGGAGAATAAGGTTTCCTTATTTGTACGTTATATAGATATCGAAACACAGAAATACGAAACGAGGATCATCAATAAAAATAAATAAATTTCGGAAAGGATCAGGTAATCTATGAAAGAATTAGAATTAAAATACGGCTGCAATCCCAATCAGAAACCGGCGAAGATATTCTGTAACAATGGTGGTGAGCTTCCGATTCAGGTGCTTTGCGGAAAGCCCGGATATATCAACTTTATGGATGCCTTAAATGGCTGGCAGTTGGTAAAGGAATTAAAGCGGGCAACGGGGCTTCCGGCAGCGACCTCTTTTAAGCACGTGTCTCCTGCGGGCGCGGCTGTGGGGCTGCCTTTGACGGATGTGCTCAGAAAGATCTACTGGGTGGATGACATGGGAGACCTTTCCCCCTTGGCATGTGCTTATGCCAGGGCGCGTGGCGCGGACAGAATGTCATCCTTTGGCGATTTTATTGCCCTTTCGGATGTATGTGATGTATCAACGGCGAAGATTATCAAGAGGGAAGTATCCGACGGCGTGATCGCGCCGGGATATGAACCTGAGGCCTTGGAGATCCTGTCCTCTAAGAAGAAGGGCAATTATAATGTCATTCAGATCGATGAAAGCTATGTTCCGGAACCCATTGAGCATAAGGATGTGTTTGGCATAACCTTTGAGCAGGGAAGGAATGAACTTGCAATTACTGACGAGCTTTTAAAGAATATTGTAACAGACAATAAGGAACTGCCGGAGTCGGCGAAGATCGATCTTTTGATCTCCCTGATTACATTAAAATATACCCAGTCCAATTCCGTATGCTACGCGAAGGACGGACAGGCGATCGGTATCGGTGCAGGACAGCAGTCCCGTGTACATTGTACCAGACTGGCCGGAAGCAAGGCGGATAACTGGCTGCTCCGCCAGTGCCCGAAGGTATTAGACCTTCAGTTCGTGGAGGGGCTTGGACGGGCTGACAGGGACAACGCGATTGATAATTATATCGGTGATGAATATATGGATGTACTTGCAGATGGCGCTTGGCAGCGTATCTTTGCGGTGAAGCCGGAAGTATTTACTGCAGAGGAAAAGCGTGCATGGCTGGATCAGGCAAAAGATGTGGCGCTGGGTTCAGATGCATTCTTTCCCTTTAGTGATAATATCGAGCGGGCAAAGAAAAGCGGCGTGAAATATATCGCGGAACCGGGCGGATCCATCCGCGACGACGCAGTCATTGAGTGCTGTAATAAATATGGTATGGTGATGGCGTTTACGGGGCTCCGGTTGTTCCATCATTGATATAGAAAGAAAGGAGTAGTTTAGGATATGAACAGCAGTGTAGAAACCAAATGTATCCATGAGGGATGGAAACCAAAGAACGGAGAGCCGAGGGAGCTTCCGATCTATCAGAGTACGACATTTAAATATGATTCCAGTGACGATATGGGGAAGCTTTTTGATCTGGAGGCGGAGGGGTATTTTTATACCAGACTGCAGAATCCCACCAACGATATGGTTGCGGCGAAGATCTGCGCAATGGAAGGCGGCCATGCGGCCATGCTGACGTCTTCCGGCCAGGCGGCAAATTTTTATGCCATGTTTAATATCTGTGAGAACGGAGATCATTTTATTGCATCTTCCTCTATTTATGGCGGTACATATAATCTGTTCGGCGTAACGATGAAGAAGATGGGCATTGAGTGTACCTTTGTTGACCAGAATCTTTCTGAGGAGGAGCTGGAGAAGTATTTTAAACCGAATACAAAGGCGGTGTTTGGTGAGACGATTACAAATCCCACGGTATCCGTGCTGGATATTGAGAAGTTTGCAAGAATTGCCCATAAGCATGGTGTTCCGCTGATCGTGGATAATACCTTTGCAACGCCGGTGAACTGTCGCCCTTTTGAGTGGGGAGCAGATATCGTGACCCATTCTACAACCAAGTATATGGACGGTCATGCGGTCAGCGTCGGCGGATGTATTGTTGACAGTGGCAATTTTGACTGGATGGCGCATAAGGAGAAGTTCCCCGGTCTGACAACGCCGGATGAATCATATCACGGTATCACCTATGCGGAGCGATTCGGCAAGGGGGCTTATATTACGAAAGCAACGGCACAGTTGATGAGGGATTTCGGGTCGATCCAGTCGCCGCAGAATGCATTTTATCTGAATCTTGGTCTGGAAAGCCTTGCAGTCAGGATGGAGCGCCATTGCGCCAATGCCCTTGCGGTTGCAAAGTTCTTAAAGGCAAGCGATAAGGTAGCATGGGTTCATTATGCTGATCTGGAGGATGATGAGTATCATGAAATGGCGAAGAAATATCTGCCAAAAGGCTCCTGCGGTGTACTGTCATTTGCGATAAAGGGCGGACGCGCGGATGCGATCGCATTTATGGACAGCTTAAAGTTTGCATCCATCGTAACGCATGTGGCAGATGCCAAGACCTGTCTGCTGCATCCGGCAAGCCATACGCACCGGCAGATGTCGGAGGAGCAGCTTTTGGAAGCGGGAGTATCGCCGGATCTGATCCGCTTGTCAGTTGGCATTGAAAATGTGGAGGATATTATTGCCGACTTGCAGCAGGCGCTGGATCAGATATAGGATGAGCGGATGAATAGCGACAGTTAATTCAATTAAATACAGAACATATCAGGTGTCAATCGAACCGAAATGCGGTTTGGATTGGTGAAAAGGGAAGCAGGTGCAAATCCTGCGCGATCTCGTCACCGTAAGCAGGGAGCGGCCGGCAGAAGCGCCACTGGGAAACCGGGAAGGCAGCCGGACAAGCGATGATCTGTGAGCCGGGAGACCTGCCTGTTATGATACGGGAGCAAAACGCTCCGGACCACGAGGCATTGGTTGTATGAAGAAGTGGAAAATCTTTTGGTGATTTTCATAGGGTTCTTTGCATGTTTTGTGGCAGGGAACCTTTTTTATTATGTATTTTATAAATAAGTAATTGCGAAACTCTCAATAACGTAAATGTGATTGTGCAGCATTGACAAATTCATAAGCAGACCTTTGAAAAACTGCCGGCAGTGCCGCTGCGTTTTTCACGGAGCGAAAGCGTGTCTGTGTTGAATTGTCAATGATGCACAATAGGAAAGGATTTGAATAGAGTTTTGCAAATATCTATATTTTGTGAAAAGAAGAAAGGAGCATGGTTAAAAAGATGAAAGAAACAGAGAAAAAAGTAACAGAGGAAAATGTAAAGGAAGGAGCACCGGAGGCAGAGGAAAATGTGCAGAAAGGCGGGAAGGGAACTCTTATTGCGGCGCTTGCCGCGGCTGCGGTCGTCATACTTCTGGTGATCTTGGCGGTGATGTTCCAGCCAAAGCCGCAGAGTGGGGATAAGAGCATCACGGTGACACTTACGGACAATAACGGCGTGGATACCGTTTATGAACATAACACTGACGCGGGGTATCTGCTGGAGGCGATCCGTGAGATTGATGGCTTGGAGCTTCAGGGAGAGGAAGGCGAATACGGCTTCTATATAAATGCTGTCAACGGCATAACGGCGGATTACAGCATTGACCAGTCCTATTGGGCAATCTATGTCAATGGGGAATATGGCAGTTACGGCATTGAATCACAGCCGATTGCGGACGGTGATGCATTTTCGATCGTATATGAGCGGTCTGTATATTAAACAAAAGGGGAGTATCGTATAACTGTTATGATGGGAATGAATGATATGGATGTTCATGGGAAGGGAGACCGCCCGCCTCATAAAAAATGGAATACAAAGGAGCTTGCGGAGCTGGGGATGATGATCGCTGCATTGGAGGCAGGAAAGCTGGCGCTTGCCTCCCTTCCCAATGTGGAGATTGTCACTTTTTTGATCATTATGTTTGCAGCCGTATATGGCCTGAAAAGCGTGATCGCCGTCGTGGTATTCGTCGGCGTGGAATGTCTGCTCTGGCCTGTCAATCTCTGGTCGATCATGTATCTTTATATCTGGCCTCTGCTTGCGGCACTGGCATATCTGTGCAGGAGGCAGAGCTCGGTATGGTTCTGGAGTGCATTCTCCGCCTTGTATGGTTTCTGTTTCGGCGGTCTTTGCGCGATCGTATATATTTTTACCAGTGGCATCCATACGGCGGTCACCTGGTGGATCGCCGGGATTCCGTTTGATCTGATTCACGGATTCAGCAATTGCGTGATCATGATGGTATTGTACCGGCCGATACGGAGAGTATTTTCTAAGTTTCATTTTGTTGATTGATACTTGCTATATGTTTGACACGGGTTATTTGTGGTCAGAGCAAATAGAGGATTTGCTTCAGCTTATGCTCCTAAATGACTGTCATGATTTTGCCATGAGAATTATATTCTTGATATAACTTTAGGTTCTATAACGATTTCATATTTTCTATAACCTTTTTCTCACCGAAAATAACAGACAATACAGCTGTGATCAGAAGAATGGCAGCCAGAATTATGTGAAAAGCAGTAAGCCCTATAGGAGTAAATTCGTAGGCAAGCAGACTGATGGTGATGATCAGGATCGCGATCACCATGACCAGGGCCATATCAAAAAAGCTGTTCAGGTTGCCTCGAAGGGCGCTGTATTCATCATCCCAGCTGTCGTGGGGATGTGTGGAGTCTAATACAAGTCCGGTGACGGTGGTCAGGACAATCACTGCCAGAGAGATCAGGCTGTAATAAAGAAGATACAGCGGATGGATCTGTAGGACAACTCTCAAGATGATGATGCAGAACAATATGGCAGGAAAGGTAATAAATACGCTGACGGCAGCTTTGGCATAAAGCTGTGTCCGATATTGTACAGGGATATATTTGATCAGGCTTAAATGGGCACCTTCTCTGGTGAAAGCGGTGGATGCAAGAGAGTTCATGGCAGTTGCCAGAAAGGTTACAGCGACAATGCCTAAGGTTAGAAACAGCGCGGTCTTTTCGTTGCCGGATCGATAAAGCGCAATTAGGTGCGGTAGTGTTTCTTTATTCCGTCCGATATAGAGGAAGATCAGTATGCCGATAGGCCATAAGAGGTTAATAAACAGGCAGTTGACGGAATATGCTTTCGTGCGCTTTAATACCAGAAATTCCTTCTGGAGACATGCGCGGAAATGGCTGCGTTTTACAATATAGCGGTCAATATCGAGAACTTTTCTTTTTGAAGAACCCAGAGCCGCTGCTGTGTAAAGTCCGGGCTGATAGAGAAATTTTCCAAGGAAAAGCAGCACGGTGACAGAAAGAAGGCTCGCAATGATATAGAGCAGCAGAGCGGGCAGGCTGTTATATTCTAAAGAATAGATAAGGATTGGAACGGCATAAAAGATTTTATTCAGTACGGTTACAAACAGGTTGGAATTATTCGCCAGAGAATTGACGTAATTTTCTACGGTGATACCACCCATATCCTGAAAAGAAAGCAGAAACAGCGCAACAAAGAGTAGCAGGATAATGGTTGACATATGATGGAAAATATTGATATTCTTGATTTTTCTAAGAACCGTCATGAGCAGCAGACTGATCACGGCACAGTATGCCATCGGCAGGAGCGGTATCAGGAAGGTGGCGGTCAGCCCTGTCAAAATACCGATCGGATGCCAGCCATAGGAGATAAAAAAGCCTATGAACATGCTAAGGAGCACCATAAATTCCATCATACTTTCCGCCCAGAAGGCATAAGCAAATTTTGCAGCTAAGATCTCGTGGCTTTTGAAGGGAAGCGGCACAAGATGCTCCCGGTCAGAGGAAAAGAATAAAATATTGAAGATGACAAGAAGGCCAAATACGACGGAGAATGCGGACATGATATGGATCTCTGCCAACAGTCCATTCAGGGGACTCCCGGCTGCGGTCAATGCTTCCGTCATAACATAGCTGATAAAACCTACGACAAGGCAGCAGGGGATCATAATGCAGCACAGCGCGATCATTCCCAGTGAAAGATAGGCGGTTCCCCGTTTTCCCTCTTTGGGCAGCTTCATTTCGGAATTTTTCATAAGAACACGAAATAGGGCGTATGAATTGCGCATATGTACTCACCGGACCTTTCAGTTTTATCTGTAAATCTGATACTTTGCAGAAGGATATCTGCCTGTTGGGTAACGATAGTGTATCAACTGTTTCATATAAAAATGTTAGTGGGATGGCTGCCGATCAATCATCTCAGGCATCGTTATCTTCCCGACCCTGATAGCCTGTCATATGCAGGAAGATCTGCTCCAGATCCATTTCGGGAAAACGTGCTTCCAGATCTTCCAGAGTTCCCTGATAAAGCTCTTTTCCATGATTGATCAAAAGGATCTTATCGCATAGCTTTTCCGCAACCTCAAGGACATGGGTGGAAAAGAGCACGCAGTTGCCTTGTGCGGCGTGTTCGCGCATCATCTGCTTCAGTTCGTATGCGGCAGACGGATCCAGACCAGTCATGGGTTCGTCCAGAATCCATGCGGGAGGATTGTGAATCAGTGCAGCAATAATCATAAGTTTCTGGCGCATTCCATGGGAATATTCCTTCATGCATGAGGTCAGGGAATCCGTAATGCCAAAACGTTCGGAGCATTCCAGAATACGTTCCTTTCTTTTGGCTTTGGGAACGCCGTAAATATCCGCTATGAAATTGATATATTCGATGCCGGTCAGCTGCAGGAGAATATCGGGATTGTCCGCCACATAAGCAATCGAGGATTTTGCGGGGAAAGGGTCTTTTACGATATCATGACCATTAATGACGGCGGAGCCCTCCACTGGTTTTAAGATGCCGGTGAGCATCTTGATTACCGTGGTTTTACCTGCGCCATTGGGACCGACAAATCCGACAATCTCGCCTTTGCCTATGGAAAAAGACAGATTATCCACGGATTTAAAAGAACTGCCATATATCATAGTAAGATTTTTTGCCTGAATCATATTGTCAACCTCCTATGCTGCCTCAAATAAAACAGCAGCTCCTTATGTCATGCAATAATAATGCCCTTGATCATTGACTGACAATTCTGCAATATGTAACTGACTGCTGAATAATATAATTTATTGTCGCATATTTATTGAAAATTTGCAATTCTTTAATAATTTATTAAAAATATTTTTAGACAAAGCTATTTTTATGATGTCATTTAAAAATTATTTTTTGATAAGAAAAATATAATAAATTAAGACAAGAGAAAAAAATTAGTATATAATGAAACAAATAGTACGGAAGGGAGCAGTTCTTACGGTATGAAAAAATGGTTCGCATCGTGCAGATATCTTAAACCGGATAGTCTGGAGGAGGTGTTGGAAAATTATTCACGGGAGGGGTTTCATCTTACGACACTTGGAGAGATAAGCTTCTTTTATTATGATTTCATTCAGGCAGAACCCATAAAATACAGATATGTTGTAGATGTTTCCGCACTTCCGAAGGCGCAGTATATGCAGACGGGGATTGAACAGGGGTGGGAATACCTTGGAAGGACAGGCAACTGCCATGTCTGGAGAAAGGCATATGAGGAAAGAAGACCGGAAAGCTTCGCGGATAAGGCATGCCGCAGAAAGCATTGTACCCGGGTGGGGATTGCCGCGCTGGCTGCTATGCTGTTCTGCATCGGAAGCGCTGTTGCTTTAATTTATGGTGCGATACTGGAACACAAGTATGGGATTGACAGGTATTATATAAGCTATATTGTGGAAGCGGTGCCGCTGGTGCCGCTGGCAGCCTATTTCGGATGGGCGGCGAATAAACTTTTGCGGTAGTGACTTTAGCTGGAGAATATGTTACAATATACGCGAACGAGGAAAACCGAAGGTTTTCCGAGTGGTGCACTGTGGATATGATACAATATACGCGGAGGTAAAATAAATGTTTGGTAATGTGTTGGCTGTGCTTGGGATCTTGGTCGGCGGCGCTCTGGTATATGCGATTGGCTATGTGATCTTCAAGATACGACGGATCTCGAAGGAGGTATTTGGAACGTCGGACATTGTAGAAGGTTTTAAGCGGCAGGAGGAAATATATGAAAATACCGCCAAGTCGGTCTCAGGCATGACAAGTGTTGAACTTCCTAAGATCATGAAAGATTTTCCTGAATTTAGCTGGCCGGAGTGGAAGAAGATCTGCGAGAACACATTGCGGGCTTATCTGGAAGCGATAGAGAACCAATCGCTTACATATTTAAAGAATGCCAGCGATGCAATCAAGCAGCAGGCGGATCTGATCATTGGAGAAGAGAAGAAGCTGGGGATCACCGAGTGTTTTGATCAGCTTTGTTTTCATCGGACGGAGATATTCCGTTATGAAAAAAAAGGCGGATTGTGTAAAATTAAGATACAGTCGTCGCTGCAATATAATTATAGCAAGAGCTCCGAAGCAAAAGGAAAGATAGTTGATAATAAAAAACAGCAGTGCCGGTATGATATGGAACTTGTTTTTGTACAGGATATGTCGCAGGTGGAGGGTGATATTGCATATGATTTTGTCGGGAACTGTCCGAACTGTGGCGCGCCGATGACAGCGATCGGCGGTAAAAGACGGTGTCAGTACTGCGGTACAGAGGTGAAGGAGGCATATAATACAAAGGTATGGATTCTCAACAGGATCGATAAAGCGAAATAAAGGAAAACAATATATCAAGGCGATATAATACAAAAAACAATATATAAAAACGAAACAAAATAATAAAACAAAGAACAATAACTCAAAGTGAAACAAAAACAAAAATGAATAATCAAAAATCAAGAAGGGAGAAGGTAACAAAATGGAACATTATTATCAGCCTGAGATCGAGTGCGCGTCGAGGGAGCAGATCATTGCGCTGCAGAACGAGCGTCTTGTGAAACAGGTCAGACACGTCTATGACAATGTGGAGTACTACAGAAAGAAAATGGAGGAGAAGGGTGTAACGCCGGACGATATCAAGTCCATTGAAGACTTACATAAGCTGCCTTTTCTTACCAAAGATGATTTAAGGGATGCGTATCCTTATGGGTTAGTCGCAGTACCGCTTTCCGACTGTGTACGTATCCAGTCCACCAGCGGCACGACAGGGCGGCGTGTGGTGGCATTTTATACACAGCATGACATTGATCTTTGGGATGAGTGCTGTGCCCGCGCGATTGTAGCAGTTGGAGGCACAAAGGAGGATGTCGTGCATGTCTGCTATGGTTATGGTCTATTTACCGGCGGCCCCGGATTAAACGGCGGTTCCCATAAGGTGGGTTCCCTGACGCTTCCCATGTCTTCCGGCAACACGGACCGCCAGATCCAGTTTATGACGGATCTTGGCTCCACAATCCTTTGCTGTACGCCTTCTTATGCCGCGTACCTCGGAGAGAGTATTAATGAGAGGGGACTGAAGGATCAGATCAAATTAAAGGCAGGAATCTTTGGCGCAGAGGCATGGACGGAAGAGATGCGCCGCGATATTGAAAAATCTCTTGGCATTAAGGCATACGATATCTATGGATTGACAGAGATATCAGGACCGGGCGTGTCATTTGAATGCAGCGAGCAGACCGGTATGCATATCAATGAAGATCATTTTATTGCGGAAATCATTGATCCCAATACGGGCGAAGTTCTGCCGGAGGGAGAGAAGGGAGAACTTGTATTTACCAGTATCACGAAGGAAGCTTTCCCGTTGCTGCGTTACCGTACCAGAGATATCTGCGTATTGACCAGAAAGAAATGTTCCTGCGGAAGGACCCACGTGAAGATGAGCAAGCCCATGGGGCGGAGCGACGATATGCTGATCGTGAAGGGTGTCAATGTATTCCCATCCCAGATCGAAACCGTGCTGTTAAACAAAGGTTATGCGGCAAACTATCAGATCATCGTGGATCGTGTCAACAACAGCGATACGCTGGAGGTGCAGGTAGAGATGACGCCGGAGATGTTTTCCGATTCCGTTACCGAAGTAGCGGCGAAGGAGAAAGAGCTTGTCAATGCTTTGAAGGCTATGCTGGGCATCTATGCAAAGGTGAAGCTTGTTGCGCCTAAGACGATCACCAGAAGCGAGGGCAAGGCTGTCCGCATCATTGATAACCGTCACTTGTATTAAGGAAACCGATGGAAAATGTTCTGTTAAATCATAAAAATCAGTTAAGGAGGAAATGCCATGACAGTAAAACAGATTTCTGTATTTTTAGAGAATAAGCCCGGTTGTCTTGCTGAGTTGATCGAGATCCTTTCTCAGAATAATATTGACATGCGCGCCATGTCTATTGCAGAGATGCAGGATTTTGGCATCTTACGGATCATTGTAAAGGACACCTATAATGCGGTGCGTATCATTAAGGATGCCGGATTTGTAACATCCGTCAATGAAGTACTTGCAGTAGCTATTCCCGATCAGCCGGGAGCATTGCTGCAGACGCTGACGGCATTGGGCGAGGCAAATATCAATCTGGATTATTCTTATGCTTTTACAACCGCCAAAAAGGATATGGCATATACGGTTTTACGTGTAACGGACAATGAGAAAGCGTCGAAGATCCTTGGTCAGAAGGGAATCCGGATGCTGGGACAGGAAGAAATGGAACAGTTATAAAATAAATAATATATTCAACAGTAAAAAATCAACACGACACAGATAAAGTGAAGTGTTGATTTTTTATTGAACCTGATGTAAAGCTTGGATAGGAGGTTATCACCCCATAAGCCCTCAAAACTAAAGCAGATCTTCTATCCTTCCATCATTTATTGTATATATTCTGAACCAATGGCACCACTCATGTTCTACTGCAATGCGGATAATCGATTGATCTGCATTCTCATATATATATAAAGGGTTCCCATTTGCTCAGTTAGATGATATCCATTTTTCTCCATGATATCATCATATATGTAATAATGATTTCCAATAAAGGTTGAGGCAGTTCCATCTTCATTTTCTGCTACGGTAAACCCTTTACTCAAAAGAAAATATACAGCTAAAGTTTGAGGCATCTCATTAGCGCCATAACCATATTCTTTTAAGTATTTATTGATTCCGACTATAGAAATTCCAACCCAAAGTGTTAATAATAATATTATTGTAACACTAGATAAAATTATTTTTTCTTTTCGGTTTCATATGATTCCTCATGCCGCCTTCGATGTCTCAACTACAGCGCCTGCTTGCCGCGCTCGCCTGTCCTGATCCTGATGGCGTCATCCACGTCATAGACAAATATCTTGCCGTCCCCATAATTGCCTGTTCTGATTCCTTTGGATATCTTCTCGATCAATGTACCGGCAATGGAGGCATCTACTACAGTCTCCACTTTGATCATGGGAAGTAGCCGGATCTGATTAACGGCAGAGTCAAATCCCTCATAATGCCCCTTCTGATTGCCATACCCTTCCATATGAAAGATATTCAGTCCGGTCACGCCAAATTCCTCTAAGATCATCCGAAGCTCATCCAGTTTTTCAGGTCTTGTTACTATTTCAAGTTTCTTCATCTTTTCATCCACGCCTTTCTATAATACTTGATTATAGCACACTTTTTTTATTTTTAAAGCCTATTTGCATTTTTTCAGCAATTTAGCAAAAATCCGACTAGGACAAATGCAGGATTGAATATACTTTTAACAAGATATGGTCCGCATAAAGGAATCCGCATATGAAAAAATATCTCCAAAAACTCCGGGACAGCTTTCTGACCGGGACACATATTGCCAAGACGCTTATTGTCATAGCACTCGGTATCGGCGCCATCGCCATATCCGTCATGTACTTATCCAACGAAGCTGTCACTGCCGACAGCTCCAATGTCGTCAATGGCAGGGCGCTCCCCATCTACTGCGTTGAAACCGAGTCTCCCAAGATCGCGCTCACCTTCGACGCTGCATGTGGCGGCGGTAACTTGCGGTAAAACGATACCGATATGATACACTTGTTTTTGTGTAGCGGTATCTTGTAGATGTGGACTTTTTAAGTGCGGCTGATGTTTGATACATCAGCCGATATTCTCTTTGTAAACAGTCTTGAAAAGCGTTTCCAGTTCACTTGAAAAATTGTAAGTGATCTTGATTTTATGGTTTTCATATACCTTTATTTCATGTATCATTTCCACCACAATATCCCTGTCCAATTTCTCAATAGTTCTAAGCTCTAACAGGCGTTTTATCCACGCACTTTCAAGAATATCCGGCGTAGCTTCGTCCTGCTGTTTGTCAATACTTTCAAGCTGCTTTTCCAGTAATTCTTCTTTCTTTAGGTAGTCCTGCCGATATGTGACAAATTCATCTTTGGAAATCAGCTCACTTCGATAATCTTCGTAAACCGCCTTTTTCAGCTTTCGCACTTTTTCCAGTTCAGCGGTCAAACGGCTTTTCTCATTTTCATTTATCCGCTTTACTGTAACTGCTGTTGCTTGGTTCTGTTCAATGACTTCACGCAAATTATCAATGTTCTGCATGATTGCTTTCAAATCTTCCAAAATGATTTTTTCCAGAACCAAATGCGGTATCGGGTGCGGAGTACAATATTGTCTGCCGGAACGTACATACGTCCCGCAATAATAGTTAATAATACCCCCGCCGTGTCCCGGCGTTCCGACTTTCTTTACTAAAGACCTGCCGCAATCTCCACATTTCAAAAAACCTGCAAAAATGCTCATGTTGGAATTTAAGTCAAGGTTGCGTGTCCTGCGCTTTAACAAATCCTGTACCTTGTTCCATGTTTCATCATCAATGATCGCTTCATGTGTGCCTTTTACCACAATCCAATCTTCCTTGTCTTGGGCTTTTGATTTCCCCCTCATTCTCTGGCTCTTTTTGTTCTGTACCATATTACCGATATACATTTCATTTTGAAGAATACGGTTTATGGTAGAGTATGTCCAGTAAGAGGTACTTTCTAAACGGTTGCTGTTTCTGTAATTATCTCCGTTTATCTTTTTGTATTCGGACGGGCATACAATTCCGTCCTCATTCAACATAGCCGCAATACGGATTTTTCCGTGTCCCTCTATATAGAGGTTGAAGATTTTGCGGATAACTTCGGCGGCATATTCATCAATAACCAGTTTGTTTTTATCAGCAGGCGATTTCTTGTAGCCATAGGAAGCAAAAGCCCCTATAAATTCCCCTGCTCTTTGTTTGGTTTTCATGGAAGCATGGACTTTTTTTGAAATGTCCCTTGCATACTGCTCATTAAAGATATTCTTTATAGGCAGCAGCATATCGTAAGCCTGCTTCATGCTGTCAATATTATCCGTAATGGAAATGAAACGCACTTCATTATCCGGGAAATAGCGTTCCAGATATTTTCCTGTGTCAATGTAATCACGTCCGAACCTTGAAAGGTCTTTCACAATCACGCAATTCACATTGCCTGCTTCTATGTCTGCAATCATTCTCTTAAATGACGGACGGTTAAAATTCGTTCCCGTGAAACCGTCATCTATGTAAGTATCATACAGAACAAAGTCATCTTTGTCTTTTAAGTAATCTGTAATCAGTTTTCTCTGATTTCCAATACTGTCACTTTCTGCCTTATCGCCGTCCTCTCTGGATAACCTAATATATTCAGCCACGTTGAAAAGTATATGTTTCCTCATAATCGTTTACCTTTCAACCGCTTCCCTTGATCGTATTTTACTACAAAGGAGCGAATTTTTCCATTGCTTTTTCACGGAGAAACAACTTCTTTTTCCGTTTGTACTTTTACATGGGTCTGAATAATTCGGTTTACAAGTTCTGCGACAGTGATTTTGGCTAAAAATTCTCTTTCAATGGTATAGCGTATTGTTTCCTGCTTGTCATTTTTCAATCGGCTATCCCTCCTATATATTCAATTCATCAAATGTCATGCAACCTACTCATAACAACATATTAGATACAGCTTATCCAATATGCTTATTAGTTTTCAGATATAATGAGCAAAACGGACGGCTTGGCAGCTCCACGGGACTTGCACCCCTCTCATTCTTGTGAGTAGCCGTGTCATACGGGTGTATCATTATACCAATATGCGGGTCATGGCGGCGGCAGTTTCCAC